>Ga0123353_10006550_pt1 | contig 15524 bp, 13 predicted proteins | sample TergutLab28metaG_3_FD_92763 | JGI IMG/M metagenome (GOLD analysis project Ga0123353, IMG submission 92763) | Labiotermes labralis P3 segment gut microbial communities from Petit-Saut dam, French Guiana - Lab288 P3 | ecosystem: Host-associated > Arthropoda: Insects > Digestive system > Gut ... | reverse complement strand
GCGGGCGAATCGCTGCGTTGCGCGGTGCTCGTAACCTCAACATATTTCTATATATGCCTCGGTTCCTGCGCTCCGTGCGCCTTGCGCTTCATCCCGCGCAGGCAATTAATCAGAGGTTCCCTAAAAATAAAATCTTATTATTCAATCAAATAATTTTTCTTTGTACAATCTGTTTTTATTCATCTTTTCATAACGCTTGCAATTTCCAATAAATCCGTCGCATGATTGTCCTGCCGCGAAAAACCGATGGAGGTCATTGTAATGAGTAAACGCCTGGTTATCTGCTGTGATGGAACATGGAATACTCCTGATAAATGGAAAGGCGGCGCTTATGCAATTACCAACGTCGCCCGTATGGCGCTGGGAACTCCTTCGGTCGGCGAGGACGGCCATGAACAGGCGGTGTATTACGACAAGGGAGTAGGAACCGGGAAATTTGACCTTCTGCGGGGCGGTATCCTGGGCTGGGGGCTGTCGCGGAATATCAAGGAAGCCTACACCTTTCTGATCCGCTGCTATGAACCCGGCGACGACATTTTCCTTTTCGGATTCAGCCGGGGCGCTTACACCGTCCGCAGCCTGGCGGGCCTGATTCGCAACTCAGGTCTTCTCAAACGGGATTTTGAGAAAAAAATCGGTGAAGCATACGAGCTGTACCGCCGGCCGGGCGGCGTTGAAAAACCCAAGTCGAACGAAATGGCGTTGTTTCGCAAAAGTTTTTCTCACGACACGCGCATTCATTTTATCGGAGTCTGGGATACGGTCGGCGCGCTGGGCGTTCCGATGCTGATCAACATACCTTTTCTCAGCAGACGCTGGACTTTTCATGACGTAAAACTCAGTACGCAGGTGGACAACGCCTTTCACGCGCTCGCCATCGATGAACATCGCAAACCGTTCACTCCGGCGATATGGGAACAGCAGGCGGACTCGCTGGCGCGGCAGCAGCGCGAGAATCCCCAGCGGCTCGAACAGGTCTGGTTCATCGGCTCGCACAGCGATGTCGGAGGAGGCTATCCCGAAAATGAAGCCGGCCTTTGCAGGCTGTCGTTTGAATGGATGGTGGAAAGAGCGCGGGAGTGCGGGCTTACGGTTGAAATCCCACCGGAACCGAAAGCCCTTGATAAAATGCATGATTCCATGACGTTTATGTACAAAATTTTTTACATAAAAATGAACAGGAAAATCAACGGCGCCGGACGTGAAACGCTTCATCCGAGCGTCCTCGAACGATTCAGGACAGATACAGGTTATTGTCCGCAAAGTGTCCGGGATTACCTGAAAGAATTATAGGTTCATCTCGCTTTTAGTATCTTGCTGAACGAGAAGGAAACGCCAAGATATACATTCTGCCCAAGGCTCTCCGTATATTTACCCTGCGCCATGTAATAATTTACAAACGGGGCAATGGATAAATTTTTGTAAACCAGGACGTCCATGCGGGCGTTGGCTTCAAACGTGTAATCCAGGTTTGTGGGCAGGGTTTCGCCGTGGCTTAGATAGTCCCTGTACAATAAACCGTAAGAGGTTTTTACGCCTTCGCGTATCGGCTGCTCAATCTTTAGTCCGATTTCCCACGCTGTATTCGCGGAGTGGATCGGGAAAGTAAAATCTTCTTCAAAAACCATCGCGGCATACAAACTTTTCAGGTATTTGCCTTCAAAGGCTTTTGCGCCTAAACGACCTCTCAGCAGCTTCCTGAGAGGCACGTCGTTCTGACTGGTAAACTCGGTTTCGTAAGAAACGTTTGCCATGGGGCCGGCGTCGAAACCGCCCAGGAAATTTTCAACCTTCCAGATTTTGTAAGCTATGTCGGAAGTCAGAATAATTCTGTCGGCGCTTTCCGTTTTGGTCTCTTCGCCCCGCAGAGGCTTTATTGTGGTTTTGCCGTATTCGGCAAGCAATTCGTTGCTCCACAAATATTTTGGCGCGCTGTAGGCCGCTTCAAAATTGGAAAAGCCCTGCACGAGGGTTTGACTGTCGGCGTTTAAACGGCTATCGGGAAAGTCTGCGTAAACATCCGCGTTTTTGACCTGCGTTGAGGTGAGGTTTAATGAAACCCGTTTTAAATCCAGCTGCCAGCCGCCGGGGTTATCCTGCGCTTTTACAAAACCCGCCGAGCCAAGCAGCAAAATCGCCGCGAACATTGCCGAAGTCATTTTTCTAAACATTTACGCCTCCCGAATTTACAATCCATATTGCCTCCCGTCAGGGACGCAATATGGATTATTTACGTGTTCTACCAATATTTTGTCCCTACCGGGACAATTATTTATATTATCAGTATCGAAGCGTGTAGAGTTTATTTCATCTTAATATTTGTACACACCAGAAATACGCTCACGCGCGCCTTGCGCTTCATCCCGCGCAGACAATTAATCAGAGGTTCCCGAAAAACTTTTACGTCGCACGCCCACCGGCCCGAGTGCAATGTCCGCCAGCGCCGCTATAAATTTTGGATGGACGTTCAGCGACTCCGCCCTCTGAAATTCCGCGATGCCCAGTTCCGCCGCCAGATTTCCGTACTCGATATCCAGTTCATGCAGAGTTTCGATGTGATCGGAAACAAAGCTGACCGGAACTGCCAGAACCCTCCGGACGCCGCGCCGCGCCAGAGTTCGGAGAACGCTTTCCGCTGAAGGCTCCAGCCACTTAACCGGGCCGACCCTGCTTTGAAACGCCAGTGAATAATCGACGCCGTAATTGAGCCGTTCGTTCAGCCGGTCGTTTATGAGCGAAACACATTCACGTGTCCGGTCTAGATAGGGGTCGCCTTCTTTGATGTACCGTTCCGGCAGAGAGTGCGCACTGTAAACAATATGCGCGTCCGCCCGCGCATTTTCAGGAAAACGTTCGAGGCCCGCCACGATCGTGTCTGCCACGGCGTCAATGTACAGCGGATTTTTATACCAGTCCTCAATACAGGATATTTCAATTTCTTCCGGCGGTTTCCGTCGCCTGACGAGCGTCCGGATGTAACGGAAGCACGCTCCGGTGGTCGTTCCTGAATACTGCGGAAACAGCGGCAGCAGGGTAAGCCGCCTTACGCCGTCAGTCGTCATATTGTCGAAAGCTTCGTCAATGGACGGTTTGCCGCAGAGCATCCCGACATAGACGCGCGCCGGGATTTCCCCCGCGGCAAGCGCCGTTTCCAGCGCCTCCGCCTGGGATTCGGTAATTCTCCGCAGGGGAGAGCCGCCGCCGATTTGCCGGTACAGGTTTTGCGATTTTTTTTCGCGCGCCCGGGAAATGATCCACGCCAGCAGGCGGCGAACCGCCGGGTTTTTTATCCGGATGATTTCCGGATCAGAAAAGAGCCTGTAGAGAAAAGGCCGGACATCCGCGAGCGTTTCAGGACCGCCCAGATTGAGAAGCAGTACGCCGTTTTTGCCGCTATTACCCTGGATGTTTATGTTTCGCAATTATTCCTCACGAATGACCTTGAGAATCATTTCACCATACTGGTCGAGTTTTTTCAGGCCGATGCCGGAAATGCCGAGCAGGGCTTCCGGCGTTGCGGGACGTTTGCGGGACAGTTCACGCAGCGTAACGTCGCCAAAAACAACGTATGCGGGAATGTTGTTCCGTCGGGCAAGTTCGAGACGCATTTTCCGCAAACGCTCGAAAAGCTTCCGGTCGACGCCCACCCATGAATCGTCCTCAATGGCGGGTTTACGCGGCGAAGCCTTTTTCTTTCGTGATTCCAGAAGCAGCGGCGTTTCCTCGCCTTTGAGCACCCTTGCGCCTTTAGCCGTCAGTTTCAGAACGCCGTAATCCCCGACCCGGACGACGCACTCCTGTTCGGCAAGTTGTTCTATCCAGTCCCGCACGACGGGCCGCGTGGCGTCTTTCAGGATGCCGTAAGTGCTCAATTGGTCGTGGCGGTTGGCTACAATGCGGTCTTCGCGCGATCCGACAAGCACTCCCGCCGTATAATCCGCTCCGAAACGTTCGTTCTGCCGCACGACGCTCGACAGAATTTTCTGGGCGATAATCAGCGCGTCGCCGACCCCTTCCACTTCTCCAAGACATATATCGCAGGCGCGGCAGGTTTCCGCGGAAAATCCCTGCCCGAAATATTCAAGCAAAGCGCGGTGCCGGCAGGCGACGCTGGAGCAATAGCCGTACATTCGCCCCAGTTTGACAAGCCCGGTTTCTTTCGTATTCGGTTCGGATTCTTCCATGATATTGCGCCAGATCCGGTAATCAATCCCCGAGTAAAACAGAACACATTCCGCCTCAAGCCCGTCGCGGCCGGCGCGCCCGCTTTCCTGCTGATAGTGTTCAAGCGATTTTGGCATTGCGGCGTGAATCACGTAACGGACGTTGGATTTGTCGATTCCCATTCCAAACGCCACCGTCGCGACGATCACATCGGCTTCTTCATTTATGAAAGCGTCCTGGCTTTTTTTACGGTCGGCGTCCGTCATTCCGGCGTGGTACGGTGCGGCGCGACAGCCGTTTCGCGTAAGCGTCGCGGTCATTTCATCAACGTCGGAACGCCTGATGCAATAAATGATGCCTGATTCACCCGGGTGCCGGTTAATCACTTCCCGAATCTGGCTGATCGCGTTGGCGCGCCGCCGCACGCGATAGCAGAGATTCGGACGATCGAAGTCACCGACCAGTATTTCGGGATTGTCAAGACCGAGCTGCACGGCAATATCGCGCCGCACCTCGACGGTCGCCGTGGCGGTATACGCGCCGATGGGAACGCCCGGAAAGATTTCACGCAGAACACGCAGGCGGCGGTATTCAGGACGAAAATCGTGGCCCCACATGCTGACGCAGTGCGCCTCGTCTATTGCGACAGCCGATACGCCCATATCTTTCAGAAAATCCAGGAACCCTTCAAACAGCAGACGCTCCGGCGATACGTAGAGGATTTTTAATTCGCCGTCGCGCAGGCGCTGGAAAACCACGGCTTTTTCCCGCGCCGACAGCGAGCTGTCAAGACGGCCGGCCGCTACGCCGCACTCCTCAAGGGCGTCCAGTTGATCTTTCATCAGGGAAATGAGGGGAGAAACAACAAGCGTCAGACGCGGCAGCGCAATAGCCGGCGCCTGAAAGCAGAGCGACTTCCCGCCGCCCGTGGGAAGAACGACGATGGAATCGCGTCCATGAAGGACACATTCCATAGCCTCTTTCTGAAGAGGCCGGAAACCGGAATAGCCCCAATACCTCTTTAGAATTTCTTCAATACTCTGCATCTGCGTTCCACGCAAGTGGCCGGTGATCAGGGGTCAGTGATCGCCTATATTACCTTAATACTTTTTCCCCGATGCGGAAGACGATGCCAAAAGAAAGATTTACATTATTCATAAATCGCTCCATCTGGCGCGTCAGATAATAATCGGCCTGAATGACGCGAACGGCGAATTTTTCATGCACGTTTACATCAACGCCGCCGCCTATGGCGACGCCGGGGCCGTATTTGTTACCCTTCTCGCTCAGTTCTTCTCCTGCGACCGTGAAATCGCCATTCAGCCGCCAGTAATCCAGACCCGCCAGCGCGTGAAAAAACACTGTTGCCTGTTCTTTCCTAAACGAAATCCTGGGGCCCGCCAGCGCGGATACGTTTTTTATTCCAATAATGAGCGGCGTCTGGATGGGTGTAAGCGTCTCCGGCGATACAAGTTCAAAAGACCCTTTTATTACATCGCCCTGGTTATACCTGGCATCCGCCACGACGCTCAAATACCCGTTCAGATTAAAAGCAACCGATCCGGCGGCGCCGCGGCTCAGAAAGAAAGATGAATCACCGGCGCTCCATTTGCCGCCGCCCCCGGCGAAAAGTTCCTCCTGAAAAGGCCGGATATTATCGCTTGACGCGCCAAGTTTCAGCAGGGAATACCCTCCGAAGATTTCAATCGCGGGTATCTCCTCCTGGGCTGCCGCGGACGCGGCGGCGAACACGGTCATTACGACTGCAAAAAGTATTTTTTTCATGACGTTCTCTCTTGTTTTTAAATTACTGTTCCGCTACGAATCCACGCGTCTTTCGGGACGACGATGATTCCGTCGCGAATGAAATAATTTTCATCATCTTTTTCCCGCATATTGTGCGCGTTAATGATTGATACGTTGTCGCCGATGCGGACATTCTTGTCGACAATGGCATTTATAATGGTGCAGTTGCTGCCGATACCGATGTTCGGCCGGCCCAGGGAAACGTTTTGCGCCATCTGGTCCACGGTTTCAAAATAATCGGCGCCCATAACCACTGAGTGCTGGATGGTCGTGCCGCTTCCGACGCGGGTGCGCACGCCGATGATGGAATGTTTAATATCCGCTCCGCTTAGAACGCTTCCTTCAGAGATGATTGCCTGGTGAATGGCGCAGTTGTTCAGTTTTGAGGCGGGAAGATTGCGCCGATTCGTGTAAACAGGCCGCTGCGCGTTGTAAAAATTGAACTGCGGCGTCACTTCCGTCAGCGCAAGGTTGGCTTCGTAAAAAGAGCGGATGGTTCCTATATCCTCCCAGTATCCTTCAAACGGCCAGGCGAAAACCCTGTGACGGCTGATCGCCTTGGGAATAATTTCCATGCCGAAATCCGCCGCGTCCGATTTCGTCAATATGTCGATGAGGAGATCTTTACGAAATACATAAATCCCCATGCTTCCCAGGAAATTTCGCCCGTCGTCCCGGTTTAAAGAATCCCAGCCGGCCAGTTCCTCAGGTTTCGGCTTTTCCACGAACGCGGAAATCCGCCCGTTTTTTTCCAGCTTCATGACGCCCATTCGCGGCGCGGTCTGCGCGTCGGCTGAAACGGCCGCAACGGTAATATCGGCGCCGTTCTGCTCGTGAAAATCGACAACCGGCAGCAAATCCATCTGGTACAACTGGTCGCCCGAAAGTATGACAACGGATTTTACGTCGGAATACGGCAAAAGGTGCTTGACGCTCTGCCGCACCGCATCGGCGGTTCCCTGGAACCAGTTCGCGTTATCGGGCGTCTGCTCGGCGGCCAGAATATCCACGAAGCCGCCGCTGAACATGTCAAACTTGTATGTCTGCATGATGTGTTTGTTCAGCGAAGCCGAATTGAACTGTGTCAGGACAAAAACGCGGTTAATGCCGGAATTGAGGCAGTTGCTTATGGGAATATCAATCAGCCGGTATTTCCCTCCCAGGGGAACCGCCGGTTTACTGCGCATTTTTGTAAGAGGATACAGGCGTCGTCCCTGTCCCCCGCCCAGAATCACTCCAATGACACCCTGCATTACGCCCTCCGGTGCAAGTAAACGACGAAGAAAGACTTTTTTCGGAAGCATTTTAACAGACGCCTATCCACTGGGGAAACAGCGATTTTCCAGAACCAGGGAATTACGAACTTCAGGTATGAAGCCGGTTTCCGTGCTGGTGTAAAACAGGCCGGTTCTTACGGCGCCAATGTTGCGATCGGTATCACAAACACGCCATCCCTGCGCCGGTATGCTATATCGCCTTTTCCAATCAGGACGGCCAAAAATTCGGGAGCCTTCACACGGGCTGCCTTGTTGGCGGTGATCTTATCCACAAACCTGTTTAAGCAGCCTGCCGCTTCGTCGATTTTCGCGTCGCTCAGCTTTATCTCGAAAGCGCCCCATCGACCGTCTCCCAACTGTATGACGGCGTCGATTTCAAGACCCTTATCGTCCAGATAGTAGTTGATCTGATTTCCTATGCCTGGAAGAACAGACAGGTAAACGCGCAGGTCGCGAATACATAGCGACTCAAATAGTTTTCCCAATGTTTGCATGTCCCTGAGCAGCGTTATGGGGGTTGCTCCCAGGAGCGCCGCCGGGAGAGACGGGTCAACAAAAAAACGCTTGGGTTTGGTACGCACCCTTAGTTTTGAAATCAACGGCGGTTCCCATCCGGTCAGGTCCTCTATCAGGAACAGGTTCTTCAATAAATCCAGGTATGCCTCTATGGTTGGGATGCTTGGCAGGGCGTCTTCGTCGCCTAACGCCATATCACGGGCCAGTACCTTATAAGTGACCGGTTGTGTCAGGTTCAAAGACAGGGCCGTCATGAGTTTGTGCGTAACGGCGGGACTCCTGCTTAAAGAACTGGCGCCGACATCTAAAACGCTCTTGATATATTCACGGGGAGTCTCCATGGCGAAATTATCTTCAATGTCAAGAATGGACGGCCATCCCCCGCGACAGCACCATCTGGCAATGTCTGCCGTTTCAGTCTTTCGGCGTCTGGGATTGAAATCACCATCAAAGATACCTGCCAGGCTTACAGAACCGTTTGAGTCTCCGGTTTCAAAAAGAGACATTGATCTCATTTGAAGCCGCGCGATCCGTCCGGTTCCGCTATGGTGGATTTCGTCTGATTTTGGCTTTGACGACCCCGTAAGAACGAACAATCCCTTACGGTTCCCTTTCTCATCAACCCGCCGCCGCACGGCGTCCCAGATTTCAGGAACCACCTGCCATTCATCGATGAGATGGGGAGATTTGCCTTCAAGCACCAAAGAAGCATCCATTTTTGCCGCTGAAAGCGCTGCCGGATCGTCAAGCCTGTCTACACTGCGTGAATGTGCCAGGCCGGTCCAAGTCTTGCCGCACCATTTCGGGCCGGTGATCTCAACGCAGCCAAAGGAGCCGAGCAGCTTTTCAAGCCTTGCGTCCAGTACCCTGGGGCAATACCCTTTCGGCCTGAGGGTATCCGCGGTTTTTCGATCAGCCATTTCACGCTCTTTGTGACGTTTTGTATTTTACACCATTTTCGTTTTGTATTTTACACCATTTTCGTTTTGTATTTTACACCGTTTTCGTTTTGTATTTTACACCGTTTCCTGATGAAATCCGTCCACTTCCTCAAAGAAACAGGATCGCGCGCCCGTATGACAGGCGGGGCCTTTCGGCTCGACAAGGATGACAAGCGCGTCAAGATCGCAGTCCGCTATAACCCTGACGACTTTCTGCGTATTGCCCGAAGTTTCTCCCTTGTGCCACAGGCATTGGCGGCTCCGGCTGTAAAACACCGTTTCCTTGATTTCCTGTGTTTTTTGGAGACTCTCAAGGCTTACATAAGCGACCGTCAGCACTTCTCCCGTAGCCGCGTCCTGTACTACCGCGGGAATAAGCCCGCGCGAATCCCATTTCAATTCCTCTATGTTTTTCATACTCTATATCCTCATTGGAATGCCCTTTTCTTCCAGAAACCCCTTGGCTTCGGCGATCGTATGGCTGCCGAAGTGGAAGATCGACGCGGCCAGCGCCGCCGACGCCTTCCCTTCAATAAAAGCTTCGGCGAGGTGCTGAAGCGTTCCGCAGCCGCCCGAAGCGATGACGGGGATTCCCACGTTCTCAGACACATAACGATTCAGCAGGTTGTCGTAACCGGCCTGCGTTCCGTCGCGATCCATGGAAGTCAGCAGAATTTCCCCGGCCCCGCGTTCCGCTGCTTCCTCCGCCCAGGTGACCGCCTCAAGCGGATGCGCGACCCGTCCGCCGTGAGTCGTCACTTCCCAGCGCGGTTTTTTTTCGTCAAACGGCTGTATTCGCCGCGCGTCTATGGCGACGACGATACACTGCGAGCCGAACCGGCGCGCGCCTTCTTCGATCAATTCGGGATTTTCGACCGCCGACGTGTTGAGTGAAACCTTGTCCGCGCCGGCGCGCAAAACGGCATAAATATCGTCAGGCGCGCGCAGGCCGCCGCCGACTGTAAACGGAATAAAAATCGTATCCGCCACGGCCGCCACCATTCGTGTGACTATGTCACGTCGGTCGGAAGAAGCTGTGATGTCCAGAAAAACCAGTTCGTCCGCGCCCGCGGCGTCATAACGCGCGGCGGTTTCGACGGGGTCGCCGGCGTCCACCAGGTTTACGAAATGCGTTCCCTTTACGACGCGCCCGGCGTTAACATCCAGGCAGGGAATGATTCTTTTAGCCAGCATACCGCACTACCAATCAAGCATCCCGGCGCTGAGTTCCGCGAAATCTATTTTCCGGTCGTACAGCGCCCGGCCGAGAATCACGCCTTCAATGCCGCAGGAGTGAATTTCCCAGAGCTTTCGCACATCCTCTTCCGAGGCGACTCCGCCGCTGGCAATGATTTTCATTCCCGTCTGAACGCAGAGATTTTCAGTCTCCGCGATATTTACGCCGGTAAGCATACCGTCGCGCGCGACATCGGTATAAATGACCCTTTCGACGCCAAGCGCCTTCATGCGTAGAGCCAGGTCGACAGCCGTCACGGATGTTACGTCAACCCAGCCGCGCAATGCGACATTGCCGTTGCGCGCGTCTATACCGGCCACAACCGCGCCGGGATGCCGTTTGACCGCTTCCTCGACGAGACCTGGATTGTCAACGGCGACGGTTCCGAGAATCACCCTGTCCGCTCCAAGATCAAACATCGTTTCAATCTGTTCCAGCGTCCGCAGACCGCCGCCGAATTCCACTGGGATTTTCAGGGAACGGAAGATGTTTTTCGCCGTCTCAAGATGCGCAGCCTGTCCCGAAAACGCGCCGTCCAGATCGACCAGGTGAAGGCGCGCCGCCCCCAGCGATTCCCAGTAAAGAGCCATCGCCGCGGGGTCGTCGCCGTATTCCGTAACGCTTGAGGCGACGCCCTCCCGCAGTCTCACGCATTTGCCGCCTTTCATATCAACGGCAGGTATTAATTCCAGCATAACGAAGTTCCTTAAGATCGGCAGACAAAAGCCTGACCCGTATATTCATATTGATATAGATAATTTGTACGTATACTTTCCGACATACGTCTCCGGTTCCGGAACCGCCCGGAACCCGTCAGCGTCACACACAAGGCTTGATTTTACTTTGGAACCTCATAAAATTATACTGTTTTTTGATTGGAACAGGACGGGAGGACGTATGAAAAGTATGCGTATGAACTGGAGAATACTAATTCCGATGGCCTGTATTTTAGCCGTTTTGGTTGTAACGGCAATTGTTATTTCTTCAATAAGAATAAGCAAATATACAAATATTCTTTTGGACGAAAGAATTGCCGTGGCCGCCAACGGAGTTAAAAAAACCATATCCGATTGTAAAGACTATTCAAGGCTCGCTGCGGTTGCCGCGGCGGCGGACAAAGATGTTATCCGTGCCGTCAATGAGCGGAATACCGGGGAAATCGTCCGGCGCCTGACGGGTTCCCTCGATTTGTACCATGTGGATTTTTTTACTGTAACCGACGAAACAGGAACGGTCTTGGCAAGGACGCATTATCCCGACGACTATAGCGATTCCGTTCTGAAACAGAGAAATGTCAGGGAAGCCTTGAAGGGCAACGTTGACACACGTATTGAAGAAGGTACCCGTGTAAAAGTATCGGTCCGCACCGGCGCGCCGATATATAATTCCGACGATGTGCTTATAGGCGTTATATCCGCAGGCATACGGTTTGATACGAACAATACGCTCGATCGGCTTAAAGAACATTACAACGCTGATTTTTCAGTCATTTATAACGGCGCGAAAATATCAACCACTATTATTAAGGATGGGAACCGGATAATCGACACCCTGTTCGATCCTGACCTGACGAAACGTATTTATTCAACCAAACAGGAATCTTTCGGGAATACGGATATTTTCGGTGATAATTACAGCACATTTTATTTGCCGTTATTAGATGAGAACGGCGAAGTATTTGCTATTATTCTGGCGGGATGTTCAAATGCAAAACTGATTTCAGAGAAAAATACTATTGATAAAAACATAATAATACTCGGACTGTCAGGTTTCGCTATTGCAATAATAATTTTGTCGATCATAACCACAAGGATCGTTAAACCGGTAGCCCGGTTATCGCATCTTGTCTCGGATGTAACCCACGGCAAGATGGATATGGATATTGATGCAACCACCGTCGTAAAAGACGAAATAGGATTGTTGACCCTTGATGTATATTCGCTTGTGGAAGTTATAAAAATGATATTAAGCGATTTATCCTATCTGACCACCGATCTGAACAAACTCAGCGATGTGGATCGTCAGATAGACACCAGTAAATATCCGGGTTCATATAAAGAAATTATCGAAGGTATAAAGAAATTAGCCTCTTATATCACAACGATGAGGAAAACAATGGCTGTTATGGACTATCTGGACGCAATGATCTCCGTCACAGATTTTGACTACAATATTCTTTACATCAACCTTGCGATGGCGAATAAATACGGAATTGAAAAAGAAAACTGCATCGGCAAAAAGTGTTATAAGGCTATAAGGAAGCTAGAACAGCCATGCGACATTTGTCAGATGACAAAATTATTGCCGGATAAAGAGTCTTACCCTTCTATTGATTATGACGGCCTGCGTGATGATACGACGGGCATATATATCGGCGGCAGAGCGGCAATCATACGCTGGATCGACGGCGAGCAGGTATTTTTCAATTCCATCAAGGACGAAACGACAAAAGTCGAATACCAGGAACAGCTGCGTGAAGCAATGAATGTGGCAGAGACGGCCAACAACGTGAAAAGCCAGTTTTTAGCCAATATGTCGCATGAGATCCGTACTCCCATGAATTCGGTTTTGGGAATGACTGAACTGCTGCTTCATGAAGATCTGAACAGCCGCCAGCTTGGATATGTTAAAGACATGAAAATATCCGCTGTTGCGCTTTTGGATATTATTAACGATATTCTGGACGTATCAAAAATACAGGCGGGAAAACTTAGCCTTATACCCGTACATTATGACTTTAATATGCTGATAGACAACATTGGGTCAATAGCGCACTTTTTGATTGAAGGTAAAAATATTTCGTTTAAGATGATTCTGCAGGAACAGCCGCCCGTTTGCCTGTTCGGAGATGATTTGCGGCTCAGGCAGGTACTTTTAAACTTATTAAACAATGCGGCCAAATTCACCCTTGAAGGTCATGTTCTACTGACGGTCGGCTTTACGGAAAACACCGTAAAATTTACGGTCAGCGATACGGGTATAGGGATACCGCCGGAGAATATGTCGACGCTCTTTGACGCTTTCACGCAGGCCGACGTGCTGAAAAACCGTACCACAAAAGGGACCGGGCTTGGCCTTGCCATCGTAAAGTCCATTGTAGAAATGATGGACGGGACAATAACGGTAGAGAGCACATACGGTGTAGGCTCGTCCTTTCAGGTTGAAATTCCAAAGGTTTTAGGCGACGAAACGTTGATACATTATCCCGATGAAAAAGGAAATGTGATATATGCGCCGTACGCAAAAATACTGGTTGTTGACGACAGTCTGACCAACCTGAGTGTTGCGTGCGGACTTTTGCATATTTGCCAGATAACGGCCGAAACAGCCACATCCGGCAGGCAGGCCATACAAATGGTTCAGCAAAACAGTTACGATATAGTGTTCATGGATTACAGGATGCCGGAAATGAACGGCAATGAAACAACCCGGGCCATCCGCAAGCTGGGCATAACCGTACCGATTATTGCGCTCACTGCGAGCGCTGATCCAAGAGCTAAAGAATCAATGCTGGCGGCAGGTATGAATGATTATCTGTCAAAACCTATTATAAAGAAGGAATTAATAAACATTTTGAAAAAATGGGTTCCAGCCGAAAAAATTTTGGAAACACGGCCTGAAACGGTTGTTACCGACGAAACAACGGATGATGGACATAAGGAGTTTTGGGATAGAATAGAAAAGATCGACGGGCTGTCCGTATCGACTGGTTTGAGTATGGTTGACGGCCGGCGCGATGTATACGAAAAGACTCTTAAACTGCTGACGCAGGAAATGGAAAAAAGTGATAAAAACCTGATCGCATTTTTAAGGGCGGACGATATGAATAATTTCCGCATTGAAGTACACGGAATAAAAAGCGCGCTGGCCAACGTAGGAGCGAAAGAACTTTCCGCAAAAGCACTTGAACTTGAAAACGCGAGCAAGAAAATGGACGCCGCTTTTTGCATTTCAAATCTGCCGTTGTTTTTAAAAGGGTTAAACAGGCTGAACGCGAATCTTAAAAAAGCGTTTTCCGCCATAAGTCCAAGTGACATCCCGATTGAAATACCATCCGGGCTGCCGCCCATTTTTGAAAAACTTATAAACGCTTTTAATGAAATAGATTTGGTGCTTATTGACAAAGAAATAGAAAACCTGGACGCGTTAAATCCGGGCGGCGCATTAAAAGAAAAAATAGAGGAAATAAAAGACGCGGTAATGATGATGGACTACGATAGGGCTACTGCGTATATTAATCAACTGCTTACAGAATCTGCTTAGGAATATTGAGAAAGTTACGCAGCAGTTTTTTGCCGTTGTCCTGGCTTTTTTCAGGATGAAACTGCGCGCCGAACACTTTGCCTCTGCCGGCGATAGAACAGAAACGCCGCCCGTAATCCGTCCGGCAGAGTATGTCCGCCGTATCAACCGGATCGACGTAAAAAGAATGCACAAAATAAAAATAGCTTCCGTGTGGAATGTCTTCAAGCAGCGGAGTCTGGCGTATATCCTCCAGTTGATTCCAGCCGACGTGCGGCACGCGCAGGCCGGGCATTTCAAATTTACGGACGCTGCCCGGAATCAGGTTTAAGCCTTCGTGTTTTCCAAACTCCTCACTGCCCGTAAAAAGCAGTTGAAGGCCGAGACAGAGACCGAGCAGAGGCGTTCCCGCAGCCGCCGCGTCGCATATCGCGGCGTCCATGCCGCCGCGCCGCAGATTTGCCATGGCGTCACCGAACGCGCCGACGCCCGGCAGAATCAGCCGTTCGGCTCCGCGCACCACGTCGGGATCGGCGGAAATAATAGGTTCGCCTCCCGCCGCGGCCAAAGCGTTTACCACGCTTCGCAGGTTGCCCATGCCGTAATCAATAATGATTGTCGTTGAACTTGGCTCCACCTAGAGCGTTCCTTTTGTGGACGGCACGCCCTCTATCCGCGCGTCCGTGCGGACAGCCAGGGACAGGGCCCGCGCGGCGGCCTTGAAAACGGCCTCAAAAATATGGTGGGCGTTCTTCCCGTAAAGCAGTTCGATGTGCAGATTCATGCGCCCGTGCATGGCGACGGCCCGCCAGAATTCTTCCACCAGTTCGGCGTCCAGCTCTCCCACGCGGGGAGCGTAAACCTCGACCCGGTAGAAGATAAAAGGACGGCCGGAAAGATCGACGGCGACGCGCGCCAGAGCTTCGTCCATCGGGAAATAGGCGTGTGCGAAGCGCGTAATGCCGTGCTTGTCGCCCAGCGCCTTCGCGAAAGCCTCGCCGAGACAAATACCGATGTCTTCGACGGAATGATGTCCATCGACGCCAAGGTCGCCTTTGCAGGCAATTTCGAGGTCGAACAGTCCATGGTGCGCGAAAAGCGTCAGAATATGATCAAGAAACTGCACGCCGGTCTGGATATTTCCCTTGCCGGTTCCGTCAAGATTCAGCGACACGGATACATCCGTCTCGCGGGTGGTTCTGCTGACCGCGGCGGTTCGTTTATCCATATTATCCTCGTAATTCGTAATTCGTAATTCGTAATCGATCGACCGCAATTCGTAATTGATTAATCAACTGTTCGTTTTCCCGCGGAGTTCCGACGCTTATGCGCAGGCAGCGG
>Ga0123353_10006549_pt1 | contig 15524 bp, 14 predicted proteins | sample TergutLab28metaG_3_FD_92763 | JGI IMG/M metagenome (GOLD analysis project Ga0123353, IMG submission 92763) | Labiotermes labralis P3 segment gut microbial communities from Petit-Saut dam, French Guiana - Lab288 P3 | ecosystem: Host-associated > Arthropoda: Insects > Digestive system > Gut ... | reverse complement strand
GACGGGCTCCCTATGTCAAGGTTATCGGCGGAGGTTTTAAAGGACGCGGAAATCCCGTGCGCCGCGCACGCCGCGCGGAATTTAGACGACAAGGCCATACGAACCGCAGACTATATTATCTGCATGACGGAAGGGCATAAGCGCGCGCTCGGGAGCCCTCCGAACGCCTACACGGTTGCGGAAATCTCCGGCTGCGGCGACGTATCCGACCCCTACGGCGGGACGCGCGCGGAATACCAACGTATGTTCGACCATCTTTTCTACGCCATGCCAGATGTGATGAGGTTTATTAAAGAAAAAGAAAGGAAAAACGAGGTAACTATATGATAATTATCGGCTGCGACCATTCCGCTGTAAGCTTCAAGCAAGAAATTATGCGGATGTTATCGGCAAAGGGAATTGAATTTTTGGACGTCGGCGCGTATTCGACCGAATCATGCGATTATCCCGACTTCGCCGAAAAAGTATGCCGCGCGGTGTCGGACGGCACGGCCAAGGCCGGAATTTTAATCTGCGGCACCGGCGTCGGCATGAGCATAGCGGCGAATAAACTGCGGGGCATCCGCTGCGCGTTATGTACGGACACCTTTTCCGCGCGCAACGCGCGCCGGCACAACGACGCCAACGTTTTGGCGCTCGGGTGCTTTGTATTGGGAACGGGCCTCGCCGCCGATATTATAGAAACGTTCTTAGGCACCGAATTTTCGGGCGGCGAACGCCATGTCAACCGCATCGGAAAAATCACGGCGTTAGAGCGGAACCGCGGGGAAATGTAGAATGGGCGGAAGGCAATTGAAGGTATGGACATAAAAAAGATAACGGAAAGCAACCGGGCGGCGTGGAACGAGGCGCTTGAATATCATCAAAGGGCGCGCAAAGACGCGCTGCAAAAGGGCTTTGAAAGCCCGGATTTTACGACGCTTAACCGGGACTGCGACGGGGCGCTGGTTGAGAAGCTGAACGCGCTCGGTTTATCGGGCAAAAGCGTCGCGCAGCTGCCCTGCAACAACGGGCGGGAATTATTGTCGCTCATGCGGCTCGGCGCGTCCGAGGCCGTCGGCTTCGATATTTCCGACGCGGCAATCGCGGAGGCAAGGCGGCTTGCCGAAATCGCAAAGCTGAACGCGGTTTTCGAGCGCGCCGACATTTTAGAAATCGGCGAAAATTATAACGGCCGTTTTGATTTTATTTACATCTCCGAGGGCTCGCTGCAATGGTTCCCCGATTTAAACGCGTATTTTGCGGTTGTCGCTAAATTGTTAAAGAGGGGCGGGCGGATTTTAATTTTTGAGATTCACCCCGTTGCCTATGTCTTAGAATCCGGCGACGCCAACGTGCCGGTTTCTTATTTTCATAAAGGCCCGTACGGTTATAAAAAGGGCCTCGATTATGTCGGAGGCGCGGCGTACGACCCGAAAGAATGCTTTTGGTTTATGCACAAAATGCCGGATATCCTTAGCGCGGTACATCAAAGCGGCATCCGGATACGGGAATTCAACGAATACAATTTTGAGATGGCCAACAACGAAGCGGCCAAACCGCTCGCTCACTTCCCGCTCAGCTATATGTTGGCCGGAGAAAAGGCGTAGAGCGCATCAGGAAAAGACGTAGGGCGCATTAGGTGCCCGAAATATCTGAGCGGGAGTAACGATATAATCCATCGGGATATCATGCGCCGCGGGAGAAAACAAGCAAAACTGCTCGTCATAGGCGAGCCCGATTTTGACGGTGCTTGGGAACCGTTCAAAATATCGGTCGTAGCACCCTTTGCCGTAACCGATACGGTACAGGCTCTCGTTAAAGCCGAGCAGCGGGACAACGGTTATGCCGGCTGCCGTTTCGGATACCCCGCGCCGCGTTTCCGCCGCGTTTACATTGCCGTATCGATCGGTATGTAAATCCGTATACCGCGCCGCCTGTACGGCCGACATCACGCCGTTTACGGTTTGCGGGTAATATAGCGCATAGGATGCGGCGGCGCATTGGACGAACCGGCGCGTATCCGCCTCGGAACCCCTCGAAACGTAGGTGAAAACCGTTTTTATTCCGGGAAATTCTGTACGCAAAAAATTTGCTAGCCGTTCGAATATCAGTTTATCTTTTTGCGCCCTGTCCGCGATATCCGCGCGTACCGCCGATAATATTGTGCGTAATTGCGTTTTCTCCATGGAGCCCAATTTATTGGCCTATTTTACAAAATGTAATATCCCCATTGACGGCCGTTTTTAGCGGTTTTCGGGCGGTACAGCGCCAATTCCGCATTCGTTATGCCGCTACCCGTTTCTTCGTTGTACATACGGTAGTCGATGATTTCAACATCGTCAAAATTAACATTCGTGTCGCTCAGCAATATGCGCCGCACAGCCTTTTGACGGGATTGGCCGTTTTTGTAACCGAACGTTACGTTTTCGCAGCCGTCGATGTCGGGCGTGTCGGCGTCGTTACCCGTAATGCCGATCATGTCGACATACCCCGGGGCGTTGTCGGCAAACGGGTTTTTCATCGTGAGCAGCGTTTGGTTCGACATCAGCGCGACCTTTAAGTTCTTATTCGGCAAAACCGCGTCGATCCACAGCTTGTCGGCGGCGGCGTAATCGAACATAACCCGCGCGTCGTCGGTCCGCGCGCCGAACACCACAACCAAATAGGAGTGGCGCGGCGGAACGGTATCCGTATCGGCAAAGTTCAGCTTAGTCCACGTCCTGCCCGCGGAGGTGTCGTCGGCCGCGGCGCCTTGCGCGGCTTGCAGAGAATACCCCGCTAACGAAATAGTCTCTTCCGTCGGGTTATATAATTCGACAAACGAATTGGAAAACGGCGCGTTGGTGTTGTCCTTTCGGTTTTTCCCGTAAATTTGGTTGATAATCAGGTGGTTCGGCAAACGATCGTCAAAATTTTCCCATACGCCGTCCTCCTTCGAACGCGGCCGGTAACGCTCTAAACCGATTTTGCTGATATTCTTCGCGCGGTAATCGATAATTCGGGTGTCGCTGTACGCGTCGTCGGTGTCCGAGAAAACAGTGTCCGGGCTGAATTTTCGACGCGCCGCTTTGTGTTTATTTTGCGCGTACTGCGGCTCCGCCGCGCCCTCTCTTTCGCGGTCGGCCTTAGACCGGCGGTCGTATTCGAAAGCGTCGACGGGAATCGTGGAATCGTTGCCCGAAACCGACATCATATCCACATAGCCCTGAACCCTTCTGCCGTTTCCGTCCGTATCGAACGGATTTGTAATGCTGCCGAGCGGTTCGGTACCCTCTTTCAAGCAGACCTTGAGGTTTTTATTGCTGAAACCGACATAATCTTGGTCAAACGAATAGCTTGGCCAGGATTGGTCGAAGCGCGTAATGACCAAATCCGGGTCTTGGGCTTCGGGGTTGGCGTCCGTGGTTCCCCTGCCCGCCGAAACAACGACCAAATACGAATGCTTTGCCGGAATCGAGCCGGTAAGCTGCAGCATACCGTTCCATAACGACCACGCCTCGCCGCTGCCCTTTACGCCGTTCGCGCCGACGTGCAGCGCGTAGTCCTTAAGGTCGACCGCGCTGTCGCCGTAATTATACAGCTCGACAAACGAGTGCGAAACCGGCGTCTGGACGTTGCTGTCGCTTTCTTTATTGAAGCCCCTGCCGTAAATTTGGCTAATCAAAACCGGAATCGACGTCGGTTTTTCCGGAGGGTTTTTCCCGGGATCAACGGGGTCTTTGTCGTTATTACAGCCGAATAACAAGACGCTTGACATCAGGATAATTCCCAAAACGATGGCTGCTATTTTTTTCATAATCGGTTTCCTCTCTTACAAAATAATAAAAGCGGCACACAATAAAAACTCTTTCTATAGAATGTACCAAGTGTATTATAACACGGCATACGCAAGAAAGCAAGCCTTTTTATGAAAGTTTTGAACAACATAGATTAGACTTTATGTAGCGTATGTAGTCTTTCCAGACAGGGAAGAGTATTCACTCCTTTTCCCTTACGGGGCGGGCTTCGATGTAGCCGCGCTCGCCGCGGGGCTCAAGCTGCACGCGCGGCGCGTCGCCTTCCGCCCATCGGTATCCCGCCGCTTCAATTTGAAGCTCTTCAATCGCCCGCCACATATTGCCGATGGCTTCGCCGAAATCCTCGTCGTTAAACGGCGGCCCTTGAAAAACCATCATCTTGCAGGGCGGAAATTCCGCCGTCTCGAAGCCCTCGGGCAGCGGCTTGTTAAAGTCAAGCGGAACCTCGACCCCTTGGCAGTATTCGGACGTGCCGGGCTTTCGGGAGGATTTTGGCAGCCACATACCCACGGGCTCGCAAAGAGCCTCCTTAATGCTCGACAGTATGCCCCAAACGTCGCACCCGGCTTCTTCGCAGTATGCGAAGTAGTCCCCCGCCTCTATGCCGCGCCGCAGCACCAGCTTTCTGAGCGGCCGTTCAACCACGCGCATAAAAACCGGGTAAAATTTTGTTTCCATTACAGTATTGTCTCCTTTAAGTCTTTCTATCGGCACAGGGTACGGCATAAAGAGTTGTATGGGCGGCAAAGTTTCGACGTAAGCGGAGGGCGTAAGACGGAATTGCTTAGAAAAAGCGCGCGTAAAACCCTCGTGAGAATCGAATTCGCTCTCGAGCGCGATGTCGATGATTTTGATGTTCTCGTCCCGAAGCCGCAGCGCCGCTTTGGTAAGCCGAAGCTGCCGGATATATTCGAACGGGGATTTTCCGGTGAGCTTTTTAAATATAACCGACGCATACCACGGCGAATACCCGGCCGCCCGGCCGAGCGTTTTTAAGGTAATCTCCGCGTCCAAAGATTTTTCTATGTACGCCTGCATCCTTCGTACGGCTAAAACTATGTCCTCGTGCAACAACTTAACACCGTCTCCTGTGTAGGATTATAATACCATAGCGGAAAAAATCCGTCTTGACTTATTTTGCGATCATGACAGATAGTTCCCGCACTTTTTACTTTTTCCATTTAAAGATAGGTTCTGGCCGCCGCAGAACTGCTTCAATCGCCCTGTATCTCGTAGTCAACCGCAACCGAGCTTTCGCGTATCGCGTGCATCAGCTTTTTAACCGGCCGGTGCAGGGGGTGTGCTTGATAAAAATCCAACGCCGCTTTGTCTTTCAGCGTGCATACCAAAGCGACGTCGTAGCTGCGTTCGCTGCCCAAAAAATCAGCGCCGGCCTCTAGCTCCAATAAGCCCTCGATTTTTCCTTTCATGCCGTTCAAAGCATCTAACGCCCGCCGGGCGTCGCTTTTGTCTTTTAACTGAAACAATACGATATGCCTAACCATAAAACCGGCCTCCTTGGGGGCGCGTCCCCTAATTCTCCACTACAATCGTTAAAATCATGGGGTTGCGGCGCGTCCTTTTGTAGAGGAAATTCTTGAGTTCCTTACGGATAATGTTTTTGAGCGCGGACCAATCGCCGACCTCGCCCTTTAAATCATAGTTGGAAAGTACGTTATAGACTTCGCGCTCCGCCGCCTCGATGGTGCCGTCGGATTCTTTCATGTACACGAACCCGCGCGAGGTAACCTCGAGCGCCGTAACCTCGCCGCTCGCCGTGTTAATGCCGACGACCACCAAAAACAGCCCGTCCTCCGACAAGTGCTTCCGGTCGCGTAAAACCACGCTGCCGACGTCGCCTACGCCTAAGCCGTCCACCAATAAATGCCCCGCCGTCACGTTGTCGCAAAGCCGCATCGCTTTTTTACTCAACGAAACGCAATTGCCGATATCGCAAATGATGATATTGGACGACGGCATCCCCATGCGCATCGCCAGTTCCGCGTGCTTTTTCAGGTGGCGGAATTCGCCGTGCACGGGAATAAAATATTTCGGCTTTAACAGCGTGTGCATAAGCTGGATTTCGTCCTGGCAGGCGTGGCCCGAGACGTGCACCTCGGCAAGCCGCTCGTAAATGACGCGCACGCCGAGGCGGTACAGGTTGTTGATGACGTTATACACCATGCGCTCGTTGCCCGGAATCGGCGAAGCGGAAATAATCACCGTATCGTTATAGTCGAGCCGGATTTGGTTGAATTCGTCGTTGGACATACGCGTGAGCGCGCTCATCGGCTCGCCCTGGCTGCCCGTCGTAATAATGACGAGGTTTTTGTCCTCGATATCTTTTACTTTCTCAAGCTCGACCACCTGCCCCGGCTCGTACCTTAATTCGCCGATTTTTGTCGCGACGTCGGCGACGTTTATCATGCTGCGACCCGAAAATACGACTTTCCGCTTGTATTTAACGGCCAAGTCGATGATTTGCTGCAAGCGGTGTATGTTGGACGAGAACGTCGCGATGAGGATGCGGCGGTCCGTATTTTCGGCGAAAATCCCGTTGAGCGAATTCCCCACCGTAGACTCGCTCATTGACGAGCCGGGGCGCTCGACGTTGGTGCTTTCGCACAGCAGCAGCAGCACGCCGTTTTGCCCGATTTCCGCGATGCGCTGTAAATCGATGACGTTGCCCGCAATCGGCGTAAAATCCACCTTATAGTCGCCCGTATGGAACACAACGCCGACCGGCGTCGTAATCGAAAGCGCGCAGCTCCCCGCGACGGAGTGCGAAACGTTGACGAACTCCACCTTAAAGCTCGGCCCCAGCGCCACGACGCTTTGCGGGCGCACGGTATTCAGCCGGACGTTCTCCAGCATACGGTGCTCGCGCAATTTAGGCTCTAACAGTGCGATGGTCAACCGCGTGCCGTACACCGGAACGTTGAGTTCCTTTAAAATGTAGGGCAGCGCGCCGATATGGTCCTCGTGGCCGTGCGTTAAAACGATGCCCTTGACACGCTCGCGATTGGCGGTCAAATACGTGACGTCCGGGATGACCAAATCGACTCCCGGCATATCGTCGTTGGGGAACTTTACGCCGCAGTCGATAATCATAATATCGTCGCCGTATTCAAGCGCGGTCATATTTTTCCCAATCTCACCCACACCCCCAAGGAATATGACCTTGAGGGCGGGTTCTTCCTGATTCAATTTTCTTAACAAAAGAAGCCTCCAAAAATAATTGTATAGTCAATCAGTTTACAAATGGAACGGATGTTGAGTAGATTTTTGAGCAAAATCTCGTTTTCTTTTGATTGGAGCGTACTAGCGGTACGTGCAAAGCGAAAAAAACGGGGGTTTGCCAAAAAGATGCCAAAAGACGTTCCATTTGTAAACTGATTGACTATATCGTAGGCCTGTCATGGACAGGCCCTATGTATTTTTTATCACACAAAAACTGTTGCGCGCACCAAAGCGCGTAAAAATTCTACTTAAAAAACAAGGTTAATCCCTAGAAATTTAAATTTGATATTGTTAGTATTATAATCGACAATTTAAAAAAATACAACTTATTTTTATAGGTTTTTAGAAAATTTTTATAGGTTTTTAGAAAAATTTTTTTGAAAATTTGCAAATTCATACGGCGGCGGCAAAAATTCGGAGAGTTTTATTTCCAATTCGAAGTCTTTTCCGATAATCGAGTTACGATGGCTGCCGCAAACTTGCGCGCCTTCTAATACAACGCAAGCGTCGATTTCCGCGCCGCGCCGGATTATTGCGTCTGCGCCGACGACGGAACGGCGCGCTCCGCCTTCAATAACCGCCGATACGGAAACAAGGCTGCCGTGCGGCTTTCCGGCAAGAAACGACGCGCAGCGGTCGCGGCGGCGCGAGGGCGCGGGAGGGAAAAACCCGCCTTTCATTAATTCAAAGTTCGCTTCAAAATACGATTGCGGCGTACCTAAATCGCGCCAATACCCGTCGTGTATATAGGCGGCGAGTTTTCTCTCTTGAACCAAAACGGGAAACAAATCGAGCGAAAAGTCGGTTTTTATGTCCTTTGGAACCCGCTGTAACACGCTTTTATCGACGACGTAGGCGCCGCAATTCGCATAGCTGCTTTTGGCGGCGCCTTTGGGCGGCTTTTCGGTATACCCCGTCGCAAATCCCCAAGCGTCCAGTTCCGGCACGCCGAACGATTGGGTATCGGAAACCTCCGTGACCGCCATCGTAATTTGCGCGCCGGAGGAAAAGTGTTTATGGAGCATCGCGTCTAAGTTGATATTCTCAACGGCATCGCCGCTTAACACCAAAAACGTTTCGTCCAAAAAGTCCTCGGCCGCCTTTATTCCGCCGAGCGTCCCCAAGGGTTCGTGCTCTATCATAAAACGGCAGACCGTATTTTGGTACCCGATCGCCCACTCGATCAGAATCTCGGGCATAAAACCCAGCGTAAAAATAAATTCGCGTATGCCAAAATCCGTTAAATGCGAAACCGTATAGTCGATAATGGGGGTATTCGCGACCGTAAGCATGGGCTTGGGCGCCAAGTCCGTCAGCGGCGCTAAGCGCTTCCCGAACCCGCCCGCCATAATCACTGCGTTCATGGCGGTAGGTTTTGTGAAACGGGGAGGTTTTATTCACAAAGAGGAAGTCTAATAAAAAGCCTGTTTACTCCACACTGCTTTTTGCGTCCTCGATTGCCTCTTCGAGCTGAGAAACCGCTGCGTGAAGATGCGTTTCTTCCTGAACGCAATCGGCGCATTCCGCGCAGCATTGCGCGTCGGCTTTCGCGCCGCAGAGTTCGTCGATAGCGTCCTGCAGCTGGTCGATATGCTCGAGCGCGGCGTCGCCGCGTTCGGAATCCTGCAGAGGCTCCGGCATATTGTCAAAATACTCTTCCTCTTCGTTTTTCAGCTCCTCCAATTCGTTAATCAGTTCGCCTATTTTGTCGATGACTTTGCGAATTGCGGCTCTGCGTTTGTTGTTCATGCTGGTTAGCTCCTTGATTTTCAACAGACTTTTGCGAAACTCTTGATGCACGCGCGGACGGCGATTTTTATGTGCTCGTAGGTTAAGCCGCCTTGCACATATGCGGTATACGGCGCGCGCACCGGCGCGTCCGCGCTTAATTCGACGGACGCGCCCTGCACGAACGTTCCCGCCGCCATGATTACGGGATCCTGATAGCCCGGCATTTTAGAGGGCTCGGGAACCGCGAAAGCGTCGACCGGCGAAGCGCTTTGGATTGCGCGGCAAAACCGAATCAGCTTGTCTTGCGTGTTAAACCGAATCGAACAAATAATATCGCTTATGCCGCCGCCCTGTCGCGGCAGCGTGTCATAGCCGAGCTTATGAAACACGCTGCGGAACAGCAGCGCGCCCTTAAGCGCCTGCGCCACCGTATGCGGCGCCATAAAAAAACCTTGAAAATACGCGCGGTAGCCGTCCGTGTACGAGCCGACCTCCGTCCCGATACCGGGCGCCGTGGCGCGGTTTGCGATTAAATCGACATACGGCTTCTTGCCTGCGATGTAGCCGCCCGTCGGCGCGATTCCCCCGCCCGGGTTTTTAATCAGGCTGCCTACCATAATGTCCGCGCCCGCCGAAACGGGTTCGGTTTGCTCCGTAAATTCGCCGTAGCAGTTGTCGACGACGATTTTTGAGCTTGGTGAAATTCGTTTAACAAGCGCGGCGAGCCCGCCGATTTGCGCCACGGAAAACGAATCGCGCCATGTATAACCGCGCGAACGCTGGATAAACACGACGGCCGGTTTGTGGACGAGCGCGGATTCTATGGCGGGAATGTCAAAGCCGCCTTCCGGCGTTAAATCCGCTTTTTCAAACCGCACGCCGAAGTCTTTTAACGAGCCGGTTCCGTCGCCCGAAATGACGGGGATTAACGTATCGTAAGGCAGGCCGGACGCGGAAAACAACGTGCCGCCCGGCCGCAGCAGCCCGAACAGCGCGGTGGAAATAGCGTGGGTACCGCTCGCCAACAACGGCGAAACGACGGCGGCTTCCGCCCCGAACGCATCCGCAAATACCGCCGAAAGTATATGCTTGCCGGTATCCTCGTAGCCGTACCCCGTCGAGCCTGCAAAGTGGCGCAGCGCGACGTTTTGATTTTTAAACGCGGCCAAAACCTTTTCTTGGTTGTGAAGCGCGGTTTTTTCGATTTGTAAAAAACCGGCCTCGTTTTCTTTTTCGCATTGCGCGATTAAATTGTCTATTTCGGAACCCGTCATAACACTCCTTTCTATTTCGCAAAAAATCTCTTTACCGCGTCGAAAACCGCCTGCCCGTCCTCCGCGTCGATACAGAGCTTCCCGCCGAAGGCGTTTTGGAATTGTCCCCTAACTCCTAACTCCTCACTCCTAACTCCTAATTCCTCATTCCTAACTCCTGCGGGCATCGAGCGGAAAAACGTCATTTGGCGCTTGGCGTAATTGCGGGAATGCTGCTTAACCGCCCCGACGGTTTGGGCGTATGAGGCGCGGCCGTCAAAATAGCCGACAAATTCCTTGTACCCGATCGCCTGCATGGATTGGCAGTCACGGTACGGCAACAGCCGTTCAACCTCTCTTTCCAATCCGTTTCCCAGCATACTATCGACGCGCCGGTTGATTTTATCATACAATTTTTCGCGCTCACAGGCCAGCACAATCGTTAAGACGTCAAATTCGCGCCCGGAGCCGGAAGCTTTGGCGCGCGCCGACTTCGCCTCCCCGGTTAATTCTAAAATTTCGAGCGCCCTTATCAGGCGTTTTTGGTCGTTGGGGGATATTTTTGCCGCCGATTCCGAGTCGCGCGCGGCCAGCTCGGCGTACAACGCGCCGTTCCCCTCGCGCGCCGCTTTTTCGCGGCAACGCGCGCGCACCGCTTCCGAATGCCCGGCGCCCGCCAAATTATACCCGTTTACGAGCGCGTTTATGTACAGCCCCGTGCCGCCCGACACAATAATGCTCTTCCCTTGCGCATACAATTGCCCGATGATTGCGCGCGCGTCCGTAATAAAATTCCCGACCGAATAAGGCGCGTCGGGCGCGACGATATCAATTAAATGGTGCGGAACCCCCATCGCCTCGCCCGGGCTGATTTTTCCCGTCCCGATATCCATGCCGCGGTAAATCTGCATAGAGTCCGCGCTTATAATTTCCGCGCCGAACGCGCGCGCAAGTTGCACTGCAACCGCACTTTTCCCGACCGCCGTCGGGCCGGTTATCACCAGCAGCTTTGGTTTTTGAACGCTTTTTGGAATATTCGGCTCAATTTTATCGCCCACCCGTCAAGTGTAACAGAAAAACGGAAAAAAGTACATCAAAAATTACCGCCTTTTTTAGAGCTTGTAAACGGGTATTTTATAGCGCCTTTATAGCTGATTGGCCTTATCCTCTATGACGGACAATACCGGGTAAAAATCGTTATAATGCTTTTGGATAAACAGCCCGCTGCGTTTTCGGTATAAGCGCTTTGCCAGCCGGTCGGCAATCGGCAGCAAAAGCTGCTCGTGGCGGCATAAAACGGGCGATACCTCGTCAATCGAGCCGGTCGCGCGCTTATTTTGGCACGCGCAATAATGATTACAGCGGCTGCGAACCGCGCAAATATCGCACCCCGCTTTTTTCGTTTCGTTTTGCTTAAACAGCTTGTCGCGCAAATCCGCGTCGATACCGCTATAGATATCGCCTATTTTATAACGGGCGTCGCCGACAAATTCGACGCAAGGGTAAATCGCGCCGTCCGGAGCCACCGATATTTGGTATTTGCCGAGCTCGCAGCGTTCGTGGCAATAGGTGCGGTTATGGATATGGCTGTACATTTTCGTTTCAAACGGGCTTAAATAAAATTTTTCCTCCGCTAAGGTTTTCGCTTCATACCATTCGGCGAGTTTTTCATATTGCCGCTTCAGCTCCCTGATGTCGGCGGCCTTCCACGGCGCGGCGTAATTGATTCCGCAAAAAATATACGCAAAGCCAAGCTCAGACAAATGCCCGGCGGACTCGGCGTAATAACGCGCGGTATCGGGGTTTACGGTCATCATCACCGGGGAATTCGGCATATGCCTTAGCAGCAGTTTCGCCGCGGCTGCAACCCGCTCGTACGTCCCCGCGCCTGCCTTGTCAAGCCTGTGCGCGTTATGCGCCGCCTCAGTTCCGTCCAGCGAAATCGCGGTGAAAATCCGCTCTTTTTTACAAAATCTTATGAATTCCTCATCGAGCAATAACCCGTTGGTCGTTAGTTTAAAATAGAATTTGGCGGGCGTATCCTTTGAAACCTTTCGGGCGTAAGAAACGGTGTCTTGGATTAAATCCTTATATAAAAGCGGCTCGCCGCCGAAAAACGCAACGCCGGTACTCTTTTGCTCCGTTTCCATCGCGTAGTCGATAACCTTGCGCGCCGTTTCGCCCGTCATTACGGCCGAACCGCGCTTAACGTAACAGTAACCGCACTGCATATTACACGCCGCCGTGATATGTAGGGTATAATGCACGGCTTATCCCTCCGCGCCGACGGACATCAGCCACTCGATAAAATCAATAACCTGATTGCGAATGTCTAATTCCGGCCTGTCGCTATTCGGGTCATGAAACACGGCGGCATCGGGATAGACGGCCTTTAATTCCGCGGCAAGGCTTTGAGGGGAACAATTGCTTTTATATGCCATTAACCCTGAAAATTTTTCGTTCGTGCAATCATCTTTAGAAACATATTCAAGGCCTATTGTGTAATCTCCGTCTAAGAGGTGCGCGTCAAATTCAAAATCATCGGTATGAGTACCTGCGACAAATTGATATCTTCTACCATATTTTTCAGATTTCAAAAATACGGACCTTATCCTTGCCAATTCATCCGCGATAACCGCAAGCGCGTCGGTGTCGGAGAGATGATATGGCGGCACATAAACCGGGTCTCCCCCGAGCGCTCCGATATCGTCGCCGCACGAATACCCGGCAAGCCCCGCGCTCATGATAGCGGAAAGCGCAACGCCGACGAGCGGCGTTTTCAGCCAGCTTTTCGGGCGGTAATGCAGCAGCGACTTATCCGACTCTACTTCATACTTGTCGGGATATTTCGGCTTAGCCGTATGTAACACCGGTTTAATCTTCATAAACACTCCGTCCCCGCTTAACCCGCTTAATAATATAACGGGACAAAAGCCGTTTTGTTCCCTAAAATATCAACAAATAATACTTAACTGCGTCTAATTGTAGATGAGAATGCGGATGGATTTTCGAGGAAAACTTCGATTTCTTTGTGCGCCCAGATAGGGCGTTGTTAACTGTAGATTAAGGTACTACGCCGCACGATAGAGCGGCAGTCAACCTGCTTAACCGAAAGGCGAAAGCCGACACGGGAACACAGCACGGCAGGAAAGCGGTAAGTTGTCCAAAGGTAAAAGGACACGACTGAACCGCAATGGCAAGCGGATACGAGGATAAAACTGAGTTTGTTGAATGTGAGTTTTGAGTTCCGGTTTGAGAAACGGGAGAGGAAAATTACCTGAAACCTCTCATACGGATAACGTGCGGTAATGAAGAAGCTGCTATGGTCTATCTAACAATCCGTATAACGCGATAGAGAACTATTGCTAAAGAAACGAAAACATATCCGACAATCCGCATTTACCTATTAACAACGCTAACTGGGGATTGCCTAAACAGGAACGCTCGGAGACCGAACTACGAGCTATGACCACAGGGTCTGAAAATCTTGCATGGCAACGGAGCTTCCATAGTAGTCCGAGGACGATAACGCCGTCCACATGGCGAAGGGAAGCAGCTAATGCGAACCAAAATTAAAATTATTTAGGGAGGAATGCCTCAATGCAGACAATGCAACCAACGATTGAAGTTTTGGCGAAAATCAATCAAAACTCTAATAAAAACAAGACGGAAGTATTTACAAGACTATACCGTTATTTACTGAGACCCGACATCTACTATGTTGCGTATAAAAACCTGTATGCAAACAGCGGTGCGGCGACAAAAGGCGTAAATGACGATACGGCGGACGGTTTTTCCGAAAGCAAGGTTGAAAAAATTATCAAGAGCCTTGCTGATGGTTCGTACAATCCAAAGCCCTCGCGCAGAGTGTATATTCAAAAAGCGAATGGAAAACTGCGTCCTCTGGGAATACCAACCTTTACCGACAAACTCATACAAGAGGTTTTGCGCATGATACTTGAAGCGGTTTATGAGCCAGTGTTTCTAAAATATTCACATGGCTTTAGACCGAATAAAAGCTGTCATACTGCGCTAAAAGACATCAAATACGGTTTTCCAGGAGCAAGGTGGTTCATTGAGGGAGATATTAAGGGTTGCTTCGACAACATAGACCACGCCGTTTTAATCGGAATTATTAACGCAAAAATAAAAGACGCGAAGTTTATCCAACTAATTTGGAAATTTTTAAAAGCGGGATATTTAGAGGATTGGAAATATAATAACACCTACAGCGGTACACCGCAAGGCGGAATAGTATCGCCAATCCTTGCTAACATTTATCTGCATGAATTAGACAAATTTGTGGAAAAGCTTATGTCGGATTTCGACAAGCCGATACCTAGAAGCGCGTATGCTCCGGAATATGATGCATTACGCAAAAAACGTACAGCTATTTATTACCACCTAAAAAAAGGGCGAACGGAATTTCTGCCTGAGTACAAGAAGCTACGAGCCGAGATGTTAAAATTACCCGCAAAGTCGCAAACTGACAAAATCATAAAATATGTAAGATATGCCGACGATTTTATTTTGGGCATAAGAGGAAGTAAAGCGGATTGTGAGTGGATAAAAGCCGAACTTAAAGCCTTTTTACATGACGTGTTAAAAATGGAATTAAGTGAGGAAAAGACGCTCATAACGCATAGTGCCGAATATGCCAGATTTTTAGGTTACGACATCAAAGTACGGCGTAATAATAGCTTGCGAGGTTGCAACGGAATAACAAAGCGCACTCTAAATAATTCTGTGGAGCTTAATATCCCGTTAAAAGACAAAATAGAAAAATTTCTGTTTGGCATTAAAGCGGTCGAGGTAAAAAACGGGGCTTTATTCCCCATAAAAAGAAATGGTCTTGTAGGACTTACTGACTTTGAAATCGTAACGACTTATAATGCGGAGCTTAGAGGCATCTGTAATTATTATGGTATCGCAAGCAATTTTGGAACACTAGATTATTTTGCATACCTAATGGAGTACAGTTGTCTAAAAACTCTGGCGGCGAAGCACAAAAGTTCTATGCGCAAAGTTAGGGAAAAATTCAACGACCGTAAAGGTGGCTGGGGCATTCCCTATGAAACCAAAAGCGGCAAAAAGAGAATGTATTTTGCGAAGTTTCGAGATTGTCAAGCGGGGCTAAAAATGAATGACGTCAAACCGACTACAGCTACAAAGTATATGCGGTATTCGGGCAATTTTGAACAAAGGCTAAAAGCAAAAACCTGTCAGCTTTGCGGCATTGAAAACGCCGAATATTACGAAATCCACCATGTTAACAAAGTAAAAGACTTGAAAGGCAAGGAATTGTGGGAGCGCATTATGATAACCCAAAAGCGTAAAACCATTGTCCTTTGCCGTGATTGCCACAAAAAAATACATGGTGCAAACTAACAAAGAGTTTTGAAGAATTAAAGCATTAGTGGAGAGCCGTATACATCGAGAGGTGTAAGTACGGTTCGGAGAGGGGTCTGTACAAACCTGCCGTAGCAATACGGCAAGGCGGTGCTTTCCTACTCTACTGTTT
>Ga0123353_10006548_pt1 | contig 15525 bp, 11 predicted proteins | sample TergutLab28metaG_3_FD_92763 | JGI IMG/M metagenome (GOLD analysis project Ga0123353, IMG submission 92763) | Labiotermes labralis P3 segment gut microbial communities from Petit-Saut dam, French Guiana - Lab288 P3 | ecosystem: Host-associated > Arthropoda: Insects > Digestive system > Gut ... | reverse complement strand
TAGATCCTTCTGCTTCTCCATCGTTATTTGTTTTTAAAACAAGTATTGACCAGTTTTCCGGCAAACTTTCCTATATAAAAGTTGTAACAGGAGTTATAAAAACAGATACAGAATTATATAACACCCGTGAAGCTAAAAAAGAAAAAGTTGGAAAAATTTTTACAGCTTTAGGGAAAAAGCTGGAAGAAGTAAAAGAGCTTGCTGCAGGAGATATAGGCATTGCAATAAAACTTCCTTCTGCCATTACAAATGATACACTTCGCACGCATGACAATCCTGAGCCATACAGGCACATGAGAATTCCTAATCCTATCTATTCTATATCTGTTTCTGTAGAAAACAAAAAAGATGAAGATAAAGTAAATCAGTATTTTCATAAAATCGCTGAAGAAGATTTAACATTCCAGATAAATTATAATCCTGAAACCAAAGAATCAATAATATCTGGAATGGGAGAACTTCATATAAATATGATTCTGGATAAATTAAAAGAGAAGCAGAAAATTGCTGTTCAGACAAAACTTCCGCAAGTCGCATACAGAGAGACAATAACAAAAAAAGCATCATCCAGTTACAGACATAAAAAACAGTCCGGCGGACACGGACAGTTTGGAGAAGTACATTTTGAACTCTCTCCCATTGAACGGGGAAAACATCTCTCTTTTATTAATACAATCAAGGGCGGCGCTGTTTCAAAAGGTTATATTCCAGGAATCGAAAAAGGTATTGCTGACGGAATGCAGGAAGGAGTTCTTGCATGGTATCCTGTTGTAGATATAGAAGTAAATCTTTTTGACGGAAAAGAGCATGATGTAGACTCTTCTGAAATGTCATTCAGACTTGCCTCAAAAGGGTGTCTAAAAGCTTGTCTTGAAAAAGCCTCTCCTACTCTTCTTGAGCCCATAATGAAACTTACTGTTTATAGCGATGACCAGTATATCGGCGATATACTTTCCGATCTAAGTTCACGCAGGGGAAAAGTTTTAGGACAGGATTCTATTGCAGCCGGAATTCAGGAGATAAAGGCAGAAGTCCCGGAAGCAGAATTGCTTAAGTATGCAATTGATTTAAAATCCATTACTTCCGGAACAGGTTCTTTTGAAGTTGAGTTTAGCCACTACTTCCCGATTTCGGGCAAGATCGCAGAAACTGTTATTAATGAGGCAAAAGCAAGAAGATCAACAACAGCTGCAGCTGCAGAGTAAAACTCTTATTGAATTGAATTTTATTTAAACCGGCATTTAAAAACTGCCGGTTTTTTTATTATTTTTTTATAAAAAAAGATTCATAAATTATATGATTCTTTTTTAATCCTTTTCTTTCAAAATTTGTTTCAGCTCTCCATGGAATTATGTCTGCATATTTTTCCTCTTGCTGTTCATGGCTATTGGGAATAAAATTTTCAAAAGGGGAATAAAGAGAGGGAAAAGAGCGGAAAACCTGCTGCATCTGTATGCCGTAATCTTTCCAGTCAGTTACCGCATATATATAGCCGCCTGCTTTAAGTTTATCTATAATTTTTTTAGTAAAATCTGTATTTATTATTCTGCGCTTGATATGGCTTCTTTTTGGCCATGGGTCGGGGAAAAAAATATGAAAACCATCTATTTCCGAAATAAGATCAAGTTTGTCTGTAACCTCTACAGCATCGTGATTTATTATCCTTATGTTATTGATCTTTTTTTCATCAATAAGTTTTAAAAGGCTCCCTATTCCCGATTTATAAACTTCAATTCCAATATAGAAATTATTTATATTTTTTTCTGCTATCATGGCAGTAACTTTGCCGTTTCCGAATCCTATTTCAACTATAACTTTTCCACCTGCTTTTCTTGTACTAAAACATAATTCAGATATTTTTTTTATATATTGCGATTCTGCATTGATTTCTTCAAAAGGGATAACATATTCAGGAGAAAGGAGTTTTAACGCACTAATCTGACCTTTTGTCATTCTTCCTGTTCTAATAACAAAGCTTTTGATTACCCTTAAAGGTTTTTCGTTATTTGTCTGCAACATATATACTCACATTTTACCAGAATTATATCACAACAACCGCATAAGCCTTTCGCGCAAAAAAGCGGACTTTTCTTTAAGCCCTATTATTTCTGTTTTAATAATAAGCACATTAGCCCTATAGGGATCCAGTTTTATACTACCCTTCGCCTCTTTTATAAGAAGAATAATTTTATCCGGCGAAATAATAGAAACTTTTGCAAACTCAATTTCAAGAATGCCTTTTCTCTCTTTTAGGGAGCTTATAAAAAGTTTTTTACAAATAATTTTTATTTCCGCAAGCGACATAAGGCTTTCAACTTCATCAGGAATAGGACCAAACCTGTCTTCAAGCTCTCCGTAAAGCCTGTCAAGTTCTTCCTGCGAAGATACAGCAGCAATGGATTTATAAATTTCCATTTTCTCAAGCTGATCTTTTATATATGTATCAGGAATAAAACCGCTGTAAGTAAGCTCAAGATATACCTCGGGGGCTTCTTCCTGCTCCTTATCTTTTTCAAGCTCACGCACTGCTTCATCTATAAGCCGCAGATACATATCAAAACCAACAGATGCAATTTCGCCGCTCTGCTGTTTTCCAAGCAGATTGCCTGCCCCGCGCACCTCAAGATCTTTTAATGCTATTTTAAACCCGGATCCAAGCTCTGTATTATCGGAAATTATTTGCAGCCTTTTCATTGCCAGTTCTGTAAGAGCCCTTCTTTCCGGGTAAAGAAGGTATGCGTATGCGATTCTGTCGGATCTTCCTACCCTTCCCCTTAGCTGATACAGTTGCGATATTCCATACATATCTGCCCTGTCAATTATAATTGTATTAACATTTGGTATATCAATGCCATTTTCAATAATAGTTGTAGAAACAAGCACATGTACACCATGCTGGATAAAACGGCGCATAACATCTTCAATTTCATTTGCATCCATTTTTCCATGCGCTGTTTCAACAATAATTTCCGGCATAAGTTTTTGAAGAAAAAGCCTTACGTTATCAAGGGTTTCAATTTTATTATGAAGATAATAAACCTGACCTCCCCGGTTAATTTCTTTCTGTATTGCAGTTACAACTGTTTCTTCATTAAATTCCTGCACAGATGTCTCTATTGGTCTCCTGTTATGGGGAGGAGTTTTAAGCACAGACATATCTCTTATTTTAAGAAGGGACATATGCAATGTTCTTGGAATGGGAGTAGCGGAAAGAGCCAAACAATCAATTGAAGCTTTCATCTCTTTCATTCGTTCCTTGTCTTTTACCCCAAAACGCTGCTCTTCATCGGTGATCATCAATCCAAGATTTTTAAACTCAACATCTTTCTGTAACAGCCTGTGTGTCCCTATCACAATATCAATATTGCCATCTTTTATATTCTTTATAATTTTCTTCTGTTCTCTTTTTTTAACAAACCGCGAAAGCATTGCAATATTTATAGGGTAACTTTTAAATCTCTCTTTAAAATTTTCAAAATGCTGATCAACAAGTATTGTTGTAGGGGCAAGATAAGCAACCTGTTTTCCCGCAGAAGCAGCTTTAAAAGAAGCCCTCATCGCAACTTCTGTTTTCCCATACCCTACATCTCCACATAAAAGCCTGTCCATGGGCATCGGGCTTTCCATGTCAGCCTTTATTTCATTTACAGATATAAGCTGATCTTCTGTTTCTTCAAAAGGAAAAGCAGCTTCAAATTCAACCTGCCAATCATTATCTTTCGGAAAAGCAAACCCTTTGGCGCTCTTTCGCTTTGAATAGATATTTATAAGTTTTTGCGCAATATCTTCGGCAGCCTGTTTTACCTTATTTTTCCTGGCCTCCCACGATTTTCCCCCAAGCCTGTCAAGATGCGGAGTTCCCCCTTCGCTTCCTATATAACGCTGGACAAGATTCACTTGTTCTATTGGAATAAATATTGTTTCTTCATCTGCATATTCAAGTTGAATATAGTCGCGTTCTGTTCCTGCTGCTTTTATTCTGTCTATTACCAGAAATCTGCCTATTCCGTAATTAACGTGAACTATATAATCTCCGGGATTAAGCTCTATAAAAGAATCAATTGCCTGGCTTTTAGATTTTTTTACAGATAATGGAATTCGTTTTTTGCGTCCGAAAATTTCATTCTCATTTATTGCGATTATTTTTAATTTTGGAAACACAAAACCCGAAGAAATAGAAGCAAAAATAACATTAACATCAAAATCTTTAAAAATATTTTCTATTCTCATCCGCTGATAATCTGAAGATGAAAATATATAAACAGAATATCCTGCATCAAGGAGTTTTTTTATCTCTTCTTTAAGATAGGTAAAATTACCAAAAAAAGATCTTCCGGGTTCATATCCAAACTTTATCCGATCTTCTCCAACAAAAGAACTTCCCATTACAGGAAGGATTATTTTTCTTTTTATAGTTTCTAAAACACTCTTGTAATCAGGAAAAATAACAGAAGGGTCTATAAGTTTTGCTCCGGTGAGTTCAGCCTTCGCACTCATACGGATCCCGGCTTTCGCCGGGATGACGGGGCTCTGTGCCTGGATGACGGGGGTCTCTGCCAAGATAGCCCCGGATTTGCGGAGCCTGAAAAGCGATTCTGTCTCTTTCATAAATATATCGCTGTTTGACTCAAGAATTTCACTATCAACAAGAATAAGTGTAGAATCTTCTCCAGCATAATCTGTGATCATGGATTTTTTTTCAAAAATATGCGGAAAAATATACTCTTCATCCGGTATTGTTCTAAAACTAAAAAGATGCTCCATCTGCTCTATTGTTATTATTTTTTTATCATAAGCTTTTTTTATAAGCTCCTCTGTCCAGATAATTTCCCTGTTTGGATATAGGGTTATTTCATCGGTTTCCTCTGTGGAGTGCTGGTCTATTGGATCAAATAGTTTAATACTCTCTATTTTTTCAAACTCAAAAACAATTCTTACAGCTTCATCCATTCCAGGCATAAAAATATCGAGAACTTCCCCTCTTAAAGCGAATTCTCCGGGAATTGTTGCGCGAGGAACCCTCAAATAGCCTGCTTGCTCAAGTTTTACCCCAATATCAACAGATGCTATTTTGCTCCCTCTTTTAAAATTTATAAAAAAAGGAGATAAAAAATCTTTGTCCGGGAGATATGAAAGAAAAGTCTTTTGAGACATTGCAACAACTTTTTTATTCCTCTGATGAGCTTTAACAACAATTTTACCATCTTTTTTGTTTGCTGTTTTGCTACCTGCATTGGCATCAGTTTTACCATCTGCTTTCCCGGAAGATAAAAGCCTCACAAGAGTATTTATCCTTAGCCCATAAATATATGGAGAAGGGGTTTCGCTGCTATATGGAAGAGTTTCCCATGAGGGAAAATATAAAATCTCATCATTGCATAGCTTATAATCATTATAAAAGCTTTCAGCAGCTTTTTCTGTTGGAAAAATAAATAAAAACGGCGCTTTTGAGTATTTTGAGAGATCATTTACTATTACTGCAAGGAGAAAACCCCTTATATTATCCAAAATTATGGGAAAACTCTTTTCTGTAAAAAGTTTTAGCAAATCTTTATACTCTTTTGTTGTTTTTAGGCTTTCCAATATTTTATTTATGAATAATGTTATCATTTTTTTTTCCGAAAATTATAATAGTATCAGGTTATAGTTTCAGGAGTAAACCTTTGAAAAAATATCTACTATTTTTATGTTTTTTACTCATCCTGTTGGCACCCCTTTTTTCAGCAACAGGAGATGTCACCTGCTCTATCAGGTATTATAATAAAAAAATATATTATGCAGGAGACAATGTTGAACTTCGCGTAGAATTATACAACAATAGCCCTGATAATTTCTCTTTTCAGACCACAGATCCCAAATATTTTAACACAATAATGGTATTCAAAGATATAACAGGGAGAGAACTAAAAGATAAATATAAAGTTACCAGAAAAATAGCTGCTGCTCAAACTGTTTATTATCGCAACATGATTATCCAGCCCGGAGAAGTTTTTGCATTTAATATACCTCTAAATGATGTACTTGATATTTCTGAAGCAGGTATTTACTTTGTCCAACTTGAGTTTTTTCCGGACTTATATGATAATAGATCAATAAAATCCAATATATTGGATCTTTCTATAAGACCTAATTTGGGCATAAACGAAGTACAGAGAATTATTGACCAGGAAACAGGCGAAATTCTCAAACAGGAGAGAAAAGCGCCGGATGAAGTTGTAAAATATACAATAGAAGCGCTCCAGAAAAGCGAATTTAATAAATATTTTCTATATATTGATCTTGAAAGTATAATGCTTAAATCTCAAGACAGAATGGAAAGCTATAACAGGCTCTCTGATGTTAACAGGAAGAAATTTCTTGATGAATATAAGCAAATGCTTATAAAAAATATGCTTGTAGATCAAGGAACAGCAACTCCGGAATCAATAATTTATCGCCCATTTGCTTACAATATTATAAAAACATGGTATACTGATCAAAATGCAGAAGTCACTGTTATGCAAAAATTCAGATATGAGCAGCTTATTGAGGTAAAAGAGTATACCTATAAATTGAGAAAAAATGATACTATTTGGGTAATTTATGATTATCTTGTTATGAATAAAGGGACTGAATGAAGATACTTGTTATAGCGGAAAATGAAGCGACAATAACAACAATAAAAAAGCATCTCGCGCCAATTGGTTTTGATTTTATATTTTATTCAAATCCTGTTAAGGCAATTGATAATATCTCTGAAATTACCCCTGAAATGGTTATTTTTAGCGCAGAAGATTATCCCAGACATTGGAAACCTTTTTTAGTAGTTCTTAGGGCATATTTTCCTCACACAGAAAGTGTTTTTATTCTTCTTAAAACAGCTCTTTTTTCACAGGAAGATGCTGAAAAAGCCGCTCATCTTAAAGTAAACGGACTTGTTGATGAAGATGTTGAGGAATATGCTTTAGTAGATAGTTTAAAAGGGGTATTTTCACGCCATCTTATCCCCAAAGAATCAAGAAGGAATAGAAGGTATTTTGTACTCGACTCTGATAAAATAAGTTTTATATTTAACCATCCGGATACAATGGAACTTATTACAGGAAAAGTAGTTGAAATTTCCATGAAAGGAATAACAGTCTCTCTTCCTGAAGAAATAACCAGCGATTTAACACGCGGAAGCACTATACAATATTGTTCCATAAAAATTGAGGATAAAATTTTAACAACAGATTGTACTGTTTTCAGAAGCGACTTATACACAACACTCCTTTTTAAAGATATGGATGAAGATAATGCCGAGTTTATCGAAAGCTATTTTGAAAAAAAAGCAGTTGAACAGCCCGTTGCTAACCAATAATTATTCTTTTTAAAATAATGGATGAAAAATCAATAAAAAAAACTCTTATACCTCTTTTTTTTGAATTTCCTTCACAAAATAATGAACAAAATGAAAAAGCCGGAAAATGCACACTTTGCCCCAATTTATGTGTTATTAAAGCGCAAAAATCAGGTAAATGCCGTGTACGGGGTTTTGACAGCAATTTAAAGCCAATAATACCATTTGCAGGCAAAATATCCGGCCTTGCAATAGATCCTATTGAAAAAAAGCCCCTCTACCATTTTTATCCGAACTCACAGATATTATCCGTAGGATTTTACAGTTGTAATCTTACCTGTGCTTTTTGCCAAAATTACCATATCTCAACCAAAGTTGATCAAAATGCAAAAACCATCTCTCCGGAGGAGATGGCTGAAATTACAGCATCTTCTAACACAATAGGGCTTGCTTATACCTATTCAGAGCCAATGATACATATCGAATGGATAAAAGAGACAGCAAAGTTGGTCAGAAACAGGAATCTTAAAAATGTTCTTGTTACAAATGGATATATAAACAAAGAAGCAGGAGAATCTATTCTTGAAAATATAGATGCATTGAATATTGATTTAAAATCATTTAATGAAAAATTTTATGCCAATGAACTTGGTGGCAGAATTGAGGCAATAAAGGATTTTATAAAACTTGCTGCCTCAAAAGCTCATGTGGAAGTTACAACCCTTGTAATTCCGGGTAAAAATGATAGCGAAAAAGAAATTGAGATGATCGCTTCTTTTATTGCTTCAATAAATAACTCTATTCCGTTTCATTTATCATGTTATTATCCTGCTTATAAATATTCCATAGAGAGAACAGACCCTGTAAAAGTGATAAATCTTGCAGCAATTGCATCAAAGTATCTTGAGTACGTATATGTTGGGAATACAGGAATTGCCGAAAACAATACAAAATGCCCCTCTTGCAGTAATATTATAGTAAAAAGAACCGGATATAAGACAACGATAAGAGATGTCAATAATGGAATTTGTTCTAATTGCGGTAAAAAAATAAATTTAATCCTGTAATACTTAAATAATTACAGAAATAATCAAAAATATTGACAAGTTTTATTATTTTCGATATGTTTATTTCTGCATTCCCCTGTAGCTCAGTCGGTAGAGCAGATGGCTGTTAACCATCGGGTCGGCAGTTCGAGTCTGTCCGGGGGAGCTTTTAAGGCCGTCCAAAAGGGCGGCTTTTTTTATTTTTACAATTTATGTTTGATGGGGTTTACCTAATAATATTAAGCATTTTTAATAACTCTATAAAAGCTTTCCATAGGGCAAATGTAATTGCACAACAAATTATTACAATAAAAATGCGCCTTAAGAGAAAGATATATCACTTAATGGTTGTTAAGTATAAATTTTATGATTTTTTAAAAAATTTGCAAATTGTTCGCTTTCAGCTAGTAAAATACCACTTTAAGTTTAATTGAAATTTCTTCGTTTTTCAAAACCCTTGAAATGATACTTACCCTTTTTTTTGTTGTAATCGACATATCTTTGCCACGAATAAAAAAAGGCGGCGAAAGTGTATATATTTGCTCTGCCTCATTGAACCGCAACTTGGCGTTGCCCGCGGTCATATTGACAAGCTCGCACAAGGCATCTTCAATATCATTCCTGGTTACTTCATCCTTGGAGATGCCTGTCATAAAGGAACAGATAACCCGCATAGTGGCTTCTTCGGCTGAAATAAAAACAATTCCCTGATTTTTCCCATTAAGACTCATGAAACCAACCATTTCGTTAAAATCAGAATCATCCTCCAACGAGGAAATATCAAGCAAAAAGCCTGATGTTATGGAAACAACTTCAGCCAACGCATCAGTGAAAATAAAACCAATCCGGTCTATAGAAAAAGCACTCATTAAAATTCACCTTCCTTTCCAATACATTCAATAATTTTTGTTTCCAATTCTTCAACTGTGAATGGCTTTGTTAAATAGTTGGCAGCGCCTGCGCGGACAGCGGCGACAATATTGCTTCTCTGCCCTTCCGTAGTTACCATCATTACGGGTAATTTTTTATATTTGTCGTTGGATTTTATTTCAACAAGGACTTCATACCCGCTCATTTGAGGCATATTCCAGTCTAAAAGCACAAGATCTATTTCCTCATATTTCTTTGAAAGAATTTCAAGAGCTTCAATTCCATCCTGAGCCTCTTCCATTTCCATTTGTAATACGTCGGCAACAGCCTTGATTATTTTCCTTGTTATTGAGGAATCGTCAACCACAAGCAACTTCATTTTAATCCCGCCTTTTTAATATAATATGTTAAATTTCCATAATAATCAGAGTCAAAATTATCTTTAAATAAATCATATAAAGCATAATTCCCTGTAAAAAAAACGCCGCTATCCGACAATACGTCGCACATTTTTGATATTATTTCCTTTTTCATATCATCTGAAAAATATATTAAAACATATCTGCAGAAAATAATATCAAATTGTCCTAATGGTTTATAGGATTTTTGCAGATTAAAACAATCAAATTTTACCGCGCTGCGTACTTTTGGGTCAATGTCCCATGCCGAGCCGTTTTCCTTAAAATATTTTGCTTTATAATAATCACTTAATCCTCTTATCATGCTTATTCTATCGTATCTTCCTTTTTTTGCTATATCCAAAACACCGGTTGAAATATCTGTAGCAATAAAATCAAAATCCGAAAGAGTAACTCCTTTTATGTTGTTTGTACTCAAGTAATTATCTATACACATAACGGTCGAATAAATTTCCTGCCCGCTTGAAGAAGCAGCGCTCCAGATTTTCACCCTATTTTTTTTACCTGAAATAAGGTCATTTACAAGTTCCGGAAGCAGACGTTCCTCTAAAACCTTCCACGGAGCGCTGTCACGAAACCACTGTGTTTCATTCGTCGTTATGGCATTTATTATTTTCTGTTTTATCGATGGATCTGAATTCGATTTTATATAATCATAGAATTTGCCAAAAGAATCGGTCCCGGTGTCAACCATATACTTTGAAAGTCTCGTTTCAAGCAAATATGTCTTTTCCGGCGGAATAACAATTCCGCAATTTTCAGATATGTAATTTCTGAAAAGCAAATACTCAGATTCACTTATGGAAATCTGAGATGCTGCCTGCATAAAGCTAAATTTACTCAACTTTTTTCCTCTGCATTTGCATGGGGGTGTAATTAAAACTTTCTACTTCCGAAGAAATTTTATCCAAATCCAATATTTTGTCAACAAGCCTGGCTTCCATCGCTGCGCATGGCATTCCATAGACAACGCATGTTTCTTCACTTTGAGCCAGGCAAAAACAGTTCTGTTTTTGTTTCAAAGCTGCGAGCCCCCTTTCACCATCATTCCCCATTCCCGTCAAAATGACGGCCAAAACCCCCGATCCGGTGAATGATTCGGCGACTGATTCAAAAAGTATATCAGCGGCAGGACGAATATTGTTAAGAGGCGGTGAATCGTCCAATTGAATCCTGTTTTTTGCATCTAACTTCATATGCATCTCTCCGACTGCTATATATACTGTCCCTCCCACGACTCTTTCATTGTCTTCAGCTACCTTGACCTTTAGCCGGGACTTCTGATTCAAGTGATGCGCCAGCATTTTTATAAAAGGCGCCGGCATATGCTGAACAACTAAAATAGGCACAGGAAAATCCTCGGGCAGTTTGGATAAGATGTTTTCAAGCGCCATCGGACCGCCTGTTGAAACCGCAATAAGAACAATTTCCGGTTGGAATTTACCATTAACTTTTACCGGCTCAATTGCAGTTCTCTTCTTCTTCTTTTCATGTACCTCATGCACAACCTTAAAAAGATCAGACATTTTGCCTTTTACAAAATCAAAATTCGCGCTATAACTGTTATGTATAGGCTTAACCATATAATTAAACGCACCTTTTGCCATTGCCTCGGCGCAAAGCTTGTCGCTCACAGATGAAGGCTGCGCTGTTGCAAAAACCAAAGCTTTTGGTATTTGCCGCATAACGTTATTTAAAAACAGAGCCATATCCAAGCCTGAAATCTCCGTATCAATAACAATAACATCATAATTATGACGCTTTATACTATCAAGCGCTTCACTGCAGTTTAAGGCATAGGCGACTTTCGCGCTTTTATCCAATTCAATTGCAGCCTGTGCAAACATTTTTTTGTATACCGGCGAATTGTCGGCAATTAATAATCTGATTCCATTCATTGTTAAGTTGTTTTAAATTTTGATATGAACACCTCCATATCATTTGCTATTTCCATCATCCCTTCGCTTGATGATTTAGTCGCGTCAGCGTTATTCTGAACCGCGCTAGTCTTCTCGTTTATAAGCTGGATATTTTTTGAAATATCCACAAGTCCCGACACCATCTCTTTTGCGGTGCGGTCTATTTCTTTTATATTATTGGAAACGCGCTCTGAATTCATCCCTATTTCCTGCGCCCCTATAACAAGTTCGGCTGTGGATTTGGCTATTTCGTTAGCGCCCTTTGCAGATTCAACGACTGTTTTTGTTACAGAAAGCGCATTTTCAGACAACTTATTAATTTCAGTTGTTATTTCATTCATTCTCCGCGCGGCAGCAGCGGACTCATCCGCTATCTGGTCACTGCGCTTGCCCTGCTGTGTCATTTCACTGGTGAAGCTGTTCATAAACCCGGTCATTTCATTGATAAGCTCTGTTATTTCCGACACAGCGCCAACTGCTTCGGTCATGTTCTTTTGCATGTTTTCAATTTGGTCGGCAATTTCATCTGTTGCTGTGGCAGTCTGCTTGGCGAGTTCCTTAACTTCGTTTGCAACAACCATAAACCCTTTGCCTGCCTCACCCGCACCTGCTGCCTCGATAGCAGCATTAAGGGCAAGCATGTTTGTTTGGTCCGCGATATCATTTATTACATTGACTATTTTTCCTATTTGCTTGCTTGCTATCTCAAGCCGCTGAATAATCATATTGGTGTTTTTTGCCTTATCGTCCGCATCGGACATCTTATTCTTTGTAACCGCGCAATGTTCGCTTACTGTTAAAATGGATCTGTTTATTTCATCAACGCTTTGGGCAACAGAGTTAAAAGCGTTTGAAACAAGCGTAACCGAGCCGGATGCCTTTGAAATGCTATCCTGAATGTTATCGACAAGAGCGCTTGACTGCTTTGATCTTGTACTTGTCTCCTCGGCAGCAGCCGCAACACTGCTTATAGTCGCGTTTATTTGCTCTATAGATGTAGCTACCGCAGATATATGCACGCTGGCGGTCGAAAGCGAGCTTGATGACTCTGCCATTCCAGCCGAAAACTCCTCTGCTGCAGTACTTACAGATGATGTTTCTTCATTAAGCGCCTGACTATTAGAAGCCATTTGCGACGATACCGACAGCATATCCTGCGCAGATTTTCGTACTTTTATAACTGTTTCCGTAAGATTAAGGACACTTGTATCGCTAAAAATAACAAGCGCGTTGCACGCGTCAAAAAGCTGTGTTATTTCGGCGCTAAAATCCGATTTCACCCTTTTGGAAAAATCACCGTCAGCCGCTTGTTTCATAAAAGAAGAGAGTACGGTAATCGGCTTTAATATTACGGGGGGCATCAACATTGATAAAATAGCGCCCGCAATAATGGCAGCCAGAATAAAAGCAACGATGAGTATGGATAAAAATCTTCCTCTCTCAAGAATATCAATTGACATATCATCAATTAATTTGGCATATCTTTCTTTCATTTGGTCCAAACGGATAATAACTTCCTTCATTGAAGGAAGAAGGTTATCTATAAAATGCGTTTTTGCAGCATCTGTACCTTTGGACTCCAGAAGCTTTAATATTACTGCGGCTTCATGGTGCATATAAGCATGAGGTCCCGCAATGCTGTTAAGCATGGAAAGAATACTCTCATCGGTTACTGCTTTTCCCTCTCCTTCATTTAACCATATACCAAGCGAACAGGTTTCAGGGCTAAGTGCTCCGGTAAACTTAGAGCCATATAGCATTGTCTCGGTCAGGTTTTGCCTCCATATAAAATGCTTGTTTAATACCTCTGAAAGGTTTTTGGATTCCATCTGCAGTTTGTTCAATTCATATGACATATGTATAAGTGAACTTATGGACAACAACCCGGTAATGCCCAAAATCAACCCAATAACCGACATACATGCAAATCCTATCAAAAGTTTTATCCTTATTCTGACGTTTTTAAATTTTTTCCTCATTATCGAGTCCTCCTTGCGTGATTGTATTTGTATTAATGCTGGATTCGTTACCGTCATTAAAACGACTTATTATTTCATCAATGTTTATTATTCTGTAAAGTTTCCCTTTCACTTCTGCCATACCTGAAATACAATATTTTTCTCCACCCTCTTCCGACAAAGGCGGCGGAAGTATTTCATTTTCTTCTATATCAATCAAATCACCCGGATGATCTACAAGCAGCCCCATTTGATCGTTCCCATCCGTAAAAGACTTAAAAACAACAGCGTTAACAGCCTGCATGTTCCTTTTGCGGCCAAGCAGCTCGGCAAGGCTTAAAACAGTAACTATTCCGCCTTTTATGTTGGCTATGCCGACTACCGCAGGCGGAGCTGCCGGTACTGGTGTAAATGCCATGTTCCGAATGATTTTTTGTACAAGTGTTACATCAACGGTAAAAAGTTCTCCTTCCGAGAGTAAACTTAGTCCTCTCATGCCACACCACCCTCTTTTTTAACTTTATTTGCCTGTTTGTCTTTTTCAACATCCTCCACAATGGCAGCCGGATTTAGAAAAATAAGTATTTTCTCATTAAATCTGCTTGTTCCAAAAATAAAATCGCTGTAAAGCTGTTTGTCGTCAAATTCAAAGTTGCCCGCAACTTTGTCGAGCACTTTAGCGACAAGAAGCCCTATGGGCGATACGGATTTTTTTAGCGTTAGCAGATAAAGTTTTTCTGCAGTATAGCGGCGTTTTTTGACAGGCGCGTAATTTTCCGGCCGGACAACACGAATGGTTTTCCCCGCGATATTTATAAACTGACCATTTCCTATTTCCTGAATATGTTCCGGGTCTACAACTTCTATTCTGAAAATTTCATTTATTTCAATCGCGAAATACTCCATGCCCGAACACTTAAAAATCAAAATCTGTTTTTCTTCTTTTTTCTCTTTTTCAATTTCTTCGTCAACAATGCTTTGGGGAGTAGCTTCAATACCCATAAGACGCAAAATACCTTCTGCGTCCAATACTGCAATTGCGTTACCATTGCCTAAAACCGTCACGCTTGAATAGCAGAGACATTTTTTTAAATACTTGGGAAGCGGTTTTACAAGTGTTTGTTCTGTTTCGACTGCATCATCTATCAAAAACGCAAAGCTTTTGCCGCCTGCTTTCAGGACAAGGCATTTGTTCACAGCGCGTCCGTTTATCCGCTCAAGCAATGTCTCAATCGACGGCAGCGCGCGCCTAGTGGCTTTGGCGTCCAACTCATCCATAGTCACAACAGGAATTATGCGCCCATTAAGAATTAAAACAAGCGAATTATTGAGCCTTTCGATCCGCCTGGACGGCATAGCGCGCCAAATACGCACGATCCTTTCAACATTCATTTCCGGCACAGCATATTGAACAGAATCTATTGTCACAATAAGCGTTCTTATGACCGAAAGAGTAAGCGGCATTTTAAGCCGTATAGTCGTTCCTTTATTGATCTCGGAATCTATTTCTATGGAGCCGTTTAATTTCTCTATATTTGTTTTGACAATATCCATTCCTACGCCGCGCCCCGAAAGGCTCGTTACTTGTTTGGCAGTTGAAATCCCCGGAGCAAGAATAAGAGCTAAAATATCGCTTTTCGGCATTGTTTCAAGCTCTTCCTGCGTCACTATTCCGCGTTCTATGGATTTGAGCTTTAGAGCCTCTGTGTTTATGCCTGCACCGTCATCCGTTACTTCTATAAGCGCAAAACCATCGTGCATATAGGCGTTTAATGTAATTTTGCCTTTTTTGGGTTTGCCAAGCTCGGCGCGGCGTTCGGCAGATTCCAGACCGTGGTCAGCGGAATTTTTAACGATCTGCGTAATTGGGTCGGCCAGCGAATCCAGCAAGTACTTGTCAAGAGTCACTTCGCCGCCAAAAATTTCCACTTCGATATCTTTATTAATCATCTTTGCGGTATCGCGTATAATACGCGGAAATTTGTCAAAAATTAC
>Ga0123353_10006547_pt1 | contig 15527 bp, 17 predicted proteins | sample TergutLab28metaG_3_FD_92763 | JGI IMG/M metagenome (GOLD analysis project Ga0123353, IMG submission 92763) | Labiotermes labralis P3 segment gut microbial communities from Petit-Saut dam, French Guiana - Lab288 P3 | ecosystem: Host-associated > Arthropoda: Insects > Digestive system > Gut ... | reverse complement strand
CCCACGTAACCCGCCTCCGTGAGGGTCGTCGCGTCGGCGATGGCGAAGGGCACGTCGAGGATACGCGCGAGGGTCTGGGCGAGCATGGTTTTGCCCACGCCAGTTGGGCCCAGCAGCAGCACGTTGCTCTTCTGGATCTCCACCCGGGAGCTCCGGTCGCCCCTGTGGTTGATGCGCTTGTAGTGGTTGTAGACAGCCACGCTCAGGGCGATCTTCGCGCCGTCCTGGCCGATGACGTAGTCGTCCAGTTTGCGCTTGATCTCCGTGGGGGTGAGCAGGCGGCTGTAGAACGAGGGGCGCAGGGGCTCCAGGGAGCGGTCGCTTTCGCGCTCCTCGTCCAGGATATCCACGCACAGGTCCACGCACTCGTTGCAGATGAACACCCCCGGCCCCGCGATGAGCTTATCGATTTGGGACTGGGATTTGCCGCAAAAGGTGCACAGCACCGGCCCGCGCCGGTCCTCGCGGTAGTAATCGTCACGTGCCATATGGTTCTCCTTTGACTTTGCCACCCCGACGCTACGCGTCACCCCTCCAAGGAGGGGAATGCCAGCCATGTGCAGAAGGTGAATCAATTCCCCTCCTTGGAGGGGTGGCCGCAGGTCGGGGTGGTTCTATCTCTTATCCAAAACCTTGTCCACCAGCCCGTATTCCAGGGCCTCCCCGGCGGTCATGAAGAAATCGCGGTCGGTGTCGCGCTCGATGACCTCCAGGGGCTGGCCGGTGCGCTCGGCGAGGATTTTGTTCAGGCGCGCCCTGGTGCGCAGGATGTGCTCCGCCGCGATCTTGATATCCGACGCCTGGCCCTTGACGCCGCCCGCGGGCTGATGGATCATGATCTCGCTGTTGGGCAGGGCCATGCGCTTGCCCCTGGCCCCCGCCGCCAGCAAAAAGGACCCCATGCTGGCCGCCATACCCATGCAGATGGTGGATACGTCGCACTTGACGTAGTTCATGGTGTCGTAGATGGCGAGGCCGGCGCTGACGGATCCGCCGGGGCTGTTGATATAGAAGCTGATATCCTTCTCGGGATCCTCCGATTCCAGGTGCAGCAGCTGCGCGATGACCAGGCTGGCCGTCACGTCGTTGACCTCGTCGCTGAGCATGACGATGCGCTCGTTGAGCAGCCGTGAAAAGATATCGAAGGAGCGCTCGCCGCGCCCGGTCTGCTCGATAACCATGGGGACTAAAGACATGGTGTTTTCCTCCTGTAGGTGTGGCTTGCAAGCCACCCGGGAATTATTTTGTAACCTGCGGGCGGCTTGCAAGCCGCCCCTACAGAGTATCGCTCCGGATACGTGCGTTTATTCCGCCTCGGCCTCCTCCGCCACGGCTTCCGCCGCCTCCACCTGCACCGCCGCTTCCTTCACCAGTTCCAGGGCCTTGGCGCGCTTCAGGTCTTTGACGATCTCCTCCTCGGGGATGCCGTACTTCGCCTTGGCGAGGGGGACCTTGTATTCCTCCGCTACGCGCTGGTATTCCGCATCGATCTCCTCGGCGGAAATTTCGACGCCCTCCAGCTCGGCGACCTTTTCCAGGGCCAACTCCATCTTCACCTGGGCCGCGCTCTGCTCGCGCATGCGGGCCATGAAGGATTCCTCGTCCTCCTGGATGATCTCCAGGTAGCGCTCCAGGGGGATCCCGATGCGCTCCGGGAACAGTTCCACGTTGCGCTGGGTCCGGCGCTCGAACATCTCCCCGGGGATCTCGCCCTCCAGCAGCTCGGCGAGCTTCGTGTGCACGCCCCGCTCCAGGGCCTCCGCGGCGGCCTTGGCCTTGCCGTCCGCCTCTTCGGCGGCCAGCCCCAAGCGCAAATCCTCCACGGTGTCGTAGTCCTCGCCCACCTCCTGGGCGAAGTCGTCGTCCACCTCGGGCAACTCCTCCGTCTTGAGCTCCTGGAGGGTCACCTCGAACACCACGGGCTTGCCCGCGAGGTTCTCCGCGTGGTATTCCTCGGGGAAGGTCACATTTACCTCGAAGGATTCGCCGGGGCTGTGCCCGACGATCTGCTCCTCAAAGCCGGGGATGAACTGCCCCGAGCCCAGGTGGAGCTCGTAGCCCTCCGCCGCGCCGCCCTCGAAGGGCTCGCCGTCCAGCTTGCCCAGAAAGTCGATCAGGGCGCCGTCGCCGCTCTGGGCCGGGCGGCCTTCCACCTCCACCTGACGGGCGTTGCGGTGCCGCAGCTCGTGGATGCGCGCGTCGATATCGGCCTGGGTCACCTCGGCGGAAGGCACTTCCACCTCCAGGCCCATATAATTTTCAATCGTCACTTCCGGCTGCGCCGCAACCGTGAAGCTGAAATCGATCCCCTGCTCCTTCCAGCCGTCGCTTTCGGAGAAGTCGTAGTCCTCCGGGCGGTAGAGGGGCTTGATCTCCGCCTCCTCCATCACCTTGGCGATCTCGCCCGGCAGCAGGGCATCCAGGGCCTCCTCGAAGAAGGCGCCGGCGCCCAGGCGCCTTTCCACCATGGCGCGGGGGGCCTTGCCCCTGCGGAAGCCCGGCAGGGTAATGTTTTGCAGCTCTTTCTTGAATGTAGCGTCCAGCTGCGCGCAAAAATCCTCCGCCTCTATGCGTGCGCTGACCTTCCAGGTGGCGTCCGCCGTTTTTTCTTTTGACACAAAACTCATCTGGCTGTTTCTCCTCCTAAAAATAATACCAGAGAACATTATACATGATTCCAGTGCGGATTTCCAGCTTTTTTTGAAAATTATTTTATTGTCATAAACGGAACCCCCTGACATTGCTGCCATACCTCCTTTTCATTGACTCGTCGGCCTTGCTTTTGACTCGTCAACTTCCGGAGGAGAACCATTGATAAGCTCCTCCATTTTACGCAAAAACGCAGGCGAGAAGGTAGTTTCCTCACTCGATAGTTTGTCGTCTATGCGCCGGAGCCATTCTTCATAATGATCTTCTAAATAATGATCTTGCAAAGCCCGCAAGAATATTTCGCTGCGAAGAAGTTCATCCATGGTCATCGTACGATTATCCTCCTATACCGCTAGTATTAGCATTTTAAGCTCTATTATACCATTATTAATAGTATTATGCAAGTATTATCGGTATAAATGATATGATTATTACCGGTTAAAACAGTATATAATCCTATTGAAGAGAAGGAGGATATGCTGTGGACGAGACTTTTGTTCGGAATCGCATAACTGAATTAAGGATAAAAAAGGGAGTATCGGAATATAGAATGAGCTATGACATAGGCCATAGCAAAAGTTATATTCAGGGCATTTCTTCTGGCCGGATGATGCCGTCCATAGCAGAATTCCTGTATATGTGCGAGTATTTCGGCATTACGCCCCGGGACTTCTTCGATGAGGAAATAGAAAATCCCGCCCTGCTGCAGGAAGCGATAGGCGGGCTGAAGGCTTTGAGCGACCAGGATTTGGCGCTGATGCTGGGCTATATCAATCGGCTAAGGGAGAAGGGGTGAAGACACGCCCCCCGGCCTGAACATTTTCCTTGACCTATCCCCCTCTCTGTGGTAAAATACCAGTATCAGAAATTGCAGGGAGGACATGCACAGGATGTATGCGGATTTGATGGACACCATCGGCTTTGTGGAGCGAAGCGACCCCGAGGTGGGGGCCGCCATGGGGGCGGAACTGGCCCGGCAGCGGCGCAATATTGAGCTGATCGCCAGCGAGAACCTGGTTTCCGGCGCCGTGATCGCCGCAATGGGCAGCGTGCTGACGAATAAATACGCCGAGGGCTATCCGGCCAAGCGCTATTACGGCGGCTGCGAGTGCGTGGACGAGGTGGAGCGCATCGCCATCGCCCGGGCGAAGGCGCTCTTCGGCGCGGACCACGCCAACGTGCAGGCCCATTCGGGGGCGCAGGCCAACATGGCGGTTTACTCCGCCCTGCTGCGGCCCGGCGACACCGTGCTGGGCATGAACCTTTCCCACGGCGGGCACCTGAGCCACGGCTCCCCCGTGAATATGAGCGGCAAGCTCTACCGCTTCGTGCCCTACGGCGTGGACGAAAACGGCTTCCTGGACTACGATGCCCTGGAGGAGCTCGCAAAAAGCGAGCACCCAAAATTAATCCTGGCGGGGGCCTCGGCCTATGCCCGCACCATCGATTTCCAGCGCATCGCGGCCATCGCCAGGGAAGTTGGCGCGCTGTTTATGGTGGACATGGCCCATATCGCGGGCCTGGTGGCGGCGGGGCTGCACCCCTCCCCCGTGCCCTGCGCCGACGTGGTGACCACCACCACCCACAAGACCCTGCGCGGCCCCCGGGGCGGCCTGATCCTCTGCAGGGAGGCGTGGGCCAGGGAGATCGACAAGGCGGTCTTCCCCGGCAACCAGGGCGGCCCGCTGATGCACGTCATCGCCGCGAAGGCGGTGTGCTTCGGCGAGGCGCTGCGGCCGGAATTCAAAACCTACCAGGCGCGCATCCTGGAGAACGCGCAGGCTTTGGCCGAAGGCCTGCGCGTCAGGGGGGTCAACCTGGTCTCGGGCGGGACGGACAACCACCTGATGCTCCTGGACCTGCGCTCCCTGGGGGTCACCGGCAAGGAGCTCGAGCGCCGCCTGGACGAGGTGTATATCACGGTGAACAAGAACGTCATCCCGAACGACCCGCAGACGCCCTTCGTCACCAGCGGCATCCGCATGGGCACCCCCGCCGTCACCTCCCGGGGCTTCACCCCCTCCGAGATGGACGAGATCGCCGATCTGGTCTATTTGGCCGCTACGGATTTCGAGGCCAATATCGAAAACATGCGCGGGCGCGTGAACGCCATGTGCGCGCAGTTCCCGCTGTACGAATAATTAGGCGCTAAACAAAACCAGGAGGCGGGGGAATCTCATCCCTGCCTCCTGTTCCCTGTATCCCGATCCCTAAAGGGGTTTGTTCGTCGCCAGGAATACCTGGCGCATAGCCGCGAACTGCTGGCCGTGGCCGGTGAAGGCCCCGCCGTGGTCGCTGGTGATGAGGATCAGCCAGTCCTCCTGGTCATAGGTGTCCCGGGCCATGACCGCCTGGATAAGCCGGTAGCCGTCCCGCTCGGAGTCGATAATGGCCTGTTGGTAGTCCGGGTTCTGCAGGCCGAAGCCCGTGCCGTGGCCCGCGCTGTCGCAGTATTCCAGGATGCACATGACCATGCCCGCGCCGGGCTCCCGGACTTCCGCCAGGGTGCGCTCGAAGACCAGCGCGTCGCTGCCCAGGGTGACCCATTTGGCGTTGAGATCCTCCTCCAGGCAGTAGGCGATGTCGTTCTTATAGGACGCGCCCTCGCTGACAAAGTGCCCACCCCAGGAGACGACGAGGGCGGTCTGCTCCAGCAGCTCCGCCTCCAGCAGCTGGGTGAAGATCAGCTTTGGCTCTGCGGGCTTGTTGATGCCGTTGGCCGACACCCCGTGGCCGCCCTCCCCCTTTTCCTTTGCCCAGCAGCCGGTGAGCATCGTGGTCCAGCCGGGGGCGGTGGAGGTATCCTGCCATAAGAACGGGTTGAGCAGCGGCCCGCCGGTATACATGTTGTAGACCGCGCCGCCGCCATCGAGCAGGGCGCGCACACCGCTTTCGGAGACGTCCATCCATATGCCCGGCAGGACGGTTCTTTGCAGGGCGTCGGCCCGGGCGCCGTCGTAGCCCACGAGCAGGCACTTGGGGGCCTTGCCCTCCTCCGGGTTTTCAAAGTGCGCCAGGATGATATCATAGATGTCGGTCTGGGGCAGGGATTCCTGGGCGCGGTTCTCAAAAATCCCCATGCGGTTGAGCTGCGTGAGGTAATCCCCCGGCATTGTGAGCTGCCCGGTGCTGAAGAGCGCGCCGACGAATACGACGACGCTTTCCAGCACGGCGAGCACATAGCGGATGGGTTCCAGCAGGGACATGATGATTCTCCTTTATGTTGGTTTTATTTTTTCTCAACAGCACGAATGCTTGGAGCGGAATCGCGAAGCGTGCGCCCGCCGCAGGCGCGCTAGGCGTGCAGGCGCAGGTAGGCGTAGGCCTTGCGCAGGGTGCCGCGGTCGTTCTCGAACTTGAGGGTCTGCAGGGCCTTGGCGTAGTCCACCCAGAGGTAATCCTCGATTTCCGCCTCCTGGATGACGGTGCGGCTGTCGGCGGCCTCGGCCAGGAAGATGGTGACGCTCTTTTCGATGCTGCCCGAGATGACGTATTCCGACTGGCAGGAGAACCCCGGCAGCAGGCGGACGTGCAGCCCGGTTTCCTCCCAGACCTCGCGCCGGGCGGTCTGCTCGGCGGTCTCGTAATTCTCCACGTGCCCCTTGGGGAAGCCCCAGTGGGCGCTGCGCCGGTTTTTGATCAGCAAGAAGCGCAGTTCGCGCTCGGTGCGGCGGAACACCACCGCCCCGCAGGAGCGCTCGTAGAGGCACTGCAGGCGCACCTCCTCCTCCGGGGGGAAAGCGAAGCGAAGCGCGCGGCGGATCTGCCCCACGATGTAGCGGGTCTTTCTGGGGGCCGCCACGGCGTAGCAACGGCCGTCCCCGCTTTGCAGCAGGGCGATCACGCGGCCGTCGAAAGTGCGTACGGGGTGGCGGATCCCCAGGATGAACAGGCCCTCCGGCCGCGCGCCTCCCGGCGGCCCCACCATTTCCCCGTAGTTCGTCCCGTAGATTACGCCCTCCGGCCCGAGGACGCCCAGCGGCCGCGTCACCCGCACCCGCACATTTTTGCCCAGCAGCGGCTGGAGCCGCCGGGCATTCGTTTCTTCCATTCTTGTCTACCATCCATCAACGCGTCTGCCTCTATTATACACGAATCGCGGACAAAACGCAAGAGGGAAAATATAATGCTGAATGTTGAATTATCCTTGGCGCAGCAACTGCGCTTAAATTAATTCAGCATTCAGCATTCATAATTCAGCATTATGCATGCAGCATTGTTTTCAAAATCTCCACGCCCCGCACCAGCTGCTCGTCCGTGGGGGTCGAGAAATTCAGGCGCAGGGCGTTGACTGTTTCGCCCGGTTCCACCAAAAAGGCCGAGCCAGGCACGGTGGCCACCCCGCGCTCGATGGCGCGGCGGGCAAAGTCCAGCATATCAATGGCTTCGGGCAGCTCGCACCAGAGGAACAGCCCCCCCGCCGGTGGAATAAAGCGCAGGGGCGTGTCCGCCAGGCCGCCGCACATCAGATCGCGCTTGGCCCGGTAGATGTTCCGGATATTTTCGATATGCGCGCCCACATCGTAGTTCTGCATCCACTCGTCCACGATCAGCTGGTTGAAGATGGCGGTGTGCACGTCGCCAGCCTGCTTGCCCACGGTCATCTTGGCGATCACCGGCTGCGGGGCCAAGGCGAAGCCCACGCGCAGGCCCGGCGAGAGGATCTTGGAAAACGAGCCCGCGTAGACCACGATGCCGTCCTCGTCGAAGGATTTGATGCAGGGCAGAGCCTCCCCTTCGTAGATCAGCTCGCCGTAGGGGTTGTCCTCCAGGATGAGCGCGCCGTATTGCCTCGCCAATTCATATACCCGGCGGCGCTTGGCGAGGCTCATGGTCGCGCCCGAGGGGTTCTGGTAGTTGGGGATGGTATAGATGAAGCGTACGTTCCGCTCCTCCCGCAGGATTTCCTCGAGGCGTTCCGTGTCCATGCCGTCGCTTTGCAGGGGCACGCCCCGCAGCCGCGCGCCGTAGGAGCGGAAGGTGTTCAGCGCGCCGATGAAGGAGGGGCTTTCGGCTATGACCACATCGCCCTCGTCGCACAGCACCTTCGTGGCCAGATCCGCCACCTGCTGCGCCCCAGAGGTGATGATCAGGTCGTCGAAATCCGCGCCGATTTGCAGGCGGGCTTTGATATCCGCCCGCACCCGCTCCCGCAGCGGGGTGTAGCCCTCGGTGACGCCGTATTGCAGGCAGTCGATGGGCCTATCTTCCAGTAGGCGCGCGCTGATTTCCCGCACGGCCTCCACGGGGAAGGCCTCCGGCGCGGGGTTGCCCGCCGCGAAGGGGATAATCCCCGGCAGGGAGGTGGCCTTCAGGATTTCTCGGATGGCCGAGGGTGCCAGGGACGCTATCTTGCCGGAAAAAGCGTAGTTCATTACCGCGCCTCCCCCGCCATGGCCGTATCCGCCCGGGCAAGGTCGTAGCGCCCCGTGGCCTCATAGGCCTTGGCGCGGTAGGCATAGGCGTTGACATTGCCCGGATCCAGCCCGATGGCCCGGGACAAATCGCCTATGGCCTCGGGATACAGCTGCGCCTGGACGTAGGCCGCCCCGCGGTAGGTCAGGATGATGGAGACATCCGACTGCGGCGCGCGGCGCAATGCCTGGGTCAGGTCCGCGACGGCCCTGTCGTAGGCGCTGAGCCTGAACTGGCACAGCCCCCGGTACATATAGGCCTGGCCGGATTCCGGATTGTCCCGCAGCACGGCGTCCAGCGCCGCGAGGGCGTCCAGATAGAGGCTTTCGTTGTAGAGCGCGACAGCCTGCTCCAGGCCGCTCCCCTGGGGCTGCGTGCCCGGCGGCTGCGTCTCTATCTGCGGGAAGGTGTCCGTGCCGGTTACAAAGCCGGACGTGGGATCCTGCTCCGGCGGGGCCTCGGGCTTCTTCAGGCCCCACATGATCAGGCTCACGGCCGCCGCCACGAGGATCACCGCAGCGCCCGCGATGATAATGGAAAGCGTGCTTTTGGGAATCCCTCTCTTCCCAAGGCCTTCATCGAAGGCCTTGGCCTCATCGAAGGCCTTGGCCTCATCGAAGGCCTTGGCCTCCTCGAAGGCCTTGGCCTCCTCGGGGGCTTTGGCCTCAACCGGAAGCTCCTCTTTTTCTTCGGGCTCACTCGCGGCTTCCGGGGCTTCATCGGGGACCTCGGCCTCGTCCGGGGTTTCCGCGTTCCCCTCAGGCTCGCCCGCGGTTTCCGGGTCCTCATCGGGGACCCTAGCCTCGTCCGGGGTTTCCGCACTCTCTTCAGGTTCATTCGCGGCCTCCAGGGCCTCGTCCGCGGCTTTCAGGACCTCATCCAGGCGCTTCCCGTTTTCTTCAGATTCGTTCATAGTATACCTGCCTCCGAATTAGGATGGATATAGTATAACGCATTTGCGGCGATGTGGCAAGGGGAAAACCACCAAATTAACAATTTATCAATATGCCTCATGCATCGAACGCCAGCACCGTCTTGCCAAAGCTCTGCTGCATATCCAGCCGGAAGGCTTCGTGCAGGTCGGCGATGCCGCGCACGGGCACAACGTCCCCGACCAGGCGCTCCAGGGACTGCCCCAGCTGGGGGTCGGCGCGCAGCAAACCCTCTGCGCGATAAAAATCCGGCATGCCGGAGCGGGAGGAGCCATACAGCCGCAGGCCCTTTTCCAGCACCGCGCGGGTGTTGATCTCCACGAAGTTCTCGCTCACCCCCAGCAGGGCCAGGGTGCCCTCGGGGGCGAGGGCGCTGATCATCTGGTTGACGGCGGGGCGGCAGCCCGGGCCTCCCACGCACTCGAAGGCGTGGTCGCACAGGCTCTCGCAGGGGCCGAGGCGCAGGTCCTCCACGTGCAGCCTGTGGTCCGCGAAGGAGAACCAGGCCAGCTTCTCCTCCACCGCGCCCAGGACGGTCAGCTCGCACTTTGGGTACAGCGAACGCAGCAGCAGCGCCACGATATAGCCCAGGCTGCCGTCGCCCCACACGCCCAGGCGATCCCGCCGCCCGTGGGAAAAGCGCTCGAAGCGGGTGATGGCGTGCATGGCCACGCTGACAAGCTCCAGGAAGGAAGCCACTTCAGGTTTCGTGTTTTCCGGCGCTTTGATGAGCCTGCCGGCCGGGCAGGTGAAATACTCCTGGAGGAAGCCGTCGCAGCCGCTGGAATGGAAGGCGCTGGCGGGAAGGTAGTTCTCGGCGATAAATTCGTCTTCCCGCTCGGGGATATTCGGGCAGGGCACGGCCAGCTCCCCCGGCTCGAAATGCCCGGTGGGGTCGCGGATCACCTCGGCGGCGCACTCGTGGAGGAGGGCCATGGGCAGCTTGGCCCGCAGCACCTCGGGGGCGCGGCTGCCCTGGTAGTAGCGCTGGTCGGCCTTGCAGATGGATAGAAACCGGGGCCGCAACAGCACCTCGCCGCTGTGCACGTCCAGCTCCCGGCAGGCGGCCTCGATCATGCCCGGGGCCGTCAGGCGGTAGACGATGGAGATCATGTGTTGGAGCCCCCTTCTTTAGAGGGGGGCGCCTCGTCAGAGGCGGGGGGTGTTTCCAGCCCCAGCAGGGCGCCAGCCACCGTCATATCGAAGGGGTAGGTGATCTTGATGTTGTGGGCCTCCCCCCGCACCAGCGCCACCGGCTCGCCCCGCAGCGCGTAAATCTTGCACGCGTCGGTGAGCAGGGCCTCCTCCTCGGGCAAGAGCGTATCCATGAGTTCCCGCAACCGGTTGCATCGAAAGCTCTGGGGGGTCTGCCCCTGGTACATCGCCCCACGGGGAGGGATCCCGTCGATAAACTTCCCGTCCCCGCTGCTTACGATGGTATCCGTGGCGGGCACCACCGTGTCGCAGGCCCCGTATTCCCGGGCGGCGGCGATGTTGTCGCTGATGATCCGATGGGTGACGAAGGGCCGCACGGCGTCATGGGTGACCAGGATGTGGTCCTCTTCCGCGCCGAATGTTTCCTCCACATAGCGCAGGGCATTGCGCAGGGTGTTGTTGCGGGTACCGCCGCCCTCTATGACGGCGACTTCGCCGTGCGCCGCCAGGATATCCCGGGTGAAGCCCAGCCACGCGTGGGGCGCCAGCACCACAACGTGCCCCACCCGGGGGTGCACGAGGAATTTTTCCGCCGTGTGCACGAGGATGGGCTTGCCGCCCAGGCGCAGGTACTGCTTGGGCGTATTCACGCTGCCCATGCGGCTGCCCGCGCCGCCCGCCAGGATGGCTGCTATGACCATGGGGTTCCTCCCTATTTCTTCACCATCGCGTCGTAAATATCGCATACCTCGCCGGCCTTCCCCCGGGCGATGATGCGCCCCTTATCCAGCAAAATCGCCGTGTCGCAGATGCTGCGCACCTGATCGGTGTTGTGGGAGACGAACAGCACCGTCACGCCCTTATCGAACATCGCCTTGATTTTCTTCTCGCTCTTTTTGCGGAATTTGGCGTCGCCCACGCTGAGCACCTCGTCCACGATGAGCACATCGGGCTCCACGGCGGTGGCGATGGAAAAGCCCAGGCGCGCGCGCATCCCCGAGGAATAGTTTTTCACGGGGGCGTCGATAAAATCCTTCAGCTCGCTGAAAGCCAAAATTTCGTCGTAGCGCTCCTTGATGTAGCCCCTAGAGAAGCCCATGGTGGCGCCGTAAAGGTAGATATTCTCCCGCCCGGAGTAGTTCATGTCGAAGCCCGCGCCCAGCTCCAGCAGGGGGGCCACCACGCCCTGGATTTCCACCGTGCCCGTGGTGGGCACATACACCCCGGCGATGATCTTCAGCAGCGTGCTCTTGCCCGCGCCGTTGAAGCCCAGCACCCCCAGGCGCTCGCCCTTTTGAACCGAAAAGGAAACATCCCGCAGGCCCCAGAACTCGGTGTACTTCACCTTGCGCCGGGCCAGGCGGATGACGTATTCCTTGAGGTTGTCGATTTTTTCCTTGTGCATGCGGAACTGCATGCCGACGTTTTCGACGCGGATGGCGGGGGTTGGCATAGGGGCCTCCTGTTTTTACTAATAACTAATTCGATATGGAACTCCACTCGCATATGAAACCGGTAGCATCCAAGGAGAAAAAATCAACTTCGTATTCATTAAAGTATACATTATAGGACGCATCATTCCATTTGCCCGCTGCGCTGGAGCCTTCTCCATGGAACGCATCCACGTGCGGATTCGGGACTCTATAAATATGAAGGTAGTAATCGTTTCCACCGGCGTTATATGGTTCTCCATAGTCCCAATTGCTATATTCAAACGTTTCGCCTGTTACCCATTCCCATTGGCCTTCGTGAGTCACATCGGTGCCGCCCAGCCAATAGAAATTTCTGTTGTGATTTGCAATTAGGCCCTCGATGTATTCCTGCTCTTCCTGCGATGTGATTGTCACCAAGTGCCCACCCAAGTTTTCGCAATATGCTTTTGCTTCGTACCAGGTCATGCCGATATCAAAAACCTTGTAAGCACTACCGTTGAAATAGATCGCGTCCTCCGGATAGGCCGTAGTCTCGTCAAATACTGAACTGGATTCATCATGCTTGTCTTCGGCTTGTTCAGGGAGCGGGAGCCATCTAGGAATAAAAACGACAGAAATCATTGCGGCAGCGCCGATGAGCGCCGCGATGATGGTTGCTGTGCTGTTGCTCATCTTGGATTTTGCTTTCTTTGCCATGATTGCGCCCCCTCATATGTATAGTACAGTTCACCCTGCTTCCTCATTATTTTCGTCCTTAAAAAATCGGGCAAGCCGTTCTTCATAGCACTCCTCCCGGTTGAACTTCCACCCCTTGGTATCCACAAGAAACGCGGGCTTGAAAGGCTTTTTCTCCCCAAGAGAACCCTCTTCGAATTCTGGCTCTTCTACATCTTCCATAATGCTTGCCTCCTATATATAATGTATAAACTTGTCCTGTTTCCTCCAGAACAGCAGCCCGCCGATGAGCAGCATCGCCAGGGCGAAACCCAGGGAGTAATACAGATGCGGCAGGTGGATCATCCTGCCGCGCAGCACGCAGTCGCGGAACATGTTTACGATGCAGAAGACCGGGTTAATATCGAACACGAATCCCCACCTCTCCCCCATTTTCAGCGTGGAGGGGGCGTAGAAAATCGCCGAGGCGTAAAACAGCAGCAGACAGAAAACATCGTAGAGATTCTCGATATCCTTGAAAAAGACGGAGAGGGTGGAAAGGATCAGCCCCACGCCCGTGCACAGCAGGAACAGCACCAGCAACGGCAGGGGGGCCAGCAGCAGGTAAGGCGTCAAATGGGGGGGCGGGAACCCGGGATTTTTCAGCAGGAAGAAAAAAATGACGAAGCCCGCCAGCACCAGCAGGGAAATCAGGAAGGTGACGAAGGTGGAAATCACGTTGGCGAGGGGGTAGATATACTTGGGCACCTTCACTTTCTTGATCACCGAGGCGCTGCCCGTGACCGAGCGCATGGCCCGCTTGGTGGACTGGGAGTAAAATTCATAGAGCAGCCGCCCGCAAAGCAGGTAGATGGGGAAGTTGACGATGTACTCCGGGTCGCTCTTGCGGCCGAACACGACGCCGAACACGAACACCAGCACCAAGGTGGTCAGCAGGGGCTGCAGCAGGGTCCAAAACATGCCCAGCACCGAGTTGCGGTACTGGATTTTGATATTCTTCGCCACGATTTCCCGCAGCAGGTAGCGGTAGCCGTAGAGCTCCTTAAAGAACATTGGAACCCTCCTTGGGAGGCTGGAATCATCAGCGTACTTGTAGGGGACGGCGTCCTCGACGTCCCACCGCTATATATCCAGGGACGTCCAGGAGGCCGTCCCCTGCAATGATGCCTTGCTTCACCGCTCATTTGCTTCCTCCCGGTTGAACTTGAAACCCTTGGTGGGAATAAAAGGCTCAAATTGCGGTTCTTCACGCTCGGCTCGTTCTTCTTCTGTTTCCGGCGCGTCGTTGTCCTGAGATTCACCAACGCACATTTTTATATCCCTTTCTCCACTTCCAGAAATACTTCACCATGGAGTCGATCTGCACCAGCATCAGGCGCAGGCTTTTCTTGCTTTCCCGGTGCCATACATGATCCACCACCGCGCCGGGGAAGTACAGCGTCTTGCCCTCCTTGGCCAGCTTGCGGGTGATGTCGCAGTCCTCGAAATAGAGGAAGTAGCGCTCGTCGAAGCCGCCGATTTTCTGCAGCGCCGCGGTGCGGATGAACATGAAGCAGCCCGTGGCGTTCTCGATCTCGAAGGGCTCGTCCCGGTTTTGGTCCAGCATGGCGTACTGCGACAGGGTCTCCCCCGGGGAGCCGCTCCCGCGCAGGCGGCTGGCCGCCAGATAGCGCAAAGTGGGGTTGCGCTTGCCCAGGATCTGATCCTGCTGCGTGCCGGGGAATACGATGCGGGGCGAAAGCAGCACCACCTCGGGGTGCTCGTCCATGTAGCGCGCCATTTTGGCGATGGCGTCCTCCCGCAGCTCGATATCCGGGTTGATGATGGCGTGGTATTTGCTCTGCAGCCGGGGAATCACCAGATTATGCCCCGCGCCGAACCCCACGTTCCAGTGGATGTGCAGCACCTGCGCCTGCGGGTCCACGCGCTTGACCAGGGCGGCCGTGCCGTCCTGCGAGCTGTTGTCGATGACATAGAGATGAAAAGGGACGCCCTTCGTCTGCTCCCGCACGGTGCGCAGGGCGGCTTCGATGGTGGATATGCTGTTGAATGTAACGATGCTCCCGGTCACAAGGTAGTCCTGGTATTCTTCTGCCTTCTCCGCCATTCCCATTCATACGGCTCCGATTCTCTGATTTCTCTCCATTGTCCACCGGTCCCCTCAATGCCTCCGCAGCGCCCGCAGCAGCCGCAGCCGCCATGCGATTTTCTGCCGCAGCGTGCCGTCCCGCCGGGTCTGCGCGCTTTCATGGCGCCGATGGAGGATGTAGGGCCCGGCTGCCCATTGCACCCGCCCGTGCCGCTCCGCCTGCAGACCGATCCACTGGTCGTGCATGGGGATGCCCTGCGGGAAGGGCAGGATATGGGGCAGCAGTTCGCGCCTGAAAGCCATGCAGCAGCCGGTGTAGCCGTTCTTCAGCAGGTTGCGCAGGAATCCCGGCTTTGCGCGCCTTGCCCGGAAGAAGGATTCCTCCGTCACCCGCAGGTTCTCGTCCGTAAGCTTCGCATCGTGGAGCAGCAGAATCCCGTCCATTGCGCGCGCCAAACCGAGCTTGCCCGGCAGCCACACGTCGTCCTGGTCGCACAGCACGAGGATATCCCCCCGGGCCTGCGTGAGCAGGAACTCGACATTTTTGATGACGCCCTGCTGCGGCCCCAAAAAATACTCTGCGTTGATATCATCGTAGTACGGGTCATCATTGGGCGGAAGCGCTGTATTGATCGCTTCATATGTGGCATTGTCACCCACCGGCGAATCGTTGGAAATGAGCAATTCGTCCCCGGGCTTCAGCTGGGGCAGGATGGACGCGATCTGCTCCGCGATGAACCGTTCGCCACGGTAAGCGGCCAGCAAAACAGAGATCATTTGGATATCCGCCGGATCTCGAGGGCGACAGCGCCGCCGGGCACCTCCACCTCCACGACGTCCCCTTCCATGTGCCCCAGCAGGGCCTTGCCGACGGGGGATTCGTCGGAGATGCGGTTTTCCTCCGGGTTGGCCTGTGCCTTGCCGATGATCTGGAATTCCATCTCCTCCTCAAAGGTCTTGTCATATACGAGGACGTGGGAGCCCACGACGATCACGTCCGTGCGCAGATCCTCCGTATCGAGGATCTGCGCGTTTTTCAGCTCCTCCTCCAGGCGGGTGATTTTCGCCTCCAGGATGGCCTGCTCGTTCATGGCCTCGTCGTACTCGGCGTTTTCGGAAAGGTCGCCGAAGCTGCGCGCCTCCTTGATTTTGTCGGCGATCTGCTCGCGCCCGGTGGTG
>Ga0123353_10006546_pt1 | contig 15527 bp, 10 predicted proteins | sample TergutLab28metaG_3_FD_92763 | JGI IMG/M metagenome (GOLD analysis project Ga0123353, IMG submission 92763) | Labiotermes labralis P3 segment gut microbial communities from Petit-Saut dam, French Guiana - Lab288 P3 | ecosystem: Host-associated > Arthropoda: Insects > Digestive system > Gut ... | reverse complement strand
TTGCAACGGCGGACGCGCAAATATTAAAGCCTACACAAACAGGATCGCGAGCTTGCGCGGCGCGGACTTCGTTGTAAACGCCATCCAGGTTGGCGGCTATGAGCCCTGCACGGTTACCGATTTTGAAGTGCCGAAAAAATACGGGCTCAGGCAGACGATAGCGGACACGCTCGGCATAGGCGGGATATTCCGCGCGCTAAGGACCATACCGGTCATGTTCGGTTTTGCCGAAGACATGGCAAAGGTTTGCCCTGACGCTCTTTTTATAAATTACACGAACCCGATGTCGATGCTCACGGGCGCGATGCTGCGCTACACGCCGATAAAAACCGTCGGCCTGTGCCACAGCGTGCAGTCATGCGCGTGGGGGTTGCTGACGGTGCTTGATATGCCCACCGACGGCATCACATATAAAATCGCGGGCATCAACCACATGGGCTGGCTGCTCGAAATAAAACGCAACGGCGTTGACATTTATCCGGAAGTTCGCAAACGCGCAACGGAAAAAACCGGCAAGCACTGGGATATGGTACGCATCGAAATTTTAAAAACGTTCGGCTATTACGTGACCGAGTCGAGCGAACACAACGCGGAGTACATGCCGTATTGGATCAAGAGCAAATATCCGGAGCTGATCGACCGCTTCAACATCCCTCTTGACGAATACCCGCGGCGCTGCGTCGGGCAGATCGCCCATTGGGAAAAGCAGCGGGAAGAATTGGTTAACAACCCGAAGCTCGACCACAACCGTTCGCAGGAATACGCCTCTTACATAATGGAAGCGGTTGTGACAAACACGCCTACGTCAATCGGGGGCAATGTTTTAAACAACGGGCTGATAACAAACCTTCCGGGCGAGGCATGCGTCGAGGTAGCGTGCATGGTCGACGGCAACGGCGTGCGCCCGTGCTTCGTGGGCGACCTGCCGCAGCAGTGCGCGGCGCTTAACCGCACGAACATCAACGTGCATCTGCTGACCATTGAGGCGGCAGTCACGCAAAAAAAAGAAAACATATATTACGCGGCGATGCTCGACCCGCACACATCAAGCGAGCTGTCGATCGACGAAATAAAATCGCTTTGCGACGACCTGATAGACGCGCACGGAAATTGGCTTCCAAAATATAAATAATACGGGCGAGTGAACGGATTGATAAAATTATATGGATACGGAGCGTTTGTCAGCGGCGGAATAATCACCCCGGGAGAAAAAGCTCTGCATGCAAAAACGAGTGAAAAAAACATGCTGAAGCGCGGCACGATAGCGCTGCAGGTTTTAGAAAGCCACAGCATTACCAATGCGGGAAGCGGATTGTTTAAAGATTATGAAAATTTAAAAATTAAATTCGACGCGCTCGCTTCGCATGACATCACGTATGTGGGCATCATACAAACGGCGCTTGCGTCGGTTGCGATCGGCGAGAACTTTGAGTTTCCGTTGCCGTATACGCTCACCTGCTGCCACAACAGCCTGTGCGCCGTGGGAGGCACAATAAACGCGGACGACCACGCCTTCGGGCGTTCCGCCGCAAAAAAATTCGGGGGAGTGTTTGTACCCCCGCATGTTTCGGTTATACACCAATATATGCGCGAATGCATGTGCGCCTGCGGCGGCATGATACTCGGCTCGGACAGCCACACGCGCTACGGCGCGCTGGGCGTGATGGGAATAGGCGAGGGCGGCGGCGAGCTTGTCAAGCAGCTTCTCGGAAAAACTTACGACATAAAGGTGCCGGAGGTTGTGGGCGTATATTTGACCGGGGAGCCTGCAAGGGGCGTGGGCCCGCAGGACATCGCGCTCGCGATAATAGGCGCGACATTCGAAAACGGATATGTAAAAAATAAAGTGATGGAGTTTTTCGGACCCGGGCTTAAAAATTTAAGCGCGGACTACCGCTTGGGCATAGACGTAATGACGACCGAAACCGCGTGTCTTTCTTCCGTATGGGAAACGGACGAAATTATCGAAGAATATTACGCGGCGCACGGACGCGAAAACCTGTACCGTAAATTAGAGATGGACAGCCCCGTTTATTACGACGGATTTATCGAACTTGATTTGTCAAAGGTCGAGCCGATGGTCGCGCTGCCGTTTCATCCGAGCCGTGTGTTTACAATTAAAGAAGCAGTAAAAAACGCGGGCGATATTTTTTCCGAAGATGAGTCGCTCGCTTTTTTGCGCGATAAAATATACAGCGGCAGGCTTTGCGCACAGCAAGGCATCATCGCGGGCTGCGCGGGCGGCCTGTTTGAAAATTTATGCGAAGCGGCAAAAATTTTGCAAACGGGAAAAATCAAGAACGGCTTCGCGCTTTCTGTTTATCCCGCGAGCCTGCCGGTAACTTCCGCGCTCGTAAAAGACGGCGTGTACGGCAGCCTGCTCGAAGCGGGCGCGGTAATTAAGACCGCGTTTTGCGGGCCGTGCTTCGGCGCGGGAGACATCCCGCAAAACAACGGTTTAAGCCTGCGGCATGTGACCCGTAATTTTCCGAACCGCGAAGGCTCGAAGCCGAACAACGGGCAGACGGCCGCGGTAATGCTTATGGACGCAAGGTCGATAGCCGCTTCGGCGGTTAACGGCGGCAGCATAACACCCGCAACGGAAATAAATTACGAATTTTCAAAAGCAAAATATTTTTTCGATAAAAAAATATATGACAGGCATGTTTACGACGGCACGGGTAAACCGGACCCCGCCGTGCTTCTTGCGGAGGGGCCGGGCATAAAACCTTGGCCGGCGTTTAAACCGCTTGCAAAAAACATTCTGATGTATGTTGCCTCGTATATAACCGACCCGGTGACGACAACCGACGAGCTTATTCCGTCCGGCGAGACTTCGTCCTACAGATCAAACCCGCAGGCGCTTGCGGAGTACACGCTGTCGAGAAAGGACCCCGAATATGTTAAGCGAGCAAAGTCCGCGGCGGAAGAGGCAAAAAAATATTTGCCCGAGCTGCCGCCGGATACGGCAGCGGGCAGCGTAATATTTGCCGTAAAACCCGGCGACGGCTCGGCGAGGGAGCAGGCGGCGAGCTGCCAGCGGGTGCTTGGCGGCCTTGCGAACATCGCAAACGAATACGCGACCAAGCGCTACCGTTCAAACCTCGTCAACTGGGGGCTGCTTCCGTTTACAACAAACGGAGAGCCGCCGTTTAAAACCGGGGATTTTATATTCGTGCCGGGCATTAGAAAGGCGGTCAAAGCAAGGGCCGAAAACATAAGCGCGTTCGTACTGCACGAAAGCGAAAAAATCCCGTTTGATTTAAAACTCCCGTCGCTCACGGAGGACGAAGCTAAAACCCTTTTATACGGATGCTTGATCAACAGGTATGCTGCCGAATAGTATTTTCTTTTCGGCAGTTTTTTTATGCGTATTGAACAGTTTTATCCGGCCGTTTTTAAGCCGCCGCAAAAAAAATTTTTTTCAAACAGGAGAAAAAAATAAAAGAGACGAAAAAAATAATTTTTTTTCGGCAAAAAAAATGAGCGGGATATTATACACGGCGCAAACGGTAAAGAGCGACGGTTTTTGGTTGAGGGCGGCGATGCTTTTCACGCTCGCCGCCGATTATTTTCTGCTGATATACATCGACGAATTTATAGGGCTTTGCTTGTTTTGCTGCGCGCAAACCGCGCACCACATCCGTTTTGCGGCGGACGGAAAATTTTTGGGCAGGGCATGGCCGTTAAACCCGCGAATAATTATTCAAATATCGGCCGGCGCGTTAATAATTATTTTGCCGCTGCCTTTTGACACGGTCACGAAGCTTGCGGCCGTTTACGCGGCCGGTTTGATTTGCGCCGCTGCCGCCTCCGTAAAACGCCGAATGCGTTTAAAAAGCAGGCAGTCGTTTTTTGCGATGCTCGGCATGGTTCTGTTTTTGTGCTGCGACATTAACGTGATGCTGTTCAACCTGACCGGGAGCGGCGCGGTGTACGAAGCTGCGTATGTTCTTATCTGGGTTTTTTATTTGCCGAGCCAAATTCTTTTATCTATAAGCGAAGAAAAAAATAATCATCGGGAGGTAAACCAATGTACGTCTTAAAAAACACCGTGCGTTTTCCGCACGACGCGGAGAGCGGCGCGTTCTTCGGGGCGCTCGCCACCGTACTGCTGCCGGCTCTCGGTTACACGGAAGAGACGCCGTATTTTTGCGGGCAGAAGGACAGCTTCTGTTTCAACTGCGAAAACGGCTGCAAGGCGACCGCGATGCAGAAGAATCATCTGCAGCTTTACCACAACTGTTTAACGTATACGGGCGCGGCCTTCGGGTACGCGTGGCCGGAATCGGATTCGGACTACTGCCCGATACCGGGCAGGGGCAAAAGCTGGTTTTATCCGGACGACTTTTTCGATTTTATATTCGGGTACGCGGGCTTGAGCTGGACTCGGCTTAACAAGGAGCAGAAAAAAGAGGAAGCGTTTGCGGATTTAAAACGGTCGATCGATTCCGGAATGCCCGCGCTCATGAAATTCGGAGCGGGAAGCGATTGGCATGTGATGGTCGGCTACGGCGATGACATGACAATTTACGCGATAGACCACAAGCCGCTTATGAAGCCAAAGTTTTACACGGAAGACGGACTCGCCGCAATTACCGACTGGCTCGGGCAGCTAACCGCCGCGATAATAATAACGGGCGGCGCGAAGCGGACGGTCGGCTTTAACGCGATACTCACGCAAATGATTTTAAGCCTCCATAAAACCTGCACGAGCCCGCTTGAAAAAGAAGTGAACGCAAAACTCGACGGCGTAAACGAAAAAAACGCGGCGCAAACCGCGAAATTTTTGGCGGACACAGTCGGCTTTGCAATAGAGGCGCGCTGGCATGCCGCGGAAGCCATGACGCCCTTCATGAAAATGACGGACAGCGAGGCTGTTAGGGAGCAGCTTATGCAGGTGCTGCGCAATTATATTTTCGACAGCGATTGTGAAGCGACGCACGGCACTTGCTGGAAGATATGGCGGTGCCTCGGCATAAGCGCGGAAACCGGTTACGCCCTGCCAAACGGATCGGAAGGCAACCTGCATGACGAAAAGAACCGCGGCGAACTAAAAAAACTTTTTGCGGCGGTTTTTGAAAACGACCGCGTCGTTATCAAGCATTTGCGCGAAGCCGCGAGGCTCACGATGGATTTTGAAAAATATCCCGTGCCCGAGCTTCCTATGCGCGGAGGAAGCGGCGCCGGCTTAGCGGGATTTATGAAAAAGCTCGCCGAGAGTACTGCGGACAAACCCAACCATGTAAAGATCGCTTTCACCGGGCAGTCGATAGTGGACCCGAACAACACATGGCCGCCTATGCTTGCGGACTGGCTGCGGGGGCAGTACCCCAACGCCGTGATACACCACAAGGTTTTTGCGATAGGCGGGTTTTCGACGCAGGTGCTTTACAAGCGCGTGCCGAACGACATCGCTTCGTTTTATCCGGACTTGCTCGTGATAATGGTGCAGGGCAGCGAGGTGCAGTACGAGCGGCTGATCAAATGGGTGCGCGAAAACACGACGTCTGAAATTTTGATAATGACCGACCATTTTACTTCGGACGACAAGTGGGGCTACAACTGGTGGTCGCTCAAAATGTCCTACGAGCTGCTGCCTGCAATCGCAAAAAGGCACGGCGCGCAGGTGGCGGACATCCGCACGCCGTGGCGAAAATATTTTGAGGACACGGGGCTGTCGCCGCAGGGGCTGCTCTCCGACGGCGGGCATCTGTTCGACACCGGGCAGGAGTTCATGTTCCGTTTGATACGGCAGTTTTTCGTTTACAACAGCGCCGCGAAAATCGAGGAGCGCTGCACGTTCATACCGGTATGCAAAGACGATTGGAAAAACGGAAAGCTTGCCGTGCAGTTTGACGGCAACCGCGTCGAGGCAGTTGCGGGAAGCGGCCTTCAGCATCCGTGCGAGGTTCGCATCGACGGCAGGAAACCGTCCGAAACACCGGAGGCGTACATAAGGACGGCGGAGAACAACGGAATTTATTCGAAGCTTGGCATCGTAGAGTTCGTCAGCCCGCCGGGCGAACAAAAATTTACAATTACGCTCAAGACATATACTGACCCGTTAAATTTTTCTTACACCGTCGAAGGATCCGAAACAGGATTTGAAGGCGAGAGCGACCTGCGCGGAAATTTATGCGGCAAGCGCATAAAACTGACGCACGAATCGTTTATATTTTACTACGGCCACCCGGACCCGAAGCCCGGCGAAACCTACAGTTTTTTTTCGCTGCTTAACGGCACCGACATTTATGACGCCGCGAAGCCGTACAAGGGCCACATAGAAAAAGCAGAGCTGTTCTGCCCGTACATGATCGTGTCGGGCATAGCAAACGGAAGCCATACGGTCGAGCTCGCGGCGCTAAGCGAAACGCCGGACATAACGGGGTTTAAAGTTTACCGCCCGTAAAAATTTTATTTCACGGAAGGGCGCGGGCATTATTACGATAAGTTTTATCGTGACGCGAATAAATAACAGATGCAGGGGCAAATAAAAATCGGCGGCTTAACTGTGCCCGGCGGCGTCATGCTCGGGCCGATGGCCGGCGTGACCGACGCGTCGTTCAGGGCGGTGTGCCGCATGCACGGCTGCGTCATGGCGTACACGGAAATGATAAGCGCGAAGAGCGTGTGCTTCGGCAGCGAACATACCTTGCGGCTGCTCGATTCCGAAATACCCGGCGTCTGTTTCGATCACGCGGGCAAATTTTTACTGTCCGCTCAACTGTTCGGAAGCGACCCGGAAATAATGGCGGAGGCGGCGCGGATACTCGAGGCGGACCCTTCGCATCGGTTCGACATGTTTGATATAAACATGGGCTGCCCCGCGTTAAAAATAATTAAAAACGGCGAGGGGTCGGCGCTGATGCAAAACCCCGCGCTTGCGGGCCGCATAATTTTTTCGGTCGTAAACGCAATCAAAAAGCCCGTTACGGTAAAAATCCGTAAGGGCTTTTCGTTTTCCTGTCCCAACGCCGCGGAGGTCGCCCTTGCGGCCGAGGCGAACGGCGCGTCGATGGTCGCCGTGCACGGACGCACGCGCGAGCAGCAGTACGGCGGCGAGGTCGATTTGGATATTATTGCCGCGGTAAAAGCGGCGGTAAAAATTCCCGTCATTGGTAACGGCGACGTGACGAGCCCGCAGGCTGCAAAAAAAATGATCGAGCAAACCTTCTGCGACGGCGTGATGGTTTCGCGCGCCGCAATGGGCAATCCGTGGATATTCAATCAAATCGAAACATTTTTAAAAAACGGATTTATTATTGAACCGCCCGGCCGCGAAGCGAAACTCGAAACCGCGCTTTTACACGCAGGGCTTGCCGTCGCCCACAAGGGCGAGCACATCGGAACAAAGGAAATGCGCAAGCTTTTGCCGTGGTACATCAAGGGCATGCGCGGCGCGTCCGGTTTGCGTGCGCGGATAAACGCGGCGGAAACGCTTGATGAAATGAAAGCGCTTATTGACGAAATGGCTTGAAGCTAAAAATCTTGACAATATGTTTTCAGCGTATACAATTTACATTTGTAGACCCTTCCCTTTCGGAAAGCGCGGCAGAGATTCGGGGCGGCAGTAAAGCCGCTGAAAGCCCCGATCGCGCAAGTAGCGGGCGGGCAACACTACGGACGGCAAAAAAAATAATGAGGGCGCGTCGCGCTGAAAACGGGTGGCACCGCGGATAAATTTCGCCCCGTAAAAACCATTGAGGTTTTTACGGGGCTTTGCTTTAGGGGGGCATATGGGGAACATATACAGGTCGCACACATGCGGCGAACTTAACGAAAAAAACATTGGCGGGGAGGTCGCGCTTTCCGGCTGGGCGGAAAGCGTGCGCGACCACGGCGGCGTTGTGTTTATAGATTTGCGCGACCATTACGGCGTGACGCAGGTCGTTACAAACGACGACTCGCTGCTGCACAACCTGTCGAAGGAGAGCGTATGCACGGTGCGCGGCGCTGTGGAGAGGCGCGACCCGTCCACGGTAAACAAAAAAATTCCTACGGGCGCGGTGGAAGTGCGAATTAACGAGCTTAAAATTTTGAGCGCGGCCTCAAAGCAACTTCCGTTCGAAATATCGGCGTCTCATCAAACGCGGGAGGACCTGCGGCTCATGTACAGGTATCTCGACCTGCGCAACCCCGCCGTGCACGGGCGGATGGTGCTGCGCTCAAACGTGATTTCGTTTTTGCGGCGCAAGATGGAGAGCATGGGTTTTTTGGAAATACACACGCCGATACTCACCGCGAGCAGCCCCGAGGGCGCGAGAGATTACCTCGTGCCGAGCCGCAAGCACAAGGGGAAATTTTACGCGCTGCCTCAGGCGCCGCAGCAGTTTAAGCAGCTGCTCATGGTTTCCGGGTTTGACAGGTATTTTCAAATCGCGCCCTGCTTCCGCGACGAGGACGCGAGGGGCGACCGCTCGCCCGGCGAATTTTACCAGCTTGATTTCGAAATGGCGTTCGCGGAGCAGGACGATGTTTTTGCTGTCGCGGAAGAAGTAATGACCGAAACGTTTTCGCATTTCGCGCCGGGCAAAACTGTTTCGCCCGCGCCGTTTGCCCGCGTGCCGTATGCGGAGTGCATGAAAAAATACGGCACGGACAAGCCGGATTTGCGTAACCCGCTTTTGATTGAAGACTTGACGGATTTTTTTACAGGAGTGGACTTCGCGCCGTTTCAAAACAAAACTGTGCGCGGAATAACCGCGCCGGCCTGCGCCTCGCGTTCGCGCACGTTTTTTGAAACGATGTTAAAATTCGCGACCGACATGGGGATGCAGGGGCTCGGCTATATTTCCGTGACGGGCGGCATGGAGCTGAAAGGCCCGATTGTTAAATTTTTATCAATCGAAAAGCAGAGCGAACTGATAAATAAATTGCGGTTAAAAGAAGACGACACGTTGTTTTTTATCGCGGACACGGAAAAACTCGCCAACAGATACGCGGGAGGCATACGCGGCGAACTCGGCGCGAGGCTCGGTTTGATCGACGGGTCGCGGTTCGAATTCTGTTTCGTGACGGATTTTCCGATGTACGAGCGCGACGAGGAAACCCGGGAGGTCGTCTTTACGCACAATCCGTTCTCGATGCCGCAGGGAGGACTCGAGGCCTTGCGGAGCAAAGACCCGCTCAGCATTTTGGCCCACCAGTACGACATCGTGTGCAACGGCGTCGAGCTTTCGTCCGGCGCGGTGCGCAACTACAGCCCGGAAATTTTAAACGAGGCGTTTGGGCTCGCGGGTTATGCCAAAGCCGACATAGAGGCGAAATTTTCCGCGCTGTACGAGGCGTTCCATTACGGGGCGCCGCCGCACGCGGGCATGGCGCCGGGCATCGAGCGCATTGTCATGCTTCTTGCGGAAGCCGAAAACATACGCGAGGTTGTGCCGTTCCCGATGAACGGAAACGCGCAGGATCTTATGATGAACGCGCCGGGCGAAGTCACGGAAAAACAGCTGCGCGAGGCGCACATAAAAGTAAGGTAAACATCCGTAAACAAGCGGAAAGGCGCGGCAAAATAAATTTGAAACAGAAAGGCGCGGCCGTTTTCGTAAATTGCTTGAATGCGGCGCGAACGGATAAAAATATGGAAAGCGAAAAATATTTTAATATGGCGGCAATTCGGCTGCCGCAGGAAAAAAAAGCCGGCATGGACTTAAAATTTAACGAGTTGTTCGAATTGTTCTGTTTGCTCGACGGATTTGAAACAGGCGGCGCGGAGCCGCTCGTTTCGGTTTTGCAAACCGGCAGGGCGCTTAGGGCGGACGAGGCGGTAAAAAATTTTACGCGCGAAGAACTTCTCGGTTGCATGACAGATTCGGACGGAGGCTATATAGCCGCTCCGAAGACTTTGGGTTAGGTGAGAATATGGATGCGTTAAAATTTTGCACGGACAAATTGATTATGGTGAAGGGCATGCCCGTTTGCCCGGGCGTTGCAATTACAGAAGGGTTCGTTTCGCCGTACACGGCGGCGGCCGTATGCCTTATGACGGAGGCGGGCCACGAATATGCCGGGCAGACGCTTGACCCCTGCGGCTCGGTTTTGTCAGGCGAGTGCGGCGCGGCGCTGTGCTGCGACGTTAGGGGCATAATACGGAACGAAGCGGATAAAAAGGGTTTGGTTTACCTTCAGCCGTCTTACGGAACGGTTTCGCGCCGCGGGCTTGTCGCGCAGATGGCTTCCGCCGACCAAACAGGAGTGGCGGCTAAGGACGCGCAAACCGCGTTCGGCGTATTAAAAATTATTTCAACTCGCGACGACGGGGACGGATGCATGGCCCCGCTTGCGGAAGCGGAGAGTCAAAGCGAAATAAATATATTCGAGGCGGAAATACCCTTCGAAAAATTTTTGCCGGCCGTTTTCGAAATACTCTACTGCGCGGAAACGGCGGGCAATGTGAGCCGCTTCGACGGATTGAAATTCGGGAGCCGCGCAAATAATACCGCGGGGCTAAACGACCTTTACGCCCGTTCGCGCGGCGAGCTCCTCTGCGAAGAATGGCAGCTCGCGTCCGCGGCGGGCGCGCTTGTTTTGTCTAAAGATTTTTTCGATCGCTTTTACCGCAAAGCAATGTGCGTCAGGAGGCTTTTTTTTGACGCCGTAGATGAAATGTTTGCCGCAAATAAAAACGCCGTGCTGCGGCTTCCGGCTGCATATAAAAACGCGCACACGGTTACGGCGCTTGCGGGCGTGCCGTCGCTTTTTTTGCCGGGCGGGATCCGTTTGGCCGCGCCGCGGTACAAGGACGAGTGGCTGCTCAAAGCAAGCAAAAAATTTTGATGAAAAATAATCCGGAAAAGAAAGGCGCGGATAAAATGGAATACGAACTTGTGATGGGGCTTGAGGTGCATGTCGAGCTTTCGACGGAGACGAAATTATTTTGCGCCTGTTCGACGGCGTTCGGCGCGGAGCCGAACGAAAACGTCTGCCCGGCATGCTGCGGCATGCCCGGCATGCCGCCGGTGCTAAACAAGCGGGCGGTCGAGCTCGGCGTGACCGCGGCGCTTCTTACCGGCTGCGAAATTTCGCGCACGCTCACGTTCGACAAAAAAAATTATTTTTATCCCGACCTGCCCACGGGCTATCAAAACACTCAGTTTTTTAATCCTGTGGGACGCGGCGGCTCGCTTGAGGTAGAAACTGCAAGCGGAAAAAAAACGATCCGCATAAAACAAATACACATTGAAGAGGATGCGGGCAAGCTCGTTCACGAGCGCGGCAAGACGCTCGTCGACTGCAACCGCGCGGGCGTGCCGCTCATCGAAATAGTGAGCGAGGCGGACTTTAGCTCGGCGGAAGAGGTGACGGCATATCTCGAGCGGCTGCGGGCTCTGCTGTCGTTCGCCAACGTGTCGGACTGCCGGATGCAGGAAGGCTCGATGCGCTGCGACGTCAACCTATCTGTGCGGCCGTACGGCGAAACGGTTCTTGGCACCCGCACGGAAATTAAAAACATGAACTCGCTTAAAGCGATAGCACGCGCAATCGAATACGAGTACGGGCGGCACACGGACGCATTGGCGGACAAAACGGAAGTTTTGGTGCAGGAGACGCGCCGCTGGGACGACGCGCGCGGGGTAACATACGCCATGCGTGAAAAAGAGGACGCCACCGACTACAGATATTTTTCCAATCCGGAAGTTTTGCCCGTCGCTTTGGACGACGCATGGTTCGAACAAATAAGGGCGTCGGTACCGGAAACGTCCGAACAAAAAAAGATTCGCTTCCTTGCGATAGGCCTGCCCGAGTACGACGCAGCTATTCTTGCGCGGACCAAGAGCCTTGCGGACATATTCGACGCGGCTCACGCGCACATAAGCGAGCCGAAAGAAATTTCAAACAGAATAATTATGGATTTGATTGGCATGTCCAAAGAAGCCGCGGTCGCCCTCGACGAAATAAAAATCGACGGGAAAAAAATGGCGCGGCTCATCGGGCTTACCGCTTCCGGCAAAATAAACCGCGCAGCAGAAAAGCTCGCGCTGTACGCGGCCATGGCCGAGGACGCTGACCCGGACGAATTTATCGCGGCGCGCGGGCTTGCGATGGTCGGCGGCGGCGAACAGCTCGAACGCCTCGCGGACGAAGTGCTTGCAGAAAATGAAAAGTCCGTGAGCGAAATCATAGGGGGCAACCAAAAAGCGATGGGGTTTTTAATAGGCAAGCTCATGAAAAAAACGGAAGGCAAAGCCGACCCGAAAGCCGCCGCCAAAATAATCGAAGAAAAAATAAGCCGCATAAAAGCCCGGCAGTAAAATTCGCGCATCAATTTATACTAAATAAAAAAATTTGAACGGCATTGTGATATAAAACTGTTAGTAAAAAAAACGGGAGGCAATTTAACATGGCAAACATAGAAGACAAACAGACGGTCCGCGAGCTTGCGAAACGATACATGGAGCTTGCGAACGGCGGCGCGCACGCCGAGCGGCGCGCCCGCGCAAAAAGCACGAACGATTTAAAACCCGTGCGCCCCATAGTTTGGATAAACGAAATACCCTGGCACGAAATGGACGTAGACGGGCAGCTCAGGTGCGTGTGCGAGGACGAGCTCGCAAGAAGCATGGAGTGGCAGTTCAGGTCGATGCTTTTCCGCGAAAAATATTTTCCGGCGGACACGGTCGCGGAGCCGTATTATTCGGTGCAAAAAGCGGCGCGGCATACGGGAGGCGGCAGCCCGAGGGTAAAAGAGGACATCATCAGGTCAGACGAAAAAAATTACATAATGAGCCATCATTACAACGACGTGCTTGACACGGAAGAATCCCTTGAGCAAATAAAGGCCTCCGTGATCACGGCCGACCCCGAAGCGGACAAACTCCGCGTCGCGCAGGCGGAAGAGCTGCTCGGCGGCGTGATGCCGGTCAAACTTCAGGGCGGCTATTTTTATTTTAATCCGTGGGACGCAGTGTCCCAGTACAGAGGCGTCGAGCCCATCATGATTGACTTGGCGTTAAGACCTGACTTCATGCATAAAACCGTCGGAAAATTTACGGACGTCGCGTTGTCGTCGCTCAAGCAGCGCGAGGAGCAGGGTCTTCTCGACAACGGCTTGCAGGATTTACACTGCACCCCGGCTTATGTTTCAGACCTCGACGACGCTTTCACTCAAAAGCCCGTGCCCGCAAAGGGCGTGTGGATACGCGGCACGGCGCAGCTTTTCGGCGACGTCTCGCCCGATATGCACGAGGAGTTCGACTTCGAATATTTAAAAAAGCTTTCCGACCAATGCGGCCTGCTCTACTACGGCTGCTGCGAAGCTCTGCACAACAAAATAGAAAAACTTAAAAAATTTAAAAACCTGCGGAAGATCGGCGTGAGCCCGTGGGCAAGCGTAGAAAAATCCGCGGAGCAAATTGGCGGCAGCTATGTGTTTTCGCACAAGCCCAACCCCGCCAACGTTTCGGGCAAGTTCAGAAAAGAAGCGGTCGTTGCGGAAATTTCTAACGTGATCGAGCATTGCATGCGGAACAAATGCCCCTACGAATTCGTATTAAAGGATATAAGCACCGTGACGTACAGGCCGCAGAACCTGTTCGAATGGAGCGCGGCGGTGCAGGAGACGATCGATAAATTCTATAAATAAAAAAAATGCCCGCAAACGGCGCGGTTTCGGGAAAAAAACGCTTTTTTCAATAATGACAACTAAATGACGGAGGGTGCCTGATGAAAAAAATGACCGCGGTTTTTTTATGCTTGTTTTTGGCGTTCGCCGCCGCGTGCAGCAGCGATGGCCCGCATGAACGCGAAGGCGCGGACGGCTTTTTCGACGGCCTGCTGCAGGATTTGCCGAGCCCTCTTGACGATCAAGAGGAACGGACGCTTGAGCTTGCGATGTTCAAGCATCAGGAAATCGAGCCGGTGCTTAAGCTGATGGTCGATTTGTTCATGCAAAAATATCCGCACATAACGGTCAATGCAACCGTGATAGGCGACGCGGGCACGTACGCGGATACATTGAAAAAAATGATTTTATCCGGCGATTATTCGCCGGATTTATTTATTGCGCCCGTTTACGACGAATTTTTGGACGACGTCAATATGCATGGCAGGCTGCTTGACATCTACGCCTTAATGGACGTTGATTCCCATTTCGACGAAACGGAATGGTTCATGCAGCCGATCCACGCTTTTTCCCGTGACGGCGAGCTGTACGAGTTACCCATTCACGTCATGCCGGTGTTTTTTAACATAAACAACAGGGTTTCGGACGAGTTAACCGAAGATTTTGCCGCAAGAGACGACGTCACGTTTCGTGAGCTGATTAACATTTTCGAACAAAACGCCGCAGGCAGGTCGATGTTTGCCGGACAAAGCAAAAAAAGCATCCACAAATATTTTTCCGGTACGAAGGAAGGAACTCCTTCGGAGTACCAGAGCGAGGACGTTTCGCAGGCCGCGGACATTTTTTTTGACGGCGCGGAGTACATAAAGCTCCTTGAGTTTACAAACAATTTGCTTGCAACAGAAACCGCGGCATACAACTGGGATTACGAGCCTTCTAATGTCGTAAACAGCATCATGGAAGGGGAAAGGGGCAAATCATTCCTTTTCGAAAGAAGCCGGTATTCCGCGGCGCAGTACATATTGCCGATGGCTTCGCTTGTCACAAATTTTTCCGGGATGGTTCCGCTTGCAAACGAGCGCGGAAATATTTTTTTGGAAAAACAGGAATACCCGATGCGTTTTTCGGTCTGCGCCGCTTCAAGTCAACCGGAGCTTGCCTGGGAGCTGGTCAAATTTTTTGCAAGCGACGCTTACTACGAGCATCTGTATGAAAGCGGGAAGCATATACCCGGCATGTATTTCGGCACATCCATGTTCAGCTACCTTTCGGTTTACAAGCCGACGCTTAGGTACAAGCTTGGGCTGCAGTACGGCCCGTACATAAACAGCTACGGGATGCAGACATACAAAATAAATTTTACCGTGCCCGAAGGAGACCGCGCAAATTATATGACGGACTGGGTCGAAAGGCTCATGCTCCGCGAGTTTGTCTATATGCCGGACGACTGGCTGCCGCGCGCGCTGTTTGACGCCTTCGTAAGCTATTTAACGTTTGCGGACACCGAGTTTGCCGCGCCGTTGGAAGAGATCCTGCCCCGCATGCGGAGCGTTTACACAGATATGCTGCGCAACGACCCAACAATGCAGTGGATAAGGGAAATATCTGAAAGCGACGAAAACAGGCAGGCCAACCCGTGGATGTACGGCAGTGGCTACGGCTATACCGTAAACGAACGCGAACGTATGGAATATATTTTGCAAAGCGAATTTTTAAAAATGATATTTCTATATGCTTTTTTTGACCCGGACCAATAGAGGGTGCTGTAAGTTGGGTTTAGGAGGGCTTATTCCTAAAAATGTTTCTAAACCATCTGATGGTCGGAAAAAGAACGGACTGAACAATCTGTCCGCGAGGCGAAACCGCTGCCGAATTTTGCCGGTTCGGATGCCTTCTGCGTAAAGCTCACATTTGATTTGAAAGTTATCCATCCGAAAATGCTGGCACTTATGCAACAAAT
>Ga0123353_10006545_pt1 | contig 15528 bp, 14 predicted proteins | sample TergutLab28metaG_3_FD_92763 | JGI IMG/M metagenome (GOLD analysis project Ga0123353, IMG submission 92763) | Labiotermes labralis P3 segment gut microbial communities from Petit-Saut dam, French Guiana - Lab288 P3 | ecosystem: Host-associated > Arthropoda: Insects > Digestive system > Gut ... | reverse complement strand
TTTTGGATGATAACATTCCGTCCTTTGGGACCGAGTGTTACTTTTACGGCTTTCGCCAACTTGGACACGCCGCGCCGCAATGCTTCGCGGGCTTCCTGATCAAACGCAATCATCTTTGCCATGGTATGTTCTCCGTTAAAGGTTAAGTTGTTAAAGGTTAAGGTTTGTTGTTTCGGTTAACAGAGCCGCAATCGTAAGATTGCGCTCTTTTTGTGTTCATTTTTCAGCCAGTTGATAGTACATCTTTTCCACGTCCTCGTAGTCCCAGTTGTCGATTTCCTCTCCAATCGCATCAACTTTTCCCACCAATTCTGTATCATTAGTCGGTCGCCGCAACGATAAGTTGTGTTTGACCATCTCGATGATTCCTGCCAACGTGTTCGGGTCAATAAAACCATGTTTGGTCTTGTACAAACGAAGGGCTTCCTCAAATTTTTCTTTCAAGAAAACCGAACCGGAAATGTTGACTGCCTCTTGGAAATTTCTTACGTCCTTCCCTTCCGACATAAACAATGCCCCCATCAAACCGTTCCACATGAGTCCCGTTATTAAATCCATTATCCCGGAAACCATCCGATCCTTTGGAGGCAATGCCTTCCAAATTCCCGCTCGAACCGTCGATGAAGTTCTTTCATCGTCTTTACTGAAATCGGAAATAATCGCCTGTATTTTATGATGGTACTCCGCCATGAAAGCGCGGAACGTCTCCGAATCCTTGGGATTAAGATTAAGTTCCAACGCTTGCTTGATGTATGACTTCATGTTTGTTTCCTTTCGTTCGTTGATAAGGTTGCCGACAAAAAAGGTAGTCAATCGACCGCCGGGCGATTGGTCGGCGGTAGCCGACTGGCGCGCCGGAAACGTGTCCGTTGTTCGAGTGCGGAGTACCGCACCAGTCGCCCGGCGGTCGACTGCCTACCTTGTGTTGGTGCTACCCAATAATCGCGAGCACATCGCTTTCTCGCATCAGGAGCAGTTCGTCGTCGCCGATTTTGAATTCTTCCCCGGCATACGAGAGGAACAGCACTTTGTCCCCTTCCTTGATCTGGAAGACGGAACGTGTACCATTGTCGAGGAGTTTTCCACAGCCGATACTGACGACGGTGCCGCGTGCCGGTTTGTCTTTGGCGGTGTCGGGCAGATAGAGTCCGCCTTTGGTTTTTTCCTCGGCAATCTCACGTCGGATCACGACGCGGTCACCGAGCGGCTGCAATTTGGTGCCTTTGCACGATTGTTCACATTTGCTTTTTGACATATTTTAGTTTGGGTTGCAATATCTCTAACTACGAGGGTGCTAACTACAAGACAATTTTAGCAAATCTTGTGCCAAAATGAAAGAATGTGCGATTTTGCTGTAACCCTTTTAATGTTCTAATGTTACGGCGAACGACCTAAATGGCGGACTGCCAAAATGACAGTCCGACACACCGAAAAATGCGCCGGAAGACCGGCAGAAAATATCGTCCCCATTTGCGGCTCGGTTTTTCACCGTATTTTTCGATAGAGCGGCATAAAGCGGTAAGGGGTTTCTAAAATCATAACCGCCAGTGCCGTATTCAATAATCTGCCGCCGGAATTACAGTACGGATCACTAAAATGCCAACTGCCTGACTCGCATCCTTGCCGGGATTGGGTCCGAATCAACAACGCCCGAATACCGTTGTTCCATGTGTCCCAATGTTCTCCCCCGTAATGATGCAAAGCCAACGTTGCATAATAAATGTAGTACAAATTGACCTCCTCCTTTCTGATGATGTAGCCCCAGCGAACGATCTGGTCCATTCCGTCATCAAGAGCCGGATAGCCCGGCTTCCAACCGAGGTACATTCTCGATAACAATCCGATGGCAGTACACGTTTTCGGTGAGTCGTCGCTACGAACACTGTCCCATTTTCCATCTGGAAGGTATTGATACCGCCGCCCTCCTTCCAATGCAACCGAATCCAAAAAATCCTGCGCCGCATAGATTACGGACTGCGATACGTTCAACCCCCCTATTTTTCCGCTTTTCAGTGCCATCAGTTGCCATGCAAAGATCGACGTGTCCCCCCCTACACTTCCCCCCTTTCTCGTTCTCTGATCCGGTCGATAATTCCAGCCTCCATATTCCGGGTCCTGTGCCGTTTCAATGAGCCACAAAGATTTTTGTGCCGCATCGCCCAGTTGCGACTTGGGGTCTTGCTCTCTGCTCATTGCGTATGCTTCACACAAAGCAATGGCGGCGAGACCATACGAGTACATTCGCAGGTCGTCTCGCCGAATTGCCGCCCCGTTAATCCCGCCATTGGGATCGCGAATCAAAAAGAGCAATCCCCTTTCGACGACCTTTTGGTATTGGCTTTCCGTTTGATGCGAGTACCCTGCCCCCAGAAACGAGAGTAGTGCCAGTGCAGTGGCGGCGGTGCGGCGGTTCTCTCTGCCTGTACCGCTGTGCGAACACCTTTGGCACGAATCGTTGAAATCAAGGCTCCATCCGCCGTCTGGCTGTTGGTGGGCGGCAAACCATGTGAGTGCTGCTTCAACCGCATCTTCGCCCCCCTGACCGTTGCCACCGCCGCCACCTCCACCGCCCCCTAATGCCCCTCGCCGACCATGGGGATTGCGATTTTGCAATCCACCACCGGGAACGAAGCCGCCCACTCCATTGATCTGCCACGATTCTGTACTGGCTAAACCACCAGGATCGGAAACGGCATCGTCGCCGAATCCCGGTGGTTGAACGCTTGTATCTTCCGCACCCCCGGTCTCCGATGCGACATCCTGTTTCGGTCCAGGTGGAGCGTCTTCTTGGGAGGAATCGCTGTTTGCCAATCCCGGTTCCGAAGCAGGTCCGAGGTTTAGAGAACTGGGTTCAGCACCGGGAATAAAATGACCGCCGAGAATATCTATGCCGGCGAAACTGCCCAGTTGGGATGTCATATTCAGCGACAAGACGGTCAAGATGAAGGCGTGCAAAATGATGCTAAAGACTGTTCCCGTGCCGTTCCGTGAAGATAAAAAAAGGAATATCGCCGCAAGGATTTTTTGTAGTCCGGTCGGTTCGTCCTCGTCTTCCCGATCGATCCAGTTCGGAAAAAATATCTGACGCAGAAAATAGAGAACATCACCTAGCCGGGACATGACGGAGAGTGTACCGAAAATGGAAACGCGATACAATACATCCGTCAAGTCGAACAGGGAATCAGCGATCTGTGTCGGATGCTCGTTAACATTTGCCGATTATTACGGTTTTGCCGAATTTTCTGCACTACCGGTCATTTTGTGCCGATAACGTACTCCAAGCGAGTCTATTAAGTCCCCCTTGACTGAATTTACCCAAAAGGGTACAGTTCCCCGTCCCGGTTGAGCGTGGTACACGAACCTTCAATGATCCGAGTCGGTGTCTTTCTTTTGTTCTCTCTCCTTCCTTTGGCGGGATTGTGTGCTCAAACTCCGTGTGCGACACCAACGTTTTCCGACGCATTTTTCCGATTTGGAAATCGGGAACGGGATCGGATTTTCACCGATTATGGCAATTTGTACAATCGGAACAACGTGAAGAACTTCGGACTCGCCTTGCTGGGAGCAGGTGTGATGGCAAATACCAAAATAGACGGCAATTTTCAGGATTGGCATCGCAAGAACACCCACTCCGGTTTTAGTCAGGAACTCAGCGAGTTCTCAAAAGTGTTCGGCGAGGGAAAGTACTTTATTCCCGCGATGGTGACTTCGGCACTCACATACCGATTTTTACGGGAAAAAACAGGATGGATGCCGGAGTGTCCCCTCGGAGAATTCACTGATCGAACCATGCGAGGATATTTTGTCGGTGCCCCGACACTTCTGACGGCTCAGGTAGTTCTCGGCGGAGATCGCCCTCGGAATGGCGGGTCTTACTGGAGACCGTTTCAGCACTCTCACGGGGTCAGCGGACATGCTTTTATGGGGGCGGTTCCGTTCATCACCGCCGCTCACATGACGGATAAACCCTGTGCAAAAGGGGTTTTTTACACGCTGTCGATTTTTTGCGCTTGGAGCCGGGTCAAAGATGATGCCCACTATCTCTCGCAAGCGATGCTCGGTTGGTACCTTGCGTATCTTTCTGTTCGGGCGGTTTCGGAAACGGAAGGGGGCAGCCGATTGCCCCGGGGATTCACAATTTTTCCCGTTACGGAAAACAAATCGGTCGGTATCGGACTGCTTTATCAACACTGATACCTTGTAATTTTGTTGGTTTCATTGTAGATTGACCGTTCGTCTCTCTGTATTCACACGAACGGGTTATGAAGTATGCATGTTTCATTTTTTTCGGACTGTTTTTATATTCAGTTGCTTTACTTGCCGACGAATCGGAGACCTCGCCGGAGTTGATGAGGGCAACGGAACTTTCCGCAGCGTTTCGTCAAGCCGCTGAAAAAGTTCTACCCGCTACGGTCAAAATCATTTCACGTTTGCAAACCGTCGAAGATCGGCGTGCAATGGAAATTCAGATTCCCGCCCTGAAAACGCCGCCGGGAAAACGTAACCCCGGCGACAATGCAGGAACGGGGGTGATTATCAATCCCCAAGGAATTGTTGTTACAAACAATCACGTCGTCGCCAACGCCAGAGAAATCGAGGTCGAACTGCCTGATGGCAGACATCTCCTCGCTAAAAAATATCGGCATGATCCCACCACCGACCTCGCCGTAGTCTGGCTTGACCTTCGTCCACAGGAAACACTTCCCTTTGCCCAATTTGGGGACAGCGATCAAATGGATGTCGGCGATTGGGTTCTTGCCATCGGTAATCCTTTTGACATGGATACTACTGTCAGTGCGGGCATTATCAGTGCAAAAGGACGTTCGATCAATAAAGTTCGACGTACCGAATTTTTGCAGACGGATGCGGCGATCAATCCCGGAAACTCCGGTGGTCCACTCGTCAATCTCCGGGGAGAAATCATCGGAATCAATACGGCAATCGCTTCACGAACGGGAACGTACGAAGGAATCGGTTTTGCACTTCCGTCAAACAATGCGCGGTGGATTGCCGGACAAATAATCCAATACGACAAAGTGAATCGCGCCTGGCTTGGTGTCGAAACAAGACCGGTGATGCCGGATGATGTTCGGCGGCTCGGCTTGAAACAGAACGATGGTTTAGTAGTCGAATACCCCTTGCAAAATTCACCGGCAGAGGAATCGGGACTTCAACCGGACGATGTGATTCTTTCCTTTAACGGTCAGCCGGTCAATGCGGTCTATCAACTCCAACGGCTTGCCGAACGTGCGGAAATCGGCAAAGAACATGAAATTATTTATGTCCGCGAAGGGAGACGGTACAAAGTGGTGGTCAATGTCAAACCGTTGCCACCAATGCAGGGACTTCTCGAAACACCGCAAGGGGGCGTGGCTCATTACTCCGATACGGAACTCGGTTTACTCTTTGCACAAGCAACGGATCAGATTTTGGGCAGACTCCGGCTGCAAGGTCGGCAGGGAATGTTGGTGTTAGCGGTTGTTTCGGGAAGCCGGGCAGAAAAGGCAGGGATCAACGTCGGGACACTCATCGTGCAAGTGGATGGCAAGCCAGTCCCGAATCGGCAGCAATACATGGCTGCTCGGGAAACCTCTTCCCTTTCGGATGGCATCGTGTTGGACGCGCTCACCGCCGGTGGATCGGCACAGCAGTACGTGATCAAACTGGGACAGTGAAATGACGGCGGGTCACTGTTCTAAACGTCGCAGACCTTTACGGCATCGCGGATCGACTCAAACTTGTCCGTCTTTTTCGGTCCGAATTCATGGGCAACGAATCCCTTGAACCCCGTCGCAACAATCGCCCGCATCACCGCAGGATAGTAAATTTCCTGTTCTTCATCGAGGTCCTTTCGACCGGGAGAACCCGCGGTGTGATAATGCCCGATTACGTCTTTGTTTTTGCGGATTGTGTCGATCAGATTTCCTTCCGACAGTTGCATGTGATAAATGTCGTACAGCAACGTGAAACCTTCGCTTCCGACTCCCCGTGCAATTTGTGCCCCGAAATCCGTGCGGTCTGCATGATAATCCTTGTGTCCAAACGGGTTCAACAATTCCATCACAAGCCTCACGCCGCACCTTTCCGCGATTGGCATGACCCGCTTCAATCCCACGATGCAATTATAGATTCCTTCGTCGTCGCTTTTTCCTTTTCGATTCCCGGAAAAGCAGATGATCTGTTTGACTCCGGCTTTTTCCGCTTGGGGAATCAAATCGCTGTACAGTTCCAAGAGTTGGTCGTGATTTTCGACGTGATTGAATCCATTTCCCATTCCCACCGCCTCATTTCGGTCAGGTTCCCGCTGTGCCCGAGACAAGGTAACGAGCAGACCGGTCCTCTGCACCGCTTCCCATTCCCACGGGTTCACCAGATCGAGTCCCAAAACACCCATTTCGAGGAATTGTTTGGCGACGGTGTCCAGCGGCATGGAACGGAACGGTCCATAACAGACTGCCTGACGGATATTCCCCTTCACGGGGGGACGCGATGTTTCCTGTCCGAACGCACTAACGCCTCCGGCAAGAAAAGGAACAAGGGCTGCGCCTTTCAAAAGGCGACGACGGGAAATCGGGCTGTTCATGATTTGGTGGGGTCGGGGGGTTGTTTCTGTATTTGCGACAAAAAGGGGTGTTCGTCATTACGCTGTCTAATAAAAACGAACATTTCCATGCCGTTTACAGTATATCAGGATTCCGCCCCGGATGTAATTGCGCATGGCAGAAGTATGTGGAGCCTCCTGAAATGTCCCAATTTGACAGAGCATCTTCCGATTACGCTGGTTTGAACAAAAATACCGTTTCACAGAGAGGATACAGACCGAAAAAAGACGAGATCAATTTGACTTTGTTGATTTTGATGGCACACTCCCTGATAGGCAGTAGAGTATTGCCCGGTTTCATTTCCCCATTCAAAAGGAGTCCTTCCCATGAAAAAATTGTTCCTTCTCCTCGCATTTTTTGCGACGATACTCATTTTGAGCAAAGTGAGTTTTGCCGCGGAAGAAGTTGCTGTCGATTCTACTGTTCCCTGTGCTTGTCCTCACTGCGGTTGTTCGGAGGCTTTGCCGTTCGCCAACCCTCCTTATCCCCAGCCAAGGATTTTTGGCAACAGACTTGCGGCTTTTGCAAACAGGAATCCAATAGCACATCGGACTCCTCAAGTGTGGCTGGGTGCCGAACCGTCTGAAGTTTCCGAGGCTGATGTTACCTACCCTTATCCCCATGCTAATTTCCGCGCCCGCCGTGCTGCTCGGCTTGCTTCGCCGCCGTTTCAGGTTCCCGGTGCTGGTGCCGCCCAGCCGGTTGTGATTGATGCTTCCGATATGCCGGGGGTTGCAACTTCTTTTGGGCGAGCAGGACGGATGAGCAACGCGCATCCGCATGTTCCCGGACCGGTCATCAATTTCCTTTCAGCGGTGCGTACTCCCCACCCGTATGATCCGTATGCAGGTGCTTATCCGATCTGTCCGCACTGTGTTGATCCGCAGATATTGCTACAACAATAAGTGCTGACGCCAATGATCTGCACATGAACAATGCCGGAGTGGGAAACGTGACGTTTCGCACTCCGGCATTTCGTTTTTTCTAATCAATGAAGAATCCGACGGCGTACCATGCTCCGTTTTTGCCCTGAGCCATATCGTAACCGTAGTAGCGGTGGCTTTTCCGTGCGATTGACCAGTGTCCCGACGAGTGCCGCCAAGCCCGCATACAACCCATAGCCCCCTCGAACATGCTTTCGTTGCTCCAACTTTGAGCACAAATTTCCGAAGGCATTCCGCCCCCCAACATGTCGATGACATTACGGCTCCTCGCCCCAAAATTTTGGTGTCCCAACACGCCCCTTTCTGCCTGATACAAGGCGTGATCCGTTGCCACCTGAACGATAAAGGACGGGGCTTCTCCTTCACTGCTCAACGGCTTATCAGGATGAATTCGGACGGCGTAGGTCAATGTCCGCTGGGGTAGAGTTCCCGGCGGCAATTCCAAAAAGGTTACGGTCTGTTCCGCAGTGGGACAAACCGCCCGCCAAAACGGCAAAATACCGGTAACTTGACCATAATAAGGGGTGTCTCGATGGGCAAAATCAATCACGACCAAGCCGGGATGTCCCGCCATGTGTTCAAATCCCGGTAGCGAAAAAATGGACATTTCCGCACCGTCTTCGGCGGTAACTTGGGCATCCATTGGCAATTTCAACAACTCGTACCGGTCGAGACCCGAGCGAACGAACATGTCGTTCAACACAACGGTGCCAAACTCCCGACAGGCTGAAGCAATGGGCAGTTGAGCCTGATCGGACGGCAGCCCTTCGGTCTGTTGCCGAATTTTGGTATCTTCCTTTTGGACAAACGTTTCCTGCGTGGTTTCAAGGCGTTCCGGTAAATTGCGGTCTGCATCAATATAAATCAAGAGATACCGCGTCGCAGTCTCCGCGGTTCGTCTGGCGTATTCGTAGTCGGTTCCCCAGGGAATGGCGACCGTGGGCTGGGGCGACTCCGGCAAATCTTCCATGAATGACTGAATGGGACGATTCACCGTGTAGCGATCCTGTGCAGCACAGAGAGCAGAGGTTCCCGCCAAAACCAGCAGCATCAGAACAAACTTGCTAATGACCTTTTTGCGGGCTCTTTCCGCCATAGTGGGGCGGCTTGAACGTTGTCGATTCCTTGTTGACATTGTAACTCCTTTCAAATTATCTGTTAATTTATAACGATTGTAACGATTAAACCGATTGTAACGGCTTTGGATTATAGTCGAATAGACTCGATACTCAAGCATTTACCCCAGAAAAGAGGCTATTTTTTTGGAAAAAATTTTATTTTGATCAGAAAATCTTTTTCTATTTCGCCCATTCGCCCTATTGTGTTGTCATTTGTTACCCCACCTTGACGTAAAGCCTCTGCAAAGTATCTTATTTTCCGGCGTTGTTTATGCCAATTTTGTACTTTAGTTTTTGTCTCTCCCACTGGGATAGACTTGTATGGCGATGAAAGAATCCTGTGTTCTAGCCTATTCCGGCGGTCTCGATACTTCGGTCATTCTCGGTTGGCTGATCGATCAAGGGTACGATGTCCACGCTGTCTATGTTGATCTTGGTCAACCCTGCGAAGATCGGCAGTTGATCCTTGACAAGGCGAAAAAGATCGGGGCTGCCTCCGCTCGCATTGTCGATGTCCAAAACGAACTGTGTCGTGATTTCGCCTTTCCCATTTTGCAATTTCAAGCGAAATACGAGGGAGTTTATCTGCTTGGCACCTCCATTGCCAGACCGATCATTTCCAAAGTTTGTCTCCAAGTTGCCCGCGAAGTCGGTGCAGCCGTGTACGCTCACGGAGCAACCGGAAAAGGCAACGATCAGTGCCGATTCCAACTTGCCGCCGAAGCCCTGAATCCTGAAATAGAAATCATTGCGCCGTGGCGTGAGGAGAAGTTCCGAAAGACCTTTCCGGGCAGAACGCAACTCATCCAATACTGCGAAGAGAAGAAAATCCCCATTAAAGCGACGTTGAAAAAACCGTACAGCAGTGACGAAAACTGCCTGCACATCAGTTATGAAGCCGGCATCCTCGAAAAACTGGACATCTGTGGCATTGGTGCAGTCGAATTTGGAATGTGTGTAACGCCGCAGAATGCGCCCGATGCCGTCGAGCCGGTCTCAATTACGTTCAAGAGCGGCGTGCCGGTGGCGGTCAACGGCAAGAAGCGGAACGCCGTCGGAATCGTCAAGGAATTGAACAGGATCGGCGGACGAAATGGTATCGGTCTGTTTGACATGGTGGAAAATCGGTTTTCAGGGATGAAGAGCCGGGGTGTCTATGAGGCACCCGGTATGACATTGCTTTATGCCGCACACCGGAACGTCGAGCAGTTGACATTAGATCGGGATTTGATGCACTTTCGGGATCGCCTTGCGCCGGAGGTTGCCGAGATGGTTTATTACGGTTTTTGGTATCACGCTAAGTTGGACGCATTGCTTGCATTCATTCGGGAAGTCCAGAAGCCGGTGAGTGGCGACGTGACATTGAATTTGTACAAGGGGAACATTTCGGTTGCGAACCGGTCGAGTGAAAATTCGCTGTACGATGAGGGCATTGCAACGATGGAAGGGGGCGGAGCGTACAATCAGGACGATGCCAGCGGCTTCCTGCGGATCCAAGGGTTGCCGGGACGAGTCCAAGGACGAATTCGACCAAGGAAATTTTAAGAGACAATGCAAGCCGGAAAGCGAAACGCAGTGGAATGACGGTCTCCTTTGTATTTTTCACCCACCGGTGTATTCGTTGCCAATTTTTCTGGCACGCTGCGGCTTGTCAAGGTTAATGCCCTGAGCCACACCCACATGAACGAGCAGATTCCAACCGGCAAAGAGTTGGAGATAACCATCGCATCCTTTCAATTCGGGAATAATAATCGTCTCGAACGGTGTTTTTTTTGTGGCAATCGCGATGAGTTTCAGGTTGATCGCATCTACATAGCGCTCCTTGATTCGTTGCCACTCCGCCTCAAACGGGTCGATCAGCACGACCACATCGTTCGGTTGCATGATTTCTTCTACGCCGTGTAGCAGGTATGTGCCTTCGAGAAACATGCTCTTTTGCCGGGCAATTTCGTTTGTTTTCAGGGACAGTTCCTCCGCAGCACCATTGTTTCGTCCTGCCCAGTAAATTGTCCCGGCTTGTACTAATGAGTCAATCATTGTCGGGTCGTGTTCGACGTTCAAAATTTGCTCTCCTAATGCCGCCACCTGTGTTGCCAACTTCGGACACTCACAGTCCATCATGTTGCATATCAGAGATTGATAGATCAATGCTTGTTCCACCACGCTTTTTGTTGCGGCAACGGCATCTTCTTTGCCGCATGAAAGAACGAACGACTCATTGGCAAATTCAATGATTTTTCCTTGCGGACTGGCAGTAACCGCAAAACGTTGCGGATGTCCTTCCCGCTTCAATTTTGACAACAATTCAATCGTCTCTGCCGTTTGCCCGCTGTTGGATGAGGCGATCACCGACCACTGGGAGAGGTCGTACTCCATTGCCTGCCGACTGCCTTCGGTGGCGACAGTAAGGTCTAAACCTGATCGCCGCACGTAGTCAATGAAATTTTTAGCGGGGAAAATTCGGGAAGAACCTTCGCCGGAAAGAAAAAGTTTTCCTGTCTTTTTGATCTGCTGTGCAACTTTTGCCGTTTGTCCGAAGTCAAACTGACTAAACCGACTAACGAGTGCCGGCGTTTCGAGCATTTCACGGACAAGAGCAAAGGAGTTGTATTTGGATTCGGTGAGATTCATAATGCTGAATAAGGAAAAACGGACACTCAAACGTCTCGCCGATTATAACATCGGTAAGGTCAAGTCGCAAGAGGACAACCGGTCTCTGTCAGGGGGGCTAAAACCATGAACATGTGAAACCGCCGTCCACATACACGGTGGAGCCAGTCATATAACTGCCAGCCTTTTTGGAGAGCAGAAGCAGTGCCGCTCCGACCAGTTCGTCCGGCGTGCCATAGCGGCGCATCGGCGTGCCGTTCATAATGCTTTCGACCCGCTTTTCGTCGAGCAATTTCCGGTTCTGCTCCGCCGGAAAAAAACCGGGACAGATCGAATTGACCCGAATCTTTTGCGTCGCAAACTCTTGGGCAATGTTTTGCGTCAGACTGACAACACCGGCTTTGGAAGCAGCGTAGGCAAAAACACGGGAAAGCGGACGGTCCGAATTGACGCTACCGATGTTAAGAATCGCCCCCCCTTCGGGATTGTGGAGCATCGACTCAATGAAAACTTGGCACGTTTCCATCGTTCCTTTGAGGTTCACGGCAAAAATCTTGTCCCACTGATTCGGATCGACTTCGAGAAAAGGAGTTCCGACATTGATTCCCGCACAGTTGACGAGCACATCGACTTTACCGGTCATTTTGAGCGATTCGGCGAGGAGTTGTTTGATCGATTCCCGCTCCGTGATATTGACCGTGCAATGAGATGCTTTTATGCCAATGCTTTGGAGTTTTTCGACCCGGCTTTTACACGATTCTTCACCCCTATCGGCAACGACGATGTGCGCCCCGGCTTGTCCCAGTCCGGCAGACAATGCCCCGCCGAGTTCCCCCGCTCCGCCGACGATCACGGCAACCTCGCCATCCATTCCAAAGAGACTCTTCAAATACTCTGCTGAATTGGTCATTGATTTTCTCAACGCTGAAAACGATCTTTCCTGTATCTTAATGGGTTATTGTCATTTTTTCAAGCCGTGCCGTACACGTGCCCCACGACAGGGAGTTGGTGGTATAATGAGAATAACCCGCTACGTTGAGAAATGATTTTTTACAAGCGAGGCAATTTTCCGATTGTGTAAGTATGGACATGGGCGGGATTCGATTTTTGAGATTCCCCCTTTTCCCTCCCCCTATTTGTTTCCCGCAAATTCCATGAATCACGATACTCAAAAGCCGGTTTCGTTTCAGAGGACATCCTTTTACGAGTCTCAACTCTTGGATTTGCCGTATTCTTCGGGAACGCCGGATTATGAAGACATCCCGCTTTTCGGGAGTCTGCCGGAACTGTTGCATTCCCTTTGGCAGCATCTCGGGTTGGACGTTCGGTTTATTCGGACTGGGGGAACTATCCCGGATGTGGTGGAGGAGACGTTTAGTATTGGCATCAGCGGCGGTCAATCACCGGGGCAACTTGTTTTGTTGCCGAGTCGGGACATTCGCAAGCCCAAATTAGTCGGTCAGGATCGGCATCGGTTTTTGACCGCCCTCGCCCAGTTGCTGGGAGATGCTTATCGTTGGCAGCAAGCCCTCCGCCAGTACGAAGAGATGCAGGCGGCTCCCACGGACATTACGCTCATTCGGCAGCATAGCGAGCCTTTGTTTCAGTTGCTCAAGGAAAGCGCAAAATTGGTCGATTGTTGTGCGGCATCGTTATACCTTTTGAATTCACAGCAAAAAATGCTCAAACTTCGGTCTTGCTGGGGCTTGCCGGAAGAACGCCTGCTCGATCCGCCAAAGCCGTTGCATGGGTCTATTGCCGATATTGAGGCAATTTTGGGGCAAGCCGTCGTTGTCAACGAAGACTATCTTTTTGAAACGTGGCGGGTCCCGGAAGATTTTCCGATGGCGGTCTGTCTTCCTGTGATGTCGCAACAGACTGTTTGGGGGACACTGTGGCTGTTCTCGGATCAGCGACGAGATTGCACAGAACACGAATTGAACCTGATGAAATACATCACCGGGCGACTGGTTGCCGAACTGGAAAAATCGGCTCTGCATCGGGAACTGTCGAAAAACGGCACCTCCCCGCCGGACATGTCTCATTGACTTTTCTAACATTGTACGTGGAAGCCGGGAGCGCAGGCAACGCCGAAGCGACCGGATAAACTTCCAAAACTTCGTCATTTGTGTTTTGCCCTAAAACTCGTGGACGAAACGAGACCGCGAAGGACAGTCTTGTAGAGATCGCTCCATGTCAACCAACCCATCCGTTCGGCGACGGTTACAATCGCCTTATCGTCGATGCCATCTAAGTCCTCCAAAATTTTTTGGAGTGGTGATGAACTTCCCGCGTGCCCGAACTTGTAGCGAGTGAATTTATAAGCACTTTTCCATTTGTTCTCATAACCTCCCTTGGGGTCGTCGGCAATTTCTATTTTTTCTCTACGATTGAGTTTTTCCCGTGGAGCAATGTCCAAAAAAACGAAGTAGAACTCTCGTTTCGGACTGCTATTCATAGCGGCATGTAGCCCGACACGCAACTTTCGGGCAATTTGGTCGTGAGGCTTTCCCTTCGACTCGTCAGCCAAACTCAATGTGCTGTACAATTTCGCTTCGAAGAAGATCAGTTCTTTCGGTGTTACAATACTGGCATCAACCTCCGTTTCTTCTGTCCCAATTCCTTCGTATTTTTCTCCGATGTGTACAGTAATTTGTTCGGCAGAGTATTTTCTTTCGGAAAAAAATTGGCAACCGGTTTCTCCCTGATAGGCATCTTCCATGATCTCATCCAACGCACCAATCATGGCATTGTCAGAGAGATTTCTCAGTACGTCGAAGCAACTCCATGTCAGGGCATCTTCACTATGCGAACTGATGCTGTTCTTACGTTTATAGGCATGGTTGAGAAATGTCCTCAAAGCGTCTTTGCTTCCGGGAAGGATTACATGATTTCGCTCGTAATTTTGCTCGTAACCTTCGTACTTCATTGTCGTTTTATTCCTTTCTTGTTGCGGTCTATTGTACTGTAATCTACATTTGTTTTCAAAGAGCCGCAAGTGTAGGCGGTACTCCGCCGAAACTTGTAGGTCCCGCAGGTATGACATCAACCTGCCAAACCCGCAAGTTTCGCTCCGCTACACTTGCGGCTCTTTGCAAAGCAATGCCTCGACTTCTTCCTGCGACAACACGTCTCCGTGCCCTTCAGGTTCAAGTCCAAGTTCAATCAGATATTTCTTCACGGAAGTATCGAGGTTTCTGCTGGCGTAACAGAGTAATCTCCCGCCATATTTGTCCCTGTCATGAATATCAATTCCCGATTTCACCAGAAATCGCATCATACTGACATCAGAAAATTGGGCGGCATCGTGGACAAAATTTATTCCAAACTTGTCTTTGGCATCACGATCTACGCCCAAGCGGAACAGATATTGCATAAACTCAATGTCGGATGTTCGGGCAGCGAAATGGAGGAACGTGCCTCCCCAATCGTTCCTTGCTTCAAGGTCGGCACCTGAAACAACGAGGAATCTGGCGATTTGCCGCCTCGCAATCCTGCCGGACAGATGAATCGGTGAACCGTCATCTTGAATCTGGGAACGCCAATCGATTCCCGACGAGTCCAGTAATTCAACACTATCTTTGTAGTTATCGTAGCCGCCCAACTCTTCGCCGTTGCGAGTTTCGATGTCAGGATCGTAAAAGTGCACCCGTTTTACCCTTTCCAGTGCGGATAGGTTACAAGCCCAATGAAGCGGTGTACAGTTTTTCCTCCACCGTTGTTCAATGTCGACTCCTTGCCGCCTGACCAGTAATACGACGGTCTCGACCTGTCCCAACCGGATCGCCCGAATCAGCGGCGGACAGTCCTTGTAATTCCCTTTTTCCCATTCTGCCACCAATATCTCAGCCGCCTCGTCCATTGTAATCGTTCTCCCTTTTATCTCCTCAAATTGACTCGTGAGGGGGCCTTGTGGCAGATTGCCAAAGAACCCGCTTGCGAGTCCAATGCCCGGTAATACTCTGGTTGCTCCGAATGCCAGTGTGTTGTGTAAAAAATCTCGACGTTGCATGATTGTCCTCCTTTTGTGAAAAAATGGTTACGTATGTACAGGGGAAAAAGGGCGATTATGCGGAAAAAGACATTTTTTTTCCGATTTTTCTCAAAATAATTCCACTCATTCACGTTTTTACGTTTACAGCCCCGCCACTTGAAATTGACCTTGTTTTGTTTTTCTTGAATATGTATATTTCATTTTATGAGTATCCAACAAGGAAGTCTATCTCGACAGGCATCCATTCGTCTTCGTGCGGG
>Ga0123353_10006544_pt1 | contig 15528 bp, 12 predicted proteins | sample TergutLab28metaG_3_FD_92763 | JGI IMG/M metagenome (GOLD analysis project Ga0123353, IMG submission 92763) | Labiotermes labralis P3 segment gut microbial communities from Petit-Saut dam, French Guiana - Lab288 P3 | ecosystem: Host-associated > Arthropoda: Insects > Digestive system > Gut ... | reverse complement strand
CAGGCCTTTCGTCTCGGTGTAGAACAGCTCATACGTCACCTCGCCGGCCGTCACGGTCTTCGGCAGCGCCGTCGCCCGCCACGACAGGTTGGCGGCGGCCGACGTCAGCGAACCCTTCACCAGGGCCGGCTTTTTGGTCGCCGTGAACTTCAGCGTCGCCACCGATTTCTTCAACACCGCCGACGTCACCTCCGGCGGCAGCGAGTTGTTCAACGCCACAATCGTGTACGTGTACTTCGTCCCCGGCGACAGGCCCGTGATTTCGAACGACGTTTCGCCAGCCGCCACGGTCTCGCTGCCTAACGGCGTGGTCAGTTTCTTGTCCTTGGCGTTGTACCAGGTGATGACATATCCGTCGGCGCCGGCATACGCCTGCCAGCGAACCGTCGCGCTCGTCAGTCCGACATCGCCCTTGACGGCCTTGCCGGCCTTGGGCGCGGTGAACGCCAACGTCTTGGCCTTCACGATCGCGGACTTGTCCGACGTGACTTCCGCCGCGACGGGCACGCCGGCCTTGGTCTGGCACACCACGACCACGTCGAACGACAAGATCGTTTTCGGCTGAAGCATGCCCTCCAGAACAAACGGAACGTTAACGGTAAAGGTGTAAATGCCCTTCATGTTGGCGCTGCCCGCGCTCACACTTCCGACGCGCGTTCCGTTAGCGTACACGTCGTACCGCGCCACGTACAAATCCGCCGGAACGCTCTTGGCCGGCGGCGCTTTCCAGGTCAGCACGAACTGATTGAACCCGGTTCCCTTGACGGTCACCGCCACCGCCACCGCGTTGGTGGTCAGGGTGGACGGGGACACCGTCGACGCCAGGGTGACGTTGACGCTGCTCGAATAATTCGAGTTGCTGTAGCTGCCCGTCCCGGCCGCCAAAACGCGGACGTAATACGTCGTGCCGGTGGTCAGGCCGGTCACGTCGGCGCTGGTGGCCGTGCCTCCGGAAACGGTTTGTGTCTGCACGTTCTGCGTAAAGCCGGCGTCGGTGGCATATTGAATGGTGTACCCCGAAGCGTTGGACACGGCATTCCAACCAACCGTGATCGTCGTGGTGTTCTTGCCGGTCGCGGAGACGCCCGTCGGCGCGGTGAGCGGCGTGGTGGCGGCCCCCTGATATTCATACGCCCCAATGTCGATGGTTCCATTCCGGATGCGAGAGTTGCCTGCCAAGTCCTTCGAACTGGACGTCAATCCCGCGCTGGAGGCACGTGAATTGTTTCCCTTGTCAATGGCCTGCGAGTTGACGGCAAGCTGATAATCCCCGTTCGCCGCGTCGACAAACAGCGGCAGACTCGAATTATACACAATATTACCATTACCCGAGCCATTGCTCCATCCCGTGAAGGTCGTCAGACTATTGTATCCGTTTAGGGTCCCATAGTTGTGCGTTATATCTGTTGAATTGCCAACGACAATCGAATTCGTCATCGTCGATGTGCGGTCATTATACATTCCGCCGCCATAGACGGCCGTATTCCCCACGATGGTCGAATTCGTCACCGCCGCCGTGCCGTCATTATATATTCCGCCGCCAACCCCACTGGCCGTATTCCCCGCAATGAGCGAATTCGTTACCGTCAACGTGCTATTCCTGCCACTCCATATTCCGCCGCCATGGCCGTCGGACATATTCCCCGCGATAGTCGAGTTTATCACCGTCAACGTACCATAGTTTCCTATTCCGCCGCCACCCCAGATGTCGTCGATAGTCGTATTCCCTGTGATGATCGAATTTGTCACCGTCAACGTGCCCCAACTAAATATTCCACCGCCGGCACCCCCATTTCCTGTAATGGTTGAATTCGTCACCGCCGCCATGCCATCGCAAATTATTCCGCCGTTACCATTTCCCGCGAGGGTGGTATTCGCCACCGTCGACGTGCCGAAACCGCCTATTCCGAAACCGCTATTCCCCGTGATGATCGAATCCGTCACCGTCAGTGTGCCTTCACTGCATATTCCGTCACCGGAGCGCTCGGCACTAGACGTATTCTCTGTGATGGTCGAATTCGTTACCGTCAGTGTGCCTTCACTGTATATTCCGCCGCCTTCGGCGATGCGACCGCTGATCGTATTTCCTGAAACGATCGAATTCGCCACCGTCAACGTGCCATCGCTATATATTCCGCCACCATTGGCTTCGTGGTTGACGTCGTCGCTGTTGGTGTGGGCCGTGTTTCCCGTGATGGTTGAATTCGTCACCGTCAACGTGCCATAGTTGAGTATTCCGCCGCCCAAGACAGAACCACTGCCCGTGACAAAACCATTCGTGATCGTCATCCCGGCCAAGGCGACATTGGCGTTTTCGTTGGAGATGTGAAAGACTCTGGAATTCTGCTGTGCATCAATCGTCAGTGGCACAGGTTCATTGCCGATTGGGCTGAGAGAAACGATGGTGACGGTTCCGGAGGCGGAGACGCCGAAATTGATGGTGAGTTCACTGCCGAGGTAGATGGTGTTTTGCGGCGCGGTGGTTCGGACGACGATGAGGTCGTTGCCGGCCGTTGTTCCTGCCTTGGCGATGGCGGCGCGGAGGCCGGTTTCGGAGAAGGCGAAGGACGACACATTGTCGGGACTGGCGACGCCGACCTCGATGACGTTGTAGGCCGACATGCTTGATGAGAGGTCCAAATCAGGATACAGCGTCCGAATCTGGGCGAACTCGGTGGGGGAAACGTCCAGCAGCAGGCGGGTTTCCATGCCTTCGAAGCACGGTTCGGCGAAGGCCGGTTCGAGGGTCGCCGTCGCGTCGTGGCCGGTCGAGGCTTCGCCTCGCCATCCGCCGCGAGGATTGGCGGTGGTTCGTGTGAAAATGGACTCTATGCCGCTCGAACGTTGAAACAAATTGAATGTCATGGGCTTCTCCTTTTCTCCCGGACCGTACACGTGGAAACATTCCACGAGTGATTGTCGTGCGAGGTGGCGGGGTCTCTGACCGGAAACCCTGTTGAGGGTGGAATGAAAGAGAGCCCGCCAGCTACTTCCCCGCTAGGAGGCCTGCGAAAGCCCTGTCAAGAGGATTCACTGGCGGGCTCCCGATACAACGGGAGCCCGCTCAGTACACCGCCTCTTGACATAGAAAATTCGCAGTTTCCTTAACGAGGCTAATGTATCGAACAGACAAAGATTGTCGTGCAGCGTCCAAAATGATGCCGCGCCAGGCCGGGGTTGTCAAGGGAGAAAATTCGGGATGTTGTCAAAACCTCTTGACAATGCCGCCCGAAATGCGGACGCTAGACAACTTGCGTCCGTGGCGGATTCGTGGCCGTCATGGGCGAGGTTGCGCAGTAATAATGTAGCGTCTCGAAGTCACCCGTTAACCCGTCAACGAGTTAACGAGTCAACCAGACAACGAAAGGTGTTGTTCGATGAAAGCGGAACGTCGGCATGAGTTGCATCAGAATGATTTGGCCCAGTGGTTGAGCAAGATGGCCCAGTGGGGCAAGGCGCACGGCAATCACCTCACGGCCGGGGTGCTGATTGTGGCGTTGGGGTTTTTCGCCTGGATGCTGATCGGCAATCACCTCCAGTCGCGAAAGGACGCCGTGCCCGAGTCGTTCCGGCAGGCGATGATGGTCGCCGACATGGACCAGCGGCTGGTCGAACTGAAAGAGGTCGCCGAGCAGGACCGCAGCCCGTTCTGGGCCGCCAAGGCCAGCCTGGACGTGGGCAATCTCTACGCCCTCAAACTGGTTTCCGCGGACAAAACCGACGCGGCCCAGCAGCAGGAATGGACCGATCAGGCGACGAAATTTTACACGCGCGCTGCCGACGTGGCGGCGGGGCACCCCGGCCTGGAGTCGCTGGCCGCCCAGGGGTACCTCGGTCTGGGGCAGTTGGCGGCCAACGCCCGGCGGTTCGATGACGCCGAGGCCCTGTACCGGAAAGCCCTGGCGACGGCACCGGAAGGGTATCCCGCGCACACGTACGCCGAGGCGGTCCTGCGGGAACTTCCGCACATTCGCACCGCGCCGGAAACCTTCGCGGCCGCCCCTCCGGCGGCGGAATTCCTCACCCCGCCCGTCGGTCCGCGGATGGAAACGCCTCCGATTCCGGGACTGATGTTGCCGGAAGTGCCGTATGGCGACCAATAAGAAATTCAAGATTCTTGTTGCAAAATACCGATCAGTTCCTACGATAGCGTTGTTTTGACGCGCCGCCTGCGGAAAAGCGGCGTAACCGGGTTTTGTTTTTGGCAAGGTCGTTTGGTTTCACAACAACCATTGGGTTGGAGGTAGTTAGGCATGGCAGATTTGCAAGCATTGGCAGATGCGTTGATCAAGGGTGACCGGAACAAGGTCGTCGAGATGACCAAGCAGGCGTTGGCTGACAAGGTCGCGCCGGCGTCGATTCTCAACGACGGGCTGATCGCGGGCATGAGCGTCGTCGGCAAGCGGTTCAAGGCCAACGAAGTGTACGTTCCCGAAGTGCTCATTGCGGCCCGCGCGATGAAGGGCGGCATGGAAATCCTTCAGCCGGCCCTGGTGGCCGCGGGCGTGCAGCCGGTCGCGACGATCGTGCTGGGCACGGTCAAGGGCGACTTGCACGACATCGGCAAGAACCTGGTGGGCATGATGCTCACCGGCGGCGGGTTCAAGGTGGTCGATATCGGCACCGACGTCCCGGCCGAGAAGTTCATCGAGGCCTGCAAGACCAGCGGCGCGGCCATTTGCGCCATGAGCGCCCTGCTGACCACGACCATGCCGCAAATGGCCGAAGTGGTCAAGGCGATGAAGGCCGCCGGGCTGAAGACCAAGACCATCATCGGCGGAGCCCCCGTCACGCAGAGCTTCTGCGACGAGATCGGCGCCAGCGGATACGCCCCCGACGCCGCCAGCGCGGTCGACATCAGCAAGACGCTGCTCGGCCTGTAAAGGACCCAAGACACCACGCAGCACGGGCACACAACGCCCGTGCCGCGTGATGTCACGATACCGCATCAAGCCTACAGGGCGCGTTCAATGCAACGCGGCCCTGTGGGCTTTATTTTCAGTGCGGACGCCTCCCCGTGGCGCGGGCGTCCCGCCCGCGTGTCCCGAGGGCGTCTCGCCCTCGCTTGGCCGTTCCGCACGGCTGGCGCAGTGAGGAACGTCCAGGCTTTCGCACAGCCATCGCGGGCTGGAAGCCCGCGGGACGCGCGGGCGAGACGCCCGCGCCACGTGAATGTCTGGGAGCGCACATGGGTCAGTGGTACGTCGCCATCGATCAGGTCGAGCACGGCCCCTTGGATGACAACACGCTGCACGCGTGGATCATGCGGGGGCGGCTCAGGCCCGAGCACACGGTTCGGCAGCACAACCGGGGCAATTGGGTGGCGGCGCGTCACGTGTTTCCGCTCTGGTTTGACGCGGCGGAATCGAGGGCGGGCGAACCGTCCGATGTGCCGTCACCGGACGAACACGATTTCACGTTGCCCGCGCCGTCGCCCATATCGCCGTTTCGCGGAACGAGCCTGACGTACGGACTCGTCGGTTGTTTGCTGATGCCCATCGTGGTAGGCATCGCGTTCGTGGCGGGTCTGGTGGCGTATGACGGCCGTCCGCCGTTGTTTGGGATCATCGACAGCGACCAGATGCTTCTCTGGGGGTGTATGGTCCTGGCCGTCTTGGGCGTTTCGCTTTCCCTTCACGCGTTGATCGCGGGCTGGAAGGAGATCCGTGACATGCGGTTCTGGAAACGGAGCCGACACAGCCGGGGCCATTCCATCCTTGGGTGCGTCATGGGTGTCCTTGGCGTGGTGTTGAACGGTCTTGGCGTTGTGGCCTTCTTTTGTATGATCATTGCCGAGTACTGATGTTGAAGGAGGTGACGCCAATGAAAAACAAACGCACAGGCCTGACGAAATGGAATTCGCTCGTCCCGGCGGCGTGGCGGTCGCGTGGAACGAGCCTGACCTTCGGAATCATCGGGGTTTTGATACCCGTCGTGGTTGTCATGGTGTTCATGGCGGCTGGGGCCAGTTCGCTCGTGATGGCCTTGGTTGTCGAGCTTTTGCAGCGCGCGCGTATGTGGGGGCTGTCTGGTCCCATAAATGACGTGGCTCACGTGGTGTTCAAGGTGCCTCTCTGGGGATGCGTGGGCCTGGCCGTTCTGGGGGGGTTGATTTCCCTTCTGGCTTTTTTGAAGGGCTTGTTGGACATCTGCGGTATGCTGTTCGGAAGGAGCCGCGATCGCCGGGAGCGTCCCATCCTTGGGTGCGCCTTCGGTGCTTGTGGCATGGTGATGAACGGCCTGGGCGCCGTTGTCCTCTATGTCATTGTGAATTTTGCGCCGTGAGGCGCGGGCATTTTATGAGGTGTTGCGCATGAAAACAAAAACAGAACTTACAGGCCTGGAGAAGTGGAACCTGCTCGTGAGCGGGCAGGATGTGCCGAAGATGGTCAGTCCGTTGTGTGACGACTGGTCGCTGGATGTGCCGTACTATTGGCCGTTCGAGGGGGCCGACCCGCATCCGCCGGGGCACAAACATCATTGGATCGGCCAGCAGATCGCGATGGCTGGGGCGTGCGGGTACGATCCGACGTTTTTGTGCGGCGTGCCGTTCACTCCCCGCAAGCCGGAGGCGCACGCGCGCGTCACCACCACGGCCATCGACGACGGCACGGAAGTGACCACCGTGTACGACACGCCCTACGGCGAATTGAAAAGCATCCTCCAGCGGAAAACCTCCGCGCACGAAGTGAAGAGTTTCTTCGAGTGCGCGGACGACTATCGCCGCATGGCCTGGGTGGTCCGGCAGCAGACCGACTACGACGAAGACGCCGCCATCGCGGCCGGGCAGGAGCAGAGGAACGTCTACGGCAGCCACGGCCCGATGGGCACCTGGTGGCATCCGCCGTGCCAGGGGATCGTGAGCGAGCAGGGGTTTTATCACCTGGCCGACTGGCCCGACGCGGTGGAGGAGTATTTCGCCGCCAGCCGCGAGATGATGACCAGACAACTCGGCACGCTCCGCAAGGCCGGGTATGACTACCTGTTCTACTGCGTCTCCTCGACGGAGATGATTTCGCCCGCGTTTTTCGAGCAGTACTGCGCCCGCGACATCGAGGAAACGCTGGCAAAATGGCGAGGCATGGGCGGCTGGATTTTGTGGCACAGTTGCGGGCGAATTTCGAAATTTATCGAGAACGGGTATTACAACCGCTACAAGCCGGAGGTGTTCGAAACGATGTCCGAACCGCCCGTGGGCGACCTGCCGAGCCTGGCCTGGGGCCGGGAGCGGCTGGACCGCGCGATCGTCACCAAGGGCAACGTTCCGCTGGACATCCTGCTGTACGGCACGGAGCAGCAGGTCCGCGACGACGTCGCCCGCGTTCGCCGCCAGACCCAAGGCTACCGCCATGTCGTGGGCCTGAGCGACGACATTCTCAAGAACACCCCGCTGGTGAATATGCGGGCGTTCGTCGAAGCGGCGCGGGAATAACGACGACACGGAAACGCGGGGACGCGGAGAGGGACATTGGTGGTCGAAAAACGCTTCGCGATGGCTTGCCTCTTTGCGTTGTAGGGCGTTGTGTAAAGCAAAAGAGTTTTGTTTCCACAACCTCCTACAGCGCAAAGAGGCAAGCCATATTTACGGTTTTACGTTCTCGATTCGCGAAGAACGATGTCCACCGCTGACGTAAAATCGTGGACGACAAAATCGGCCGTCTCCGCGTCTGGGCGTCCCCGCGTCTGGGCGTCGTCTTTGTTTGTCGTGATCAGAATGGTCCGCGTGCCGGCGCGGCGGCCGGCGGTGGTGTCGCGGGGGCTGTCGCCGATGGTCCAACTGGTCGTCAACGCGAGGTCCATCTCCCTCGCGGCCTGGAGGATCATGCCCGGCTGGGGTTTGCGGAGGTCGCTGTCTTTGACGTAGGGCGGCACCGTGCCTTCGGGGTGGAACGGGCAGTAGTAGACCGCGTCGAGCGTGACGCCGTGCTCGGCGACCTGGCGTCGCAGTTCGTCGTGAATGCGGCCCAGTGTCGCCTCGGTCAGCCGTCCACGAGCGACGCCCGACTGATTCGTCACCACCACCAACGCATAGCCGGCCTGGGCCAATCGCTTGAGCGCCGGCCCCACGCCGGGCAACAATTTCACCAGCGAAGGATCGGCAATGTAGCCGGGGTCTTCGATCAGCGTCTTGTCACGATCCAGAAACACGGCCCGTCTCATTTTGCCTGCTCCACGATCTTCGTGATGATCCGCGTGGTGCTTTGGCCGGCGACCAGGTCCATGTTGCACACGCGGCCGCCGTAGCTTTCGACCAACTCCTTGCCGACGATCACCGGCGTGGTGCCGCCCTTGACGAGGATGTCCGGCCGAAGCTCCCGCAGCAGTTCCAGCGGTGTGTCCTCGTCGAAGACCGTCACGTAGTCCACGCACTCCAAGGCCGCGAGCATCTCCGCGCGCTCGACCTCGCCGACCACCGGGCGCGACGGGCCCTTCAGCCGACGCACGCTCGCGTCGGAATTGATCGCCACCACCAGGCAGTGGCCCTGCTCCCGCGACTGCTGCAAATACCGCACGTGGCCGGTGTGCAGCAGGTCAAAACAACCGTTCGTAAACACGACCATCTCACCCCGCTGCCGCCGCCTCGCAAGTTCGGCGGACAGGCTCGCGCGCGGAAGCACCTTCCCGCCGCGAAGTCCGTTCATGCGGCGAAGCTCGTCCTCGATCTCCTGCCGGGTGATCGGCACAAAGCCGAATTTTTCGACCTCCAACCCGCCGGCGACGTTGGCGAGTTCCTCGGCCTGTTCGACCGAACACCCGCCCGCCAGCGCCACCGCGAGCACGGCCACCGTTTCGTCACCGGCCCCGGTGACGTCGTACACGTCGCGGGGTCGCTGGTGCGGAATGCGTTGGCCCGGCTGGCCGCGGCGGCAGAGGAACGCCCCTTCGCGGTCGAGGGAGATGACGACGGCGTCGGCGTCGGTCTGGTCGAGCAGCCGCTCGGCGGCCTGGTGGAGGGTGGCGTCGTCGTGGATGTCGATGCCGCTGGCGCGGGCGGCCTCGAAGCGGTTGGGTTTGAGCAGCGTCGCGCCGCGGTAGCGGGAGAAGTCGTTCAGCAAGGCCGGATCGACCACGACGGGTTTTCCCGCCGCCCGGGCGGCCTCGATTAACCGCCGGGCGAGCGGGGGTCGGCAGACGCCCTTGTTATAGTCTTCGAGCACGACCACGTCGGCGGTCTTCGCCGCTTCGGCGACGGCGCTGGCCAGTTGGTCCTGTGCGTCGGCGGGCAGGTCGTGGAGGTGTTCCTCGTCCACGCGGAGCATCTGCTGGGCGTGTCGGTGCTGGGCCAGGCCGACGTATCGCGTCTTGACGGCGGTGGGGCGGTCGCTCAGCCGCAACAGGCGCGAGGTGTCGGCGCCTATGGTGGTGAGCAGTTCATCCAGCCGCCGGCCTGACGCGTCCTGCCCGGTCACACCGACGCAGACGACCCGCGCCCCCAGCGCCGCCGCGGCGGCCGCCACGTTGCCCGCCCCGCCGGCGATCTCCTCGCGACGCAACACATGCAGCACGGGCACCGGCGCCTCGGGGTTGATCCGCTCCACGTCGCCGTACACGTACGCGTCGAGAAGAAAATCGCCCACCAGCAGCACCCGCGGCGACCCCAGCCGCGACAATTGTTCGATCAGTTCCAGCATGGATGTGATTGTACCGAGTTTTGTAAAAAACGACACAGGAGGAATCATCCCGTGTACCTATTTTTGCGTGTTGCTGGTTTTTGAGTTGACAGAAAATACCATACCCGATAATATATGTATCTTGTTCATGAAGCGATCCCGTACAAGATGTTCATCGTATAACTCTCCGACACGACGGTGCGGCGGCGAAGCCGCTTCCGCGTGGCTTTGGCGTTGGCTCTGCCTTTTTGCGTAATCGAAGATTCCGCATGGAACCTTCCGCGACGCAAAAAGGCAGAGCCTATTTTGTGCGCCGAACTCCCCACCATGTGGTAAACCGACCGAATTACGAATTGTGAAAAACAACGCGTATTCACCGCAGCCCGAAGGTTCGTGGTGAATCGCGGCAGAGGACACCATGATTACACCGTCATTGGACGAAGCGAAAAAGCTGGCCGTCGGGTACACCGTCGTGCCGATCGCGTTGGAGATTTTTTCCGACCAGAAGACGCCCATCGAGATTCTTCGAAACATCCGGCGGCAGAACGAGTGCTGCTACATTCTCGAAAGCATCAACGGCAGCGACAGTTGGGGACGGTATTCGTTTGTCGGCTACAAGCCCATCAAAACCGTCTGGGGGACCGGCAGCGTCGTCACGCGGCAGAATGGGATCGTCGAGACCGAGGCCGACGAGGACCCCGTGGCCGTGATCCGCGAAATGATCGCGCAGTACAAAAGTCCGCGAATCCCCGAGTTTCCGCCGTTCACCGGCGGGTTCGTGGGGTATTTCGCGTACGATTTCGTGCAGCGGTTCATCCCCGGCCTGACGCTGCGCGGCAAAAACCACGCGGGGTTTCGCGATTTCCACCTGATGCTCATGGACAAGGTGATCGCCTTCGATCATTTCAAACAAAAAATCTACATCATCGTCAACATCCCGACGAAAAACCTGGAGCAAAGCTACATCCAGGGCGTCACGGAGTTGAAGGACATGGAAAAAGAAATCCTCACGCCCGCCCCGGCGGCCGGCGTCGAGGAGGAGTCGCTCGTCCGCGGCGAGTTCACGCCCTCGTTCACGGAGGAGGCGTTCAAGAACAATGTGGAGACGGTGAAAAAACACATTGTCGAGGGCGACATTTTCCAGGCCGTCATTTCCAACCGGTTCCGGGCGTCGTTCAAAGGCAGCCTGATGAACACTTACCGAATCCTCCGCACGATCAACCCGTCGCCGTACATGGTGTACATGAGCCTGGGCAACATGGAGATCGCCTGTTCGTCGCCCGAGACGCTGGTGGCGTTGCGGGACGGGGAGGTCAGTTCGTTCCCGCTGGCGGGCACGTGTCCGCGAGGCCAGTCGCCCGAAGAGGACAAGGCCCTGTGCGAGGCGTTGCTGCGGGACGAGAAGGAATTGGCCGAGCACGACATGCTGGTGGATTTGGCCAGGAACGACCTCGGCCGGGTGTGTGAATTCGGCAGCGTGAAGGTCCGCGAGTATCGTCAGATCAAGCGGTTTTCGCACGTCAGTCACATTTCGTCGCACGTGGTGGGGACGCTCAGCGACGGCAAAGACGCGATGGACGTGATCGCGGCGGCGTTGCCGGCGGGCACGCTGTCGGGCGCGCCGAAGAAGCGGGCCTGCGAAATCATTGACGCCGTCGAGGGCATCAAGCGAGGCGTGTACGGCGGCGCGATCGGCTACATGGATTTCGCGGGCAACATGGACATGTGCATCGGCATCCGCATGGCCGTGCTGAAGGACGGCAGCGTGTATGTCCAGTCCGGCGCGGGCATCGTGGCCGACAGCGTGCCGGAAAACGAGTACCGCGAAACGCAAAACAAGGCCCGGGCGGTCATGGAAGCGATTACGCGAAGCGGAGAAATGTGATGATCGTCATTATCGACAATTACGACAGTTTCACGTACAACCTGTATCAGATCGCCGGCACGCTGGAGCCGGAGATTGCGGTGGTGTATAACGACCGCCCTCTGGCGGAGATCGAGGCGTTGCGGCCGTCGCACATGATCATCTCGCCTGGCCCCGGACGGCCGAGGGACGCGGGGGTGTGCGAGGAGGCGATTCGCCACTTCGCGGGCCGGGCGCCGATTCTCGGGATTTGCCTGGGCCACCAGGCCATCTGCGAAGCGTTCGGCGCGGAAATCACCTACGCCAAGACGCTGATGCACGGCAAACGCAGCCACGTGCACATCGCCAACGGCAACCCGGTTTTCCGAGGCCTGCCGCCGCTGCTGGAGGTCGGCCGCTACCACTCCCTGGCCGCCGGCCGGGCGACGCTGCCGGACGAACTCCTCGTCATCGCCGAAACCGACGACGGCGAAGTCATGGGCGTCAAGCACCGCGACCACGACGTGTTCGGATTACAGTTCCACCCCGAGTCGATTCTGACGCCGCAGGGGGCGAGGATTATCGAGAATTTCTTGAAAAGGCACAAACGATGATCGAACAAGCGATATACGACATTCTCGCCGGCCGGCATTTGACGTTGGATACGACGCGGGCGGTGATGTTGCGGATGATGGAAGGCCGGGCGACCGACTCGCAGATGGGCGCGTTTTTAGCCGCCATGCGGCTCAAGGGCGAAACCATCGAGGAGATCACCGCCTGCGCCGAGGTCATGCGGGCCAAGTGCATGCGGCTGCACCCGAAGACCGACGTGCTGGACATCGTGGGAACGGGCGGAGACGAGTTGTTCACGTTCAACATTTCCACGGTGTCGGCGTTCGTGGTGGCCGCGGGCGGTGTGCCGGTGGCCAAGCACGGTAACCGCAGCGTGTCCAGCAAGTGCGGCAGCGCGGACGTGCTGGAGGCGCTGGGCGCGAACATCACGCTGACGGCGGAGCGGAGCGAGCGGGTGCTGGAGCGGACGGGCATGTGTTTCATGCTGGCGCAGGTGTATCACGCGGCCATGAAGCACGTCGCGCACGTTCGGCGGGAGTTGGGCGTGCGGACGATTTTCAACATTCTCGGTCCGTTGGCGAACCCGGCCGGGGCGAACATTCAACTGTTGGGCGTGTACGACGAGAACCTCGTCGAGCCGCTGGCGAGCGTGCTGGCGAATCTGGGCGTGAAGCGCGCGATGGTCGTGCACGGGCACGACGGGCTGGACGAGATCACGCTGACGGGAACGTCGACCGTGTGCGAGGTCGCCGACGGGCGGCTGAACAGTTATTTTATTACGCCGGAGCAGTTCGGGCTTGGCCGATGTACACTCGCGGACTTGACCGGCGGCGGTCCGGCGGAGAACGCCGAGATCGCCCGGCGGATTCTCGACGGCGAGCCGGGACCGAAGCGTGACATCGTGGTGCTCAACGCGGCCTGCTGTTTGTACATGGGCAAGAACGACATCACGATGCGTCAGTGCGTCCGGCTGGCGCAGGAGATGCTCGACAACGGCCAGGCCCGGGCGAAACTGGACGAGTTTGTCCGGGTGACGAACGAGGCGTGAATCGTGTCGCGGGCGTCTCGCCCGCGTAACCGTTCCATTGAGCTTGACGGCAAGGAACGCCAGGCCTGTTTTGCACATTGAACGCGGGCAAGATGCCCGCGAGACGCGAGGGCGAGACGCCCTCGCCACGACAACATGACCATTCTCGACAACATCGTGGCCGCGACGCGGGAACGCGTCGCGCGGGACAAGCGGGCGGGCTTGCCGCTGCCGTGCGCGGCGGACCGCCATCCGTTTGCATTTGAAAAAAGCCTGCGCCGGCCGGACGATATCGCCTTCATCTGCGAGGTAAAAAAGGCCTCGCCGTCCAAGGGCGTCATCGCGGCGGAGTTTCCGTATTGCGAGATCGCGGTCGAGTACGAAGCGGCCGGGGCGGCGGCGATTTCGGTGCTGACCGAGCCGGATTTTTTTCTCGGTAGCGACCGCTACCTCGCCGAGATTCGCCAGGACGTCACCGTGCCGCTGCTGCGGAAGGATTTTGTGATTGATCCGTTCCAGATCGAGCAGGCCGCCCGGCTTGGCGCGGACGCGGTGCTGCTGATCTGTGCGATTCTCTCGGCCGGTCAGTTGGCGGCGTTCATTCGCGAGGCGGACCGACTGGGTTTGTCCAGTTTGGTGGAGGCGCACGACGAAGCCGAGTTGCGGACGGCGCTCGCGTGCGGGGCGAGGGTGGTGGGCGTGAACAATCGCGATTTGCGGACGTTCGAGGTGGACACAGGCAACAGCGTGCGGCTTCGGGGTTTGGCGCCGCGGGATGTGGTGATGGTGTCCGAGAGCGGCATTCGCACGTCGTCGGACGTGGCGTTGTTGCGGCGGAACGGTATCGACGCGGTGTTGATCGGCGAGACGCTGATGCGGTCGGCCGACAAGAAGGCGGCGCTGGCGTCGCTGCGAGGCGTCCTGTAACGTGGCGCGGGCGTCCCGCCCGCGTAACCGTTCCATAGGCCTTGACGACCATAAACGCCAAGCCTGTTTGCCGGTTGAACGCGGGCAGGGTGCCCGCGAGACGCGCGGGCGAGACGTCCTCGCCACGTGGTACGTCACGGGTGAAGCATGACCAAGGTTAAAATCTGCGGCCTGCGGCGGCTGGAGGACGTTGATGCGGTGAACCGCGCGTTGCCGGACTTCGTCGGGTTCGTCTTCGCCGCCAGCCGCCGCCGGGTGGACGTGGCCACGGCGGCTCGGTTGCGGGAGCGGCTGGATCGACGAATCCAGGCCGTGGGCGTGTTCGTCAATCAGGACGTTGAGTTCATCGCGGCGTTGTGCCGCGATGGTGTGATTGACGTGGCGCAACTTCACGGTGACGAGGACGGCGAGTACATCGGGCGGTTGCGGGCGTGCTGCGGCTGTCCGGTGATCAAGACCGTCGGCATCGACGGCGGTGTTGATGGCAGTCGTGGTGTTGGCGGCCGCGTCGGCGTCGCCGACGCGTTGCCGGCGGGCGTGGAGTACGTGTTGTTCGACACCGCGTCGGCCGCGCGTGGCGGCGTGGGCAGGACGTTCGACTGGCGTGTGCTCGTGGGCTACGCCGGCCCGCCGTATTTCCTCGCCGGCGGGTTGTCGGTGGCGAACGTCACCGACGCGATCCGCACGCTGTCGCCGTTCGCGGTGGACGTCAGCAGCGGCGTGGAGACCGACGGCGCGAAAGACGCGGCGAAGATCGAACAGTTTGTGAAACTGGTGCGGGCGACGTAGCATGGGCGTCCCGCCCATGAGTCCCACGGGCGTCTCGCCCGTGGCGTGGTGGGCTGGAATTCCATTAACGCGAAGACGTTGCCGCCCACACCGACTTCGAAGCGCTCCTTCCAAGGCGGCGTTGCATGGGCGGGACGCCCATGCGACTCACGGGCGAGACGCTCGTGCTACGACGAGAGGTGACAATTATTTATGAAACCCGGACGATTTGGTGAATTCGGCGGCCGATACATTCCCGAGACGCTCATGAGCGCCCTGCTGGAGTTGGAGGCCGCCTACAACCGTTACAAAACGGACGCGGCCTTTCAGGCGGAACTGAACGACCTGCTGGCGAACTACGCCGGCCGGCCGTCGCAGTTATACTTCGCGGCCAATCTGACCCAACAGGTCGGCGGCGCGAAAATCTACCTCAAGCGCGAGGACCTCAACCACACCGGTTCGCACAAGATCAACAACGTGCTCGGCCAGACGCTGCTCGCCAGGCGTATGGGCAAGACGCGGATCATCGCCGAGACGGGCGCGGGGCAGCACGGTGTGGCGGCGGCGACGGCGGCGGCGCTCCTGGGCCTGGAGTGCGAGGTCTTCATGGGCAAGGAGGACACCGAACGGCAGGCGCTGAACGTCTACCGCATGCGGCTGCTGGGCGCGAAGGTCCACGCGGTCACCTCCGGCACCATGACGCTCAAGGACGCGGTGAACGAGACCATGCGCGAGTGGACGAGGCGGGTCTCTGATACGCATTATGTGCTCGGATCCGT
>Ga0123353_10006542_pt1 | contig 15529 bp, 11 predicted proteins | sample TergutLab28metaG_3_FD_92763 | JGI IMG/M metagenome (GOLD analysis project Ga0123353, IMG submission 92763) | Labiotermes labralis P3 segment gut microbial communities from Petit-Saut dam, French Guiana - Lab288 P3 | ecosystem: Host-associated > Arthropoda: Insects > Digestive system > Gut ... | reverse complement strand
TATTTAGGCGACGGGACTGACGGCAAAAAGTGGGAAAGTTGGTGGAAATCCGGCGACGCGCGGGTTTATCAATTCATCGGCGAGGATAATATTTATTTCTACGGAATCGCCGAAATGGGGCTGTTTCTGGCGTTGGATCAGGGCTATCGTCTGCCGCTTATCGTTCCGAATTATCACCTGCTTTTCGGCAAAACCAAGGCCTCCAGCAGCGGCGCGGTCAAGCCCCCGAGCGCGTCGGAGCTGCTGGAGCATTACACCCCCGAACAGCTCCGGATGCACTTCATGAACGCCAGCCTGGGCGAGCGCAGCGTCGGTTTTGAGCCGAAAGCCGTGATGGAAACGGAAAAGAGCGGCGGCTTCGACTCCGCGCTTTATGAGGGGAACCTGGCCACCAATATATTCAACCGCCTTGTCCGCTCATGTTTTTACACCGCGCAAAAGCACCGCAGCGGCGTGTATCCCGGGGGTGCCGTCAGCGAACCGGTCAAAGCCGAATCCGACCGGGTCATTCTGGAATACGAGCGTTTGATGCACGGGCTTTCGTTTGACAAGATATTCGAGCTGCTGAACATTTATCTGCGGGACGCCAACAAGGACTGGTCGGTGCGCAGCAAAAGCGAAAACCCCGACGAAATCGATCAGCTGCTGGTTGACGCGTTCCATGTCGTCAGGGTGGCGGCGACGCTGTTCCATCCCATTGTCCCCGCAGGGTGCGGGATGATTCGGGAATATCTGGGAGTTGACGAGCGGATTTGGGACTGGGAGTATATTTTCGAGCCGCTGGAGTTTTTTGTTGATTCCGATCACAAATTTAAGTTTCTGGAGCCGAGGGTGGACTTTTTTGCGAAAAAATTGTAGGAGACGCACAACATGAACATAAACCTGCTTGAAAAGTTAACCGAAGAAATGCAAATGGGGCTGAAGGGCGGTCTGTATCACCAGACCCAGATCAAGCTCGCGTTTAATTCCAACCACATTGAAGGCAGCCGCCTGTCGGAAGATCAGACAAGATATATCTTCGAAACAAACACCATCGACTCCCCCGGCGAAGCCTCCGATGTGGATGATATCATCGAGACGGTCAACCACTTTGCCTGTTTTGATTATATGCTCAAAACCGCGCGTGAGGAATTGTCGGAGGGTATGATCAGGGAATTTCACCGGCTGCTGAAATCCGGCACATCCGACGCGAGAAAAGACTGGTTCCGCGTTGGGGAGTACAAAACGCGGCCTAATGTGGTTGGCGGGTCAAAAACCGCGCCGCCGGGCAGGGTTGAGGGTGAAATGAAAAAACTGCTCTTTGCGTACAGCCAAAAGCAGCCGACGTCGTTTGAGGACATCGTGGATTTTCACCACAAATTCGAAAGCATCCACCCGTTTCAGGACGGCAACGGCCGCGTGGGCAGAATCATAATGTTCAGAGAATGCCTTGCGCGGGATATCCTGCCGTTTATTATCGGCCATCAGCATAAACTGTTTTATTATAGAGGATTAAAGGAATTCGATAACGAAAAAGGGTATCTTCTGGATACCTGCCGCAGCGCGCAGGACGAATATGAAAAGCTGGCGGAATATTTTTTCCCCGGAATATAATCTGTGAATTTATAAAAAAGAGGACAAAACTATGCCATACAAAAACAAAATGGATATGCATATCCATTCGGACAATTCCCCTGACGGCGCGCATTCGGTCATCCTGATGTGCGAGTACGCCATGCGCTCGCAGCTTCGGGCGGTGGCTTTTACCGACCATTGCGAGGTGGACGCCTATGAAAAAGGCCGGTTTGACCGCTCGATCCGGCAGTCGTTTTTTGAGGCGCACAAAGGCCGCGCCGCGTTCGAAGGCCGCATGATCGTGCTGGCCGGGCTGGAGCTGGGTCAGCCGTTGAGGGATCCCCTTAAAGCCGCGATGGTGGTGCAGTCCGAAAAGTTCGACATGATTCTGTCTTCAGTGCACGGCCTGCCGCCCTGGGGCGACTTTTTCTACATGGATTTCACCGGGAACCCCGAGTTGTCCGAACAACTGCTGGACGCTTATTATAAAGAAATATACGAGATGGTCAAATGGGGCAATTTCGACGCGCTGGCGCATTTGAACTATCCGCTGCGGTACATCGAGGGCAGGGACGGCGTATCGGTTGACATGAACCGCTTTGACGACGTCATGCAGGAAATTTTGCGGCTGGCCGCCGGGCAGGGAAAGGCTCTGGAAATCAACATGTCGAATTACCGCAACGGAATTGAAAAAACCGACCCCTCGCCGGAGCTTATCAAGCGGTTCAGGCAGCTGGGCGGCGAATTCGTCACGGTCGGCTCCGACGCGCACAGGGGCGGGGATATTTGTCTGGGCGTGGAGGACGGCATGAAAGCCGCGTTCGAAGCGGGCTTCCGCAAGCAGACGTTTTTCCGGGGACGCAACCCGGTGCAGATTTCGATTGTGTAGGGGCGAACTGCGTTCGCCCGCGTATTTTACCACCCCGCCCTTCGGGCACCCCTCCGATGAGGGGAATTAAAAAGGAGGAAACACCCATGAACCAACTACTGAAACTATTGCAGCAAAACGCGCGTTTCACAACATCCGAGCTGGCGGTCATGCTTGGCAAAACCGAACGCGAGGTCGCCGATGAAATCGACGCTCTGGAGCAGACGGGGGTCATCCGCGCCTACAAGGCCATTGTCGACTGGGAGAAATGCGACTCCAAGCGCGTGACGGCGCTGATCGAGATCAAGGTCACGCCTCAGCGCAATTCGGGTTTTGACGAGATCGCCCAGCACATCATGCGCTTTGAAGAGGTCGAGAGCGTATATCTCATGTCCGGGGGCTTTGACCTGGCGGTTATGCTGACCGGCAAGACCTTTCAACAGGTGGCGATGTTTGTGTCGACGACGCTGGCGCCCCTTGACGGGGTAATGTCCACGTCGACGCATTTCGTCCTGCGCCGCTACAAGGAGATGGACGTCATCCTAAACGGCGACCTCGAGGACGACAGAAAACACATCACGTAATTAATAATTGCAGGTAATTGCGAAATGCATTGGTCTGCGGACGGCCAAAGGCCGCCCCTACAATTACATGGATATTAGATTAATTTCAATCGAATTTGTAGGGGCGATCAATGATCGCCCGCGCCGCCCGTGAAATTCGCGCTTGCTTAATTGAAAATCAGGAATGGAGAATTGCCGGTGATGGACTATCAATCGCTGCTTAATCATAATATCAAGCGGGTCAAGCCTTCGGGTATCCGCAAATTTTTCGACATAGCCGAGCAAATGCGCGGCATCATTTCGCTGGGGGTCGGCGAGCCGGATTTCCAGACCCCGTGGCACATCCGTCAGGCGGGCATCCGCTCGCTTGAGTTGGGCAAAACGCGCTATACCTCGAATTGGGGTATGCTGGAGCTTCGCGAGCAGATCGCCGACTGGTGTCTGCGCAAAACCGGGCTTTCGTACCGTCCGGAGGATCAGGTGCTGGTTACGGTGGGCGGTTCGGAGGGCATCGACATGTGCGTGCGCGCGGTGGTCAATCCCGGCGACGAGGTGCTGATCCCCGAGCCGTGTTTTGTCAGCTATACGCCCATCGTCACCATGTCCGGCGGGGTTCCGGTGCCTATCCCAACGGTGGCCGAAAACGAGTTCAGGCTGACTGCGCAGGAGCTTCAGAGCCGCATAACCGGGCGCACAAAGCTGCTGATTTTGCCTTATCCGAACAATCCCACCGGCGCGGTCATGCGAAAAGAGCATCTTGAGGAAATCGCGCGGGTGCTTCGCGGGACGGATATACTGGTGCTGTCGGACGAGATATACGGCGAGCTGACCTACGGGGACAGGCCGCACTGCTCGATCGCCGCGCTGGACGGTATGTACGAGCGCACGGTGGTGGTCAACGGCTTTTCCAAGAGCTATTCCATGACCGGGTGGCGGCTGGGTTTCGCTTACGGCCCCGGCGAGCTTATCGAGCCGATGACCAAGCTGCACCAGTACGCCGTCATGTGCACGCCCACCACCGCTCAGTACGCGGCCATCGACGCGCTGAAAAACGGCGACGAGGACATACAGAAAATGCGCGGGGAATACGATATGCGACGCCGGTTGATTGTCAACGGTGTGCGGGAGCTGGGGCTGCCCTGCTTCGAGCCGCAGGGCGCGTTTTATATCTTTCCCGATATCCGCCCGTCCGGGCTTAGCTCGGAGGAATTCTGCGAACGGCTGCTGTATTCCCAAAAGGTCGCCGTGGTTCCGGGAACGGCGTTCGGCGACAGCGGCGAGGGGTTTGTCAGGATATCGTACTCGTACTCGCTGGCGCATATCAACGAGGCGCTCAAGCGGATCGGGGCGTTTTTGGCGGAGCTGTAGGGGCGGCCTGTGGCCGTCCGCACATACCCGCAATTTTGCGTTTGTCCTCGGCGTACCGCGAATTTTATCCAGTCCCAACGCACCGCAAATTACGGTAGCCTGCGGGGCGGTTGACCCGCCCCCTACAAATAAAATCTCAGGAGGAATTACCCATGAAAAAAACAGTATCAATACTTATCGCACTTATTCTTTTACTGGGCGTTTTGCCGGTTGGGCAGATTGCGCAGGCCGCCGCGCCGGGGACATACAACACCGGGGATATTGCGGTTATCAACAAGATCATCGCCAAACACGAGTTGAACTTCACGAAGGCACCGGCGGACGGTTCAAGCATACCAAAGGACTGGACTTGGACGAAATCATACGAAAGAAATTTAGCCACTTGGAGTAACGCAAGTACAAACAAGCGGGTTCTATTTCTCGAGTTGCAGAGCGTGGGTCTGTTCGAAGTTTTAGACGTAAGCGGGCTTGATATGCTGGAAATGTTAAGTTGCGGCTATAACCAGTTGACCGGTTTAAAAGTAAGCAAAAATACCAAACTGGAGTATTTATACTGTAACAATAACTATTTATCTTCTTTGGACGTAACCAAAAACACCAAATTAATAACTTTGTCCTGTTATACGAATCAGCTAACCAAGCTTGATCTGAGCAAAAACACCAAAATGGAAAGTTTGTGGTGCTTCTCCAACTTTTTCAAGTCCAGAAGCGATGTTAAAGGCATTAACAATATAGCGGATGTTTCTTATGATGATCAGACAACTCCACCGGAATTGCCGAAGCTACTAAAGTCCAAGAGTGATTACAATATTTTCGGAAGAGAGTGGTATCTGAATACCGAAATTTTTGATAGCTCTTCTATCGAACTGTACAGCGGTACAAATTTGTTTTATGGTTCAAAGCTGTATTCGGATGATAATATCCGAGGCAACGGCGACCCTTCAGAAGGGTTTGTCGCTACAAAAAAGTTTGCCTTTAGCGGGAATTTGTCTGACGGAGTTCCATCCTTTTTCTATATACGTATAAGATTCTCGAATATTCAAACCGGTTTTAACACCGCCGATTTGAATTTCAGGGTGCTTCCGGGATATTATTACGATGTCGCTGTATACACTGATATCTCAGATACTACGGGAAGGGTTTCCCTATCGGGAATGTACCCGATAAAAGGGTATGTTCATCCGGGTTCCGTTAAGATCAACTCGTCGTCCAAAACCCTCACCGTTGGGGGCGCGACGACCCTCAAGCCCACGGTGTCACCGACCAACGCCACCAACAAGTCCGTGAAGTGGAAAACCAGCAATAAATCTGTCGCCACCGTGAATTCGAAAGGAAAGGTAACCGCAAAAGCACCGGGCAAGGCCACCATCACGGCTACGACTGTAGTCGGCGGCAAAAAGGCCACCTGCACGGTAACCGTCAAGCCCAAGAAAGTCACGGGCGTCAAGGCGGTCAAGATCAAGTCCGGCCAGGCCAAGATCAGCTGGAAAAAACAGGCCAATGTCAGCGGGTATCAAATTCGCCGCGCGACGTCCAAAAACGGGACGTATAAGAGCATAAAAACGACGACAAAATTGACTTATACGAATAAAAAGCTCAAGGCCAGAAAGACCTATTACTACAAAGTCCGCTCGTACAAAACGGTCAGCGGAAAAAAGGTCTACGGCGCGTATAGCGATGTAAAAAGTGTGAAAGTGTAACCCCCTAGGGCGGGTGTTTTGTAAAGGAGTTTTTTAATTGCAATTGCGTACGCAAATAAAAGTAAAAGTCCACGCCAAAATCAACCTCACGCTGGACATCACCGGCACACGCGGCGACGGCTACCATCTGATCGAAAGCGTCATGCAGTCGGTGGACATCCACGACACGCTTGTCATGGAGATATTTCCCAGCGCGATAGAACAGACCTGCGTTGTCACCAACAGCGAACAGCTGCGAAACGCCGGGGATAATCTGGCGTACAAAGCGGCGGAAACGTTTTTCGGGAATACCGGAATTTGCAACCCGGGGATTGTAATAAAGCTCCGCAAGCGCATACCCATAGCGGCCGGGTTGGGCGGGGGAAGCGCGGACGCGGCGGGGGTCATCGTCGGGCTTAACCGGCTGTGCAACGCCGGGCTGAGCCTGGCGCGGCTGTGCGAAATAGGCGCTGAAATCGGCGCGGACGTTCCGTTTTGTTTAGCGGGCGGAACCATGCTGGCGCGGGGAACCGGCACGCAGCTGGAGCCGCTGCCCGACCTGCCCGGGTGTGTTTTTGTGCTGGCCAAAGCGGGGCAAAAGCTTTCGACCGCTCATATGTACGAGCTGTACGACAAAAAGGGCTGCTCCGCGCGGCCGAAAACCGATGAGGTAATCCGGGCGATCGAAGCTCATGACCTTGACGCTGTCGGCGGCGGGATATGCAACGTGTTCGAGCAACTGTGGGACAGTCCGCAAATCCCGAAAATCAAGCGGATTATGCTGGACCACGGCGCGCTGGGCGCGGGTCTCAGCGGAAGCGGCTCCACTGTTTTCGGCATGTTCGCCGATCAAAGCGGCGCGTCGGTCTGCGCGGATAAACTACGCGAAACAATTTCGCGGGTTTATATATGCCGCCCCGCCAAACAGGGCTGCATGATCGAAATAATTGAATAAAAAAATTAACTCCGTCCATAATCTGATTGCGGCATCTGCGAGGCTGCGGACGGCCACAGGCCGCCCCTACGAGCGTGAAAGGACGGATTTACTTATGAAAAAGTGGGAAATTACATTGCTGGCGGCTTTTATTATTACGGTGCTGATAAGCTTTTGCGGTTTCGCCGACCGGTGCGACCAGATCAGCGACAAGGTGCTGCGGCTGCACATTCTGGCCAATTCCGACAGTGATGAGGATCAGGAGCTCAAGCTCAAGGTGCGCGACCGGCTGCTGGAAGAAAGCAAAGACATGCTGCCAACCGGCTGCACACGGGAACAGGCGGGGGAGATTGTCAGCGAGAATCTGAACAGACTAACCATAGCCGCCGGTGACGAAATCAACCGGCAGGGCTATGATTACCCGGTGAGCGTGGAATACGGCAAGCATTTTTTCAACACCAGGGAGTATGACGACGTGACCATGCCGCCGGGGGAATACGACGCGCTGAGAGTGCTGATCGGCGACGGCGAGGGCAAAAACTGGTGGTGCGTGATGTTCCCGCAGATGTGCCTGCCCGCAGCTCAGCCGCAGGACGGGTTGGTTCAGGACAGCGGCAGGCTCGAGGAGCAGCTGGACGACGACCAGATGGAAATCGTCAAAGGCAAGGTCAAATACGAACTGCGCTTCAAAACGCTGGAATTTTTGGAAGAGCTGAATGATTATTTAGTTAAAAAATAATCTTTTTATCAATAAAAGGAGCCGTCGAAAATGCAAATCCACACCGCAAAGCCCCCTGCGGGCTTTACATACGTCCCGCAGGACAACTACATTTTATACCGCCCGGCGCGGCGCGAAAAAAGCTATCTCTACGCCGACAGCGCGACCTCCTGCGTCATAATCATCGTGACGGGTCTTGACAAAACCGGCGCGGAACTGGTTGCAATCACCCATCTGGGCGGCGCAACGGCGGCAAAAGCCTTTTTTGAAATAGTCGAATCGAGCTTCGCGGGCGGGTTTTCGCTTTTCGCTCAGGGCGCGAATCCGTCGGGTCCGGTAAGCAAACAGGGCGCGCTGTCCTTTGAATCCATGAAAAACATCGGCTGGATGCTCGCGTGGATAGGCAAGCTGCTGTATCATCCTTCGAAATCGCCGCCGCCCGCGTACATCAGCCGTCTGTCGCTGGTGCTGGGCAGGGGCGACCCCAACGCGGGGTACGGCGCGCTGGGCGTGGATGTTGACCCATCAAGCCGGGATTACCTGAAAGTGTCGAACAAATATTTCGCTCTGACGCCGAACGACCGCGACCCCGAAGGCGGGCTGCAAAGGCTGTTCAGCCGTTTCGGGCAAAAAACCGGGTTGCCGTCACTGGTCATGCGAGACGCCGATAAGCCCTTTACGCCCCATGAAAAAGCGGCTTTGATTGCGCTCGCCCGGCGGGAAAACTGGCAGCAAATCCTTGACATGTCGGACAGTGAGATACTCGACAAATATTCCACCACGCCGGAACACGAGCCGTACTGGTTTTGCGAAACGGCAAGGCAATCGGCACAGTATTTGTTGGATTTGTAGGGGACGGGTCAACCGTCCCGCACACCCGAAATCGCATCTTTACGGGCGGGCAGACCCCGCCCCTACGTTTATAAAACAGCAGGGAGGCACCTCATGCTCCGTCTGATTTTAGGCCGTTCGGGCAGCGGCAAAACAACCCGTGCGCGCAATTTAGCCGCGGAGTTGTCAAAAACCACACAAGATAAAATAATATTCTTGGTGCCGGAGCAGTATTCCTTCGAAACCGAGCGGGCATTTTTGGAGCTGGCGGGGGCGGAAGGCTCGCGGCGGCTGGAGGTGCTTAGCTTCAAGCGGCTGGCCGATCACGTGTTCCGGCTTCACGGCGGAGTAGCCGGTCACCGGCTGGACGACTGCGGGCGCACCGTGCTGATGGGCGCGGCTCTGGAACAGCTCAAACCGCTGCTGAAGCTGTGGGGGCGTCACGCCGCCATGCCGGAATTCATCGGCGAAATGCTGAGCATGGCCAAGGAGCTGGGGCAAAGCGCAATTACGCCGGACGCGCTGCGGCAGGCGGCGGCCGGAGATGACAGCGCGCTGAGCGGCAAGCTGACCGAGCTGGCTCTGATAATCGATACATACAAAACGCTGGCGGCGCGGGTGTACATCGACCCGCTGGACGACCTTACAAGGCTGGCGGAAAAGCTTGGCGAGACGCGGTTTTTTCGGGGTAAGACGGTGTTTATCGACGCGTTCAAGGATTTCACCGGGCTGGAGCTTAATATCGTAAAAAGCATGATCCGGGACGCGCGGGATGTTTATATCACGCTGTGCACCGACCCGCTCGACAAAAACCCCGATCAGTTCGACCTGCTCGCGCCGGTCAACAAGACCATGAAACGCCTGAAGCTGATGGCAAGCGGGCAGGGCGTAAAAATCGCCGCGCCGGTAGAACTCCCGTCCGGGGGGCGATATAAGTGCGAAGCACTGAAAGTGCTTGAAGCGAAGCTTTTTCATCCCGACCCCGACGCACCGCAAGACAGTCCCGCCATCGGCGCGGAAAATATCGTAATCTACCAGGCTCCCAACGCCTTCGACGAGGCGGATTTTGTTGCGCGGACGATTTGTACACTGGTCAGGGACAAGGGATTTCGCTACCGTGAAATAGCGGTGCTGGCACGAAACGCCGCCGACTACGATACCGTGATCGGCAATGCCCTGCGTAAATATAAAATCCCGTTTTTTATCGACAATGTCCGGCCTGTTGTGTCCATGCCGCTGTTCGTGACCGTGCGCCGCGCGGTGGCAGCGGCGTTGAACTCGTTTCAGATCGACGATGTGCTGGGGCTGATCAAGACCGGGCTTCTTAGCCTGAGCGACACGGAAATTGCCGAATTCGAAAATTACCTTTTTGTCTGGAACATAACCGGTTCCCGGCTCAAGGAGCCGTTCCTGAGCCCGCCGGAAGGCTTCACCGGAAAAGTAACGGCGCAGAGCGAAAGGCGGCTGGAGCGGATAAACCAGACCCGCCTTCGGGTAATAAAGCCGCTGGAGGAGCTGGCGGCCAAACTGAGATACGCGGGCAAAGCCGAGCAGATGGCGGCGGCGGTGTATCAATTTCTCATTAAAATCGGCGCGGACAAAGAGCTGGCCGCCCTGAGCGAACGTTTCGGGCAAAAAGGCGAAACCGCCCTCGCGCAGGAGCAGCGGCGCACCTGGGACATGCTGGTCAACATACTCGACCAGACGGTGTTCGCGTTGGGCGAGACGGCGACGGACGCCGCGCGGTATAAAGATTTGCTGGACACCGCCATAGTAAACGCGGATTTCGGCAGTATCCCTCAGGGGCTTGACCAGATCCATGTGGGCAGCGCGGGCAGGACGCGTCCGGCGGCACCCCGGGCGGTGTTTATTCTGGGCGCGGCGGCGGGGATTTTCCCGAAAGACAGTCAGCCTGCGGGTCTGCTCACCGCGAAAGACCGGGCAGTTATGCGGGAGCTTGGTCTGGAAGCCCGGGACTGCGGCGAGGAGCAGGCGCTCGAAGAGCGGTTTTTGGCCTACACCGCCGTGACGGCGGCCTCCGAGCGGTTGTACGTAAGCTGCCCGAAGTTCGATTCCGGCGGCGACGAGTTGTTCCCGTCGGCCATCATTTCGGGGATAAAAAGCGTCGTGAAAAACTGCGTCGAGTATGACGGCAACGACCCTATGATTAACAGGCTGGACAGCGCGCAAAGTCCCGCCCCGACCAAAGAACTGCTGGCCAGGCTGCACAGGGAAAACGATGAGATAAGCAATTCGCTGAAAGCGGTTTTTAATGCGGAATTAACTCAATTTACGGCGGAGCCGTCTAAAACAACCAAACTGTCTCCGGAGACAGCGGGGGAGCTTTTCCGGGGCGACATAAATCTTTCGGCCTCCAAAGCCGACGTGTTTTATCATTGCCGGTTTTGCTATTTTTGCAAATACGTGCTCAAGGTGTCCCCCCGGCGGGTTGCCGAAATCGACGTGCTGGAGCGGGGTTCGCTGGTTCACTACGTGCTGGAGCAGATGGTCAAACGGCATGACGGCAAAGGGCTGGCGGAGCTTGACGACGGGGAGCTGAAGACTGGAACCCTGCATTATCTGCATGAATATCTTGAGAGCAATCTCGCCGGAACACGCGAAAAAAGCCCCCGGTTCATGTACCTGTTCAACCGTATGAGCCGGGTGCTGGTTCCGGTGCTGCGGAGGATCGGCGACGAATTCGCCCAGAGCGAATTTACCCCGGCGGCCTTTGAGCTGGGGATCGGTGAGAGGGGCGATGTCCCGGCGGCCAAGCTGCCGATTCCTTCCGGCGGGCATGTCAGCCTGGACGGCAAAATCGACCGGGTGGATATTTTCGAGCGGGACGGGCACAAATACATACGCATTGTCGACTACAAAACCGGTGAGCGAAAGCTCAATCTGGGCGACGCGATACAGGGCTTAAACATGCAGATGCTGATTTACCTGTTCACCCTGGTCAAAAACGGCGGCAGTAAATTCGGCGGGCTTCCGGCGGGCGCGCTGTACTTCACCGCCAACCGAAAGCTTGAAAGTATCGACCGCGAGGACGGCAAAACCACGCCGGAGCTTCCGGCGGCCAACGGGGTTATCCTCAACGACGAGGGGGTCATCCGCGCCATGGAACGCACCCCTCAGAAAAAGTTTATACCGGTAGAAGGCGAGGTCGCGCCGGAAAAGCTCAAGCTAAAAAGCGGAAGCCTGGCGGATTTGGAGATGTTTGAAAAAATTTCCAACAGGGTGGACGGGCTGCTTTGCGGCATGGCACAAACGCTGCGTTCCGGCGATTTCGCCGCAGACCCAATGGACGGTAGTGCCTCCAAGGCCTGCGAATACTGCGATTTCGGAGAACTGTGCGGCAAGGCCGGGCAATCTCAGGCGCGAAAAACGCTCTCGACCGAAGCGGAGCTTCAGGAGCTTTTGAAGACGTAAAATATTAACGCCTATTCCGTGACCTCGCCTAACTTAACCGCGCTGATAACTTCCTTGCCCTTTTTTCCCCGCAGGGTATATTCCATTTGCTTGGCGGCGGCCTGTTGGTTTTCGGAGTTGCCCACCAGCCACTCGTTGGAGTAATAGTCAACATAAAGCGTGGTCACGTCTTCCCTGTGCTCCGATCTGACCACCTTGGGGATGAAAATCCTCATGTAGCCGGACGGGGGCATGTGGTAGCACTTTTGATCCTCGCTGTACTCAAAGCCGCGGAATCCCCTGTGTTCCAGCTCGAAATCGGTTCCGAAAAGACGGCGGCACTGCTGTTCAACATCGGTTTGAGGCAGAATTGTTCTGCCCATTTCGTCTTCCTCAAACTCGTCCTCAGCCGCTTTTTTGGCCTCGAACGCCGCCATTACGCAGGCCTCGATAATGGTGTCCGGGTCGGCGGTGGTGATGTCCTCAAAGGGCATGGGATCAAGGTTGGCCAGCGGCTCGATGAAATGGGTATACTCCTCATAAAGTGCTGATTTGTCAAGCAGCTTCGCGCCCAGACCCGCCGCCATATATACAGCGGCGGCCAGACCGATCAGCGCGAAGAAAATTACCGTATAGCCTAAAGGTATGGCGATGCGGCGTTTTTTTGTTGAAACGGTTTCCGGCATGGTTGTTGCTTCCTTTCGCTTGTGTAGGGGGCGATGCCCTCATAGCCCCGCAGTCAGATGAAGTTCTCGGGACGATGAGGGCATCGTCCCCTACACGCTACGTTAGACCGCCGTGCATTTCCGGGTAAACACAAGGTTTACCCCTACACTTTTACGCTCTTTATACTGCTGTACGCGCCGTAAATTCTCTTGCCGCTGACCGTTTTGTACGCGCGGACTTTGTAGTAATACGTCTTGCCCGGGGTTAGTTTCTTATTTGTATAAGTCGAATTTGTCGTCGACCCCACATTCTTGTACGTCCCGTTCTTGGAAGTCGCGCGGCGAATTTGATATCCTGTGACGTTGGCCTGCTTGCTCCAGCTGATCTTAGCCTGGCCGGACGCCGCCTTTGTCGCTTTCACTCCGGTGACTTTCAATGGCTTGGGCTTGACCGAGACTATCGACGAATAATCACCGTATATTTTTTTACCGTCAACGGTTTTATACGCACGGACTTTGTAATAATAGGTCTTGCCCGCCGTCAGTCCGGTGTTGGTAAAGCTTGTGCCGGTGGTCGTTTTGACTGTCTTGTATGTACCGTTCTTGGATGTCGCGCGGCGCACCTGATAACCGGTTGCGTCCGCGACCTTGCCCCAAGAGATTTTCGCGCTGGTGGCGGAAACGACTTTTGTCTTGACCGACTTGACCTTAGCGACCGTCCGCTGAGGGTCAAACTTAACTTCTTTTACATTTTCAATTCCTTTAACATCAGAGCGTGATTTAAAATAATTGCGGGTGCAACTCAGGTATATAAGCTTAGTATTTTTTCTCACGTCCAATTTGGTTAATTCATTTCCGCCGCAATACAGCTTTTGCAGTTTTTCGCAATTCCTGACGTCCAGTTTGGAAAGCTGATTGCCGGAGACTATCAACAATTTTAGCTCTTTGTTGTTGCTGACGTCTAACTTGGTTAACTGGTTGGAGTTGCACTTCAAGACTTTTAAACTCGGGTTATTGCTGACATCCAGCTTGGTTAACTTACTATCAATGCAACCCAACTCCTTGAGCTTCGTATTTTTGCTAACATCCAGTTCGGTTAAATTGTATATCGAGCAACGCAAATATTCCAGCTCGGTGTTTTTGCTAACATTAATATCGGTCAGCCTATTGCTGCTACAATCCAAATGTTTCAGTTTGGTGTTATTGCTAACATCCAGATCGACTAGTTTATTGTTGGCACAAGAAAAACGTTCCAACTTGGTATTTTTGCTCACATCCATCACTTTAAGATTGTTCTGGGTAGCATACAAATATTTTAGCTTGGTGTTTTTACTAACATCCAGCACAAACAATTTGCATTCGGTGATGTTCAAAAGCTCTAACTTGGTATTTTTGCTAATGTCCAATACGTCTAACCGACCCTCACAATCAAATGATTTCAGGAAATCAAGACCTTTTAAATTCACCCCTCCCTTCAAATATATGCTCATCTCTATAACGCGTTTGTCAGATACATCATCGCTCCATATAATCAAAACTTCATCCCAGCTATCCCACCTCTTCGGCACGCTCGACCCGTCAGCCGGGGCTTTCGGCCAATTCAACCCGTTGTCGTCAATCATCTTGTTGATAACCGCAATATCCCCGGGATTATACGTCCCCGGTGCGGCTGCCTGAGCAACCTGCGCAAAATTTACAGGCAAAACGCCCAGCAAAAGGATAAGCGCGATGAAAATTGATACTGTTTTTTTCATGGGTAATTCCTCCTGAAAAATTATTTTGTAGGGGCGCACTGTGTGCGCCCGTGGTCGAAAAACTGCTGGCATTTGCGGGCGAACCGAGTTCGCCCCTACGGCATTATCACCGTATCTGTCCGTTTCCGTTAATCACAAACTTAACCGACGTCAGTTGATCCGTCCCCATAGGCCCCCGGGTATGCAATTTCTGCGTGGAGATGCCGATTTCCGCGCCCAGCCCGAACACCCCGCCGTCGGTAAACCGCGTGGAAGCGTTGACATACACCGCAGCGCAGTCCACCCGGTCGGTGAATTTTTGCGCGTCGGCGTAGCTGTCGGTCACGATGCATTCGCTGTGCCCGGTACCGAATTTTGTGATATGCGCGATTGCCTCGTCTATGTCCGCCACCACTTTAACCGACAGGATATAGTCGCCGTACTCGGTGCTCCAGTCGTCCTCGGTCGCGGCACTTATGCCGGGGAGGATTTGCAGAGTTTGCTCACAGCCCCTGATCTCAACATTCTTCTTGTCCAGCTCCGCTTTGACCAGCGGCAAAAAGTCCGCCGCGATGTCTTTATGAACCAGCACGGTTTCGATGGCGTTGCAGACCGAGGGGCGGGAGGTCTTGGCGTTGTAGATGATGTCGGCGGCCATTTTGAAATCCGCCGCCCTGTCCGCGTACACATGGCAAATCCCCGCGCCGGTCTCGATAACCGGCACCCTGGCGTTTTCGACAACGGCTCTGATAAGCCCAGCTCCTCCGCGCGGAATCAGCACGTCAAGGTACTCGCTCAGCTGCATAAGCTCGGCGGCCGACTGCCTGCTGGTGTCCTCAACCAGCTGAACGCAGTCCTCAGGCAACCCGGCTCCCGCAATCGCCCCGCGCATAATTTTTGTGATGGCCTTGTTGGAGTTGATGGCCTCCTTGCCGCCGCGCAGAATGACCGTGTTGCCCGCTTTGAGACACAGCCCCGCCGCGTCGGCCGTAACATTCGGGCGCGACTCGAAAATAATCCCGATAACGCCCAGGGGCACGCGAACCTTGGTGATTTTCATGCCGTTTGCGTGGACGCCGCCGTCGATCACCGCGCCGATCGGATCCTTTTGCGCGGAGATTTCCCTGATCCCCTGCGCCATTCCGGCAATGCGCGCGGGGGTCAGCTCCAGCCTGTCCATCAGCGCGTCGGTCAGGCCGTTTTCC
>Ga0123353_10006541_pt1 | contig 15530 bp, 12 predicted proteins | sample TergutLab28metaG_3_FD_92763 | JGI IMG/M metagenome (GOLD analysis project Ga0123353, IMG submission 92763) | Labiotermes labralis P3 segment gut microbial communities from Petit-Saut dam, French Guiana - Lab288 P3 | ecosystem: Host-associated > Arthropoda: Insects > Digestive system > Gut ... | reverse complement strand
GCTCTACCAGGCCTTCGAGGAAACCAGAGACCTAAGGCTGTTGAAATGGGGTTATGCCGGGTTGATGACCATCCTGACCACTCTGCGCTCTTCGGGACAGGCAACGGGATGGTTTACCTGGTGGCCGGACCGCACCGGTTTCGATACCCGCTCCTTAGATACAGACATGGGCTTATACGGATACCTGATGACTGCCAAAGCCTATGTAGTCGATGATCCGGAGCTTGGCCTATGTGGGTACGGTTGCCGCATAGATAACGAAACGGAGAATCTTCTGACTGTCACACCGTTTGATGGAGTGCAGCAGAGACTCGCCGTCTTTACCCACTGGTTGGAGTTGGATATCAGCATGCAAACTGGACGAATCATCAAAGTAGATGTGGATATACCCGCCAAGCAGATAACCATTAGAATGAAACACTGCTCTGATGATTACCCGCCTTTGGTATCGGCAAGCACCGGTTGGGGTATTATTTTCGGGGTGTTTGTGGTAAATATGTAGCCAGTTTTCTTAAGATATCGTCGAAATCCAACGGTTTACTTATGTGATCGTTCATACCCGCAGCTAAACACTGCTCGATATCCTCCCTGAAGACATTGGCTGTCAAAGCTAAAATGGGTATATCTTTCGCGTTCGGAACATCAATCGCCCTGATTCTCCGGGTAGCTTCCAAACCATCCATTTCGGGCATCTGCATATCCATAAGTATCAAGTCATATATATCGGGTTGAGTTATAAACTTCTGCACCGCCTGTGCCCCATTTTCAACGGTGTCGACGACCAGCATGGTAGGTTCAAGTAGCGTAATTACAATTTCACGGTTGATTTCGACGTCTTCGGCTAATAAAACACGGTACCCGGCAAATTGAAAAGCTGAGCCCTGGGACTGGGATTCGGCTTCATCTGTAACCTGCTCTCGAATCGTGTCAAAACAGGCGTTGATACACTTAGTCATGTCAGAAAAAATAAACGGTTTGGGCATGAACATGGTAACGCCTGCATCTTTAGCCGCGGTCTCGCACTCCTCCCATTCCTGTTCCAGCATAACTAAAACAATCGGATGAGTTGCATCGCTCTGCCTGACTCGCTGAGCGAACTCTATCCCGCCCATCCCGGGTAGCTTCAAATCACAAAAGTAAATGTGATACTGGTTGTTGCTGCCGATCTTTGCACATGCTTCATCCACGCTAGCTGCTACATCGCAGATAACGCCGAGTCGCCGCGCAATATCGCCGTAGTACATACGCGTCTCCCGCGAGTCCGCGACTGCAAGCATCTTAAACTTTGCTGTCTCTATGCCGGGGATCGAGAGGCCTCCGTATTCCTGTTTGCCCCGTGCAGCCTGGATGGTAAAGTAAAAGGAGGCTCCTTGACCGAGTTCGGACTCAATCCATATATTGCCACTCATCATTTCGATAATCCGCTTCGAAATAGCCAAGCCGAGTCCTGTGCCTCCAAACCTGCGGGATGTGCTTACGTCGGCTTGACTAAAGGGGCTAAACAGATTTTTCTGTTGTTCTGCGCTTATACCTATCCCAGTATCCTTAATTTCAAATTGCAAGGTGCACAAGCCATCGGTTTCAGTCAAGAGAGAGGCAGTCAGGTAAATAGACCCATATTCCGGCGTAAACTTCACGGCGTTGGAGAGAAGATTTAAGATGATCTGGGTGATCTGCTGATCGTCCCCAACAAGAGAATAAGGGATATTGCTATCGATGCGAACGACAAAGTTTTGGTGTTTATCGTTGGCACGGAAACGGATAACACTGATCACATTATGCAGCACTTTGCCGAAAATAAACTCGACAGGCGTTAGTTCAAATTTACTAGCCTCAATTTTAGACATGTCCAACACATCGTTGATGACGTTAAGCAGATGCGACGAAGCAACATCAATCTCCTGCAGACAGCGTTTTATCCTTTCCATTTCGGACGCTGATTTACCGATGGAAACCATGCCAATTATGGCGTTCAAAGGGGTTCGCATTTCATGGCTCATATTTGAAAGAAAGCTCGTTTTGGCGACGCTTGCTCGTTCCGCATCATCTTTGGCATTGGACAACTCGGTAATATTGTTCATGACGACGACAACACCCTGGCAAACGTTGCTGACATCGATTGCGGGCGATAAAAACGTATGATAGACGACCGCTTCTCCGCTCAGGGTTAACATTTTATCTTCAAAATCCATCTGCCGCCCGTCATTCATGACATCGAGACAGCGGTCGTGCATAGCAGATATCCAATCATCTTGCATCACACCGGCAAAAAGAGTATCAAAGGGGACATCAATCATTTCCCGCATATCGTTCTGCCCAAGGAATGTGACGGCTCTATCACTTCCCAGCACAAACTGCATTTCGGGATTGAGCATAAAAGCAACATCCGGCATACTTTTCAAGAGTAATCGATTATAGAAGTTAGAGAGTTCTTTCGCGCCCTCGTTGGCGTCACGCAAGCGTTCGGTCTGCTCGTGCATAATTGACAGAGCTCGATAATCCCGCTCAAGTTTCCTTATTTTACGTAGCAGCAGGATATTTTCATTTTCCAAATCCTTGAGGGCTGCTTCATCAGACAACATAGTTTGTCTACTCCTGTCGCATTATCTGAGTTACACCATACAAAAAGTAATTGAACAATTATGGAACCGGTTAATGACGACGCCGTCTGTGTAGCGAGTCGGGCAAATTTCTCCAAGGCAGTAAGCCCCGGTCAGAGAGATGCCACTGGGGAGCCTTTCTTTTAAAACGAGACCTTCGGCATCTGAGTCCGAACCGAGGATCATCGCCCGTCCGCAGCAGGACATGCAGAATAATGCTGAGTATTCATATTCGGGATTTTCGGCGGACTTTAGTAATATGGCATCCATTGATTCACGGCAAGCGGCAGTCAGGTCGTTTTTGTTGATCAGGCAGATATTCGCCAATGTCCCGACTGGCACGTCACCGAAAAATGTACCCGAACCATCTTCATGATTCAGACCAGCTATATGCCGCATCAGCGGTACCTCATCGTTAGTATCACCCTGGGTCAGCATCATCGGGTAGGCCGTAAAAGACAAAACCGGATCCGGGACATCTGTTTTCAGTCCGAAGTTTTCTAAGTACTCGATAAATGTCTCCTCCCCCACCTTACGCACAAGATTGCCTTCGGCATCGGTAATGCGCCGGATGCGTTCGGCAAAGCGAGAGGTAACATGCTTGATCGAAAATATCGGTTTAATATTTCCCCATACACCGACCAGGATCAGGGAATCTCTGTATTCTTTCCCGGAGAGAAAAACGCGCGCACGGGTGAAGTCATAATCATCAGAGGCAACGCCGCCGATGACCGGGACACCATCGGTAGCTTGGGAAAGCATATCCGGGTAAATGTCTCCCGAGAATGGCAGGCCATTGGGACAAAAGGCGAAAATGAGACCGTTCTTTCCTTCAGGGGTTTTCGATGATACAGACTCTGCCGATGCGATTATCCTCTGTTTAAAATTACTCTCGGCAAGGGATTCCGAAGCAGTGGAATAAAAGACGCAATCGTCTGCGGTCAGTACGGTAAACACGGCTGCCGCCTCGTGATATCCGTCCTTGTCGAGGATTCCCAAGGTCGTCATCCCCGCGACTTCGATTCCCAGCAGTTTTTGGAGTTCCCCCGTGACCGCGGCACCGTCCATATCGGCGTCGCACAATAAAACTCCAACCGAGTTTTCCATGAGAACCAGCTTTTCATTAATTGCCTCGGCTAGCTGACCGGCAGCTTTTTTCGCGTCGTCGAGTTCTGTGGTGAATGCAGTAACGCTTTTCATCGTCTTACGCCTCCAATTATTCTGGAATGTGATGGTTATTTTCCCATAGTATACCATTTCACAAGCATAAAGCAAAGAGCATCTTAACGCTGTCGCAACTATTCACCTAGTTCTACTTGCCTGCTGTGTTCATTTGAAATGGGGCCTCCAAGGCCCCATGCCCCGGTCGCTCCGGCAGGCAAAGCCCGCCTGCTCACTGGAGCCGCGCATTTTGCGCCGACAGTACCACGCTCACGCGTGGTGGTAATTGTTAGGTGCAAAGCACCTGAACAGTTACACGCTATCAAGGGCGGACGCTTGGCATACTACCTGATACCATCGATATAATCGGCATATTCGGGATAGCGGGTAACCAGAGTATAGTCCAGGACGATGAGGTCGATCTCCTCGTAATCTGCCAGAAGTTGGCTGACCGAGCCCTCATAGTGGCGTGGATCGATAACCAGAAGACGTTCGTAATGGGGTACCAGCCAGGGGACGAAGGCATTGGCATAGGAATCCTTGATCACCACGCAGGTACGACCGTTCCCTACCGAAGTTTCTATCTCGTATAGGGGATAATCCCCACCCAGGAAGACACGGTAAGTCAGCGCCTGGTCAGCACCGGGCAGATAGATCAGATCGCTGGAAGTCTGTGGCGAGTCAGCCAGAAGATAATAGGTGATGATATCCGGGTTATCCCGCAGCTGGGTTGAGGGGCTCATGTTATAGAGATAGCCTAAAAAACCCGGCAGGTCGTAGCTGATATAGCTGTCGATGATTACAGGTGCCAACCCTGCTGCTTCGGCGTAGGCAAGATAGGCATAATATGCACCCAGCGCCGTCCAGTGGTGATCGGAGCGAAAATAGATATACTCCGCTATATGAGCTTTCAGAGGTGTATAAGCATCTACCGGGATGGCCAGATCCAGCTCTTTGTAAACTCTTTCGATGGCTACTAACTGGGAATCGGTGACGGACTGAAAACGCTCCGGGACGAATTCAATCTGGGTTGGCACCAACAGATTGAAAACCCGTGCCTTGTCCTGCAAAGCGACGGCATAAGCCTCTATCGCCTGGGCATAGCGCACACAACCGTATTCGTTATAATCGAAGATCTCCATCAGAGCATCGGGGAAAACCAACAGGCTGCCTACCCGAAAGGGTTCGACCTCCTGGGCAACAGGGATTGTGGGCTGCACCCCAGAGTCCATAGCGGATGCCTCCACCTGACTCTCATCGCCATCATCCAGACCTAACTCAACGTCCCCACTTCCCTCTGAGGAATCGCCCTCTTCGACATCTCCCTCGGCATCTTCCCGGGTTACTGCCCCATCTTCGGTAGTAGCCAGTTCTGCCGGGGGATTTGTCATCTGAGGACCTGGTTGTGCCGTGACGCCCTGGGTCTGCAGGGGGTTAACCATCACCACCGTCGGTGCTCCCTGCAACTGGAAGCCGTATGAGTTTTCGATCCCCTTTGCCACCATGATCAGATCGGTGCGCCAAGCCACCCTGTCGGCGATATAGCCCTCGAAACTGGCGGCGAACTCCCCGTTCAAGGCGGTTTGCAAGCTTAGCCGCGGTGCCTTGTTCAGGTTACGGTTCTCGATCTCCAGGATACGCAGGTCATCGGGCAAGATGATGATCAACGCCAGGAATACCCCCAGCGTGACGCCAAAGAGGATGGTGTTAAGGTAGTCTTTCATCATAGCTCCTTATTAGAGTTCATACCAGCTTGCCTTCCTTCTAAATCGGGTTTGGTAATTCATCTGGCGTAGATCAGCCCACCCAGGAGCCCACAGCCCAGCATGAGAATAACGGGGTTCAACTTGTACTTTCGCAGGACCGCAAATGCTGCGACGGCTATTGCCACCGAAATTAAATTTAGGCTGTCCATATCTGACGAAAAACCATGCTCTCCCCAGAAAGAGAGCATGATGATCGCTAGTCCGGCAGAGGCGATCAGAGCGACAACCACAGGGCGCAAGATGCTGAGGATACTCCTGATAACCGGCAGATCCTGATACTTGAAGTAGAGGTAGGCAATCAGGGAGACGATGACCGCTGGTCCGGTCAGACAACCGATAGTAGCGACGATCGCTCCTGGGAAACCTGCTACCTGTGCTCCCACAAAGGTTGCCGAGTTTAGGATGATCGGCCCCGGTGCCATCTCATCGATGACTACCAGATCGGCAAACTGCGAAATGGATAGCCAGCCATAGCCATCGACGATCACATTCTTGATGATGGGTAGCGCGGCATAGCTACCCCCGATACTGAATAACCCGATCTGAAACCAGGCCTTGAAGAGCTCGAGGTAGATCATGCTGCCGCTCCTTTCCGCACGAGGAGGTGCCTTGCTACGCCAAGGAGCAAGAAGAAGAGCACTATTAGAATAAAACTGAGTTTGAAGATATACGCCGCTGTAAAGGCAGATGCCATGATGGTCAGTTTGGCGATTCTGGGTAGACCGTTATCATTAATGACACTGGTAAACAAACCCACTACCACATCGGCTATGACCGCACAGGCTCCCGCCCGCATACCTTTCAGCATGGCACTGACAATGGTATTCTCCCGCAGAGTATTATAGAAGATGGATATGATGAAGATAGTGACCAGAGGCGGCAGAGCGACGCCTAAGACTGCCAGGAATGCTCCTGGCATTCCGCATGTCTTGTAACCGACCAGCAGGGCAGTATTGGCCGTCATCACCCCGGGAGATGACTGAGCCAGAGCGATGAGATTGATCATTTCCTCCTCTTCGATCCATTTGAGTTCGTCGACGAACCGCTTTTTAATTACGGAGACAATGACATAGCCGCTGCCAAAAGTAACGGCGCTGATGTAGAAGGCCGACAGGAACAGGGTGAGATAGGTATTTTTGTTCTTGTCCACATTTTTCTCCTAAAATCTAAAATACAAAAACGGGTTGTAAGTCGTGCCAAGGAGCATGATGAAGGACAACGCCAGGGTTGACACCGTAAGTAAAGGGTCGCAGACCCACAGCCGCGGAAGCTTCTCCTGCAGCCAGGTCATACTTCGCCTGGGTAACGAAGTCGATCCGGCGACCAGCAGCATCAGGAGCCAAAGATGGCTGCTGAGTAGCGAGCCGGGCAGGAAGCTGGACAGGGGAGCGTCGATGAAGAGGAAGGCCTTAAAGAAGATGCTTAGCCTGGTGAAGTCGGTATAGTAGAACAGACCCCAGCCTGCAAGGGTAAGCAGGAAGGTATAGGCGACTGCTACCAGCGAGGGCATGCGCTCCAGCAGACCCCTTATGACATAGCGCTCGATGAGGAGCAGGCAGCCGTAGTAGAGGCCCCAGAGGATGAAGTTCCAGGAAGCACCATGCCAAAAGCCGGTTAAAAACCAGACTACGACGATGTTACGCACATAGGCTCGGCGATTTCCCCCCAGGGGTATGTAGACATAATCGCGAAAGAAAGATCCCAAAGAAATATGCCAGCGTCGCCAGAACTCGGCGACGGATTTTGATTCGTAGGGATAGTTGAAGTTTTCCAGAAAGTTAAACCCCAGCATCTTGCCCAGGCCAATAGCCATATCGGAATAACCGGAGAAATCGAAATAAATCTGAAAGGAAAAGAACAAAATGCCCAGCCAGGCTGCTGCCGAGGTCATGCGGGAAGTGTCTTCCAGAAGCAGGTTAGCCGCAGCTCCCGCCGGGTTGGCCAGCAGCACTTTCTTACCTAACCCTGTAGTGAAGCGCGACACTCCCTGGGAGAAAGCGTTAAGGGAGAGCAGCCTGTTCTGCAGATCGCGAACCACATCGGTGTAGCGAATGATGGGACCGGCTACCAGCTGAGGGAACATGGTGACATAAGTTAGATAGGTCAGGAAGGAACGCTCCGCCTTAACCCGACTGTTATAGACATCTACAGTATAGGAAAGGGTTTGGAAGGTATAAAAAGAGATGCCCAGAGGAAGGTTAAAGGCTGGTGCTCTCAGGCTTAGCCCCAGCAAAGCGTTTAAGTTCTCCACCATAAACCCGGTATACTTAAAGAAAAACAGAAAACCAAAGTTACCGCACAAGGAGATCAGCAATATGGCCAGCCTCTGCCGCTGGCCAAACCAACGCTCCAGAGCCAGACCGCAAAAGAAATCCCACATGCTGCTGAAGACCAGAGCCAACACCCAGATGGGTTCTCCCCAGGCATAAAAGAACAGGGAGAAGGCCACCAACATAAGATCGCGTGCCCTGACAAGCCCACAGCGGTGAGTGCCAAAGTAACAGAGTATAAACACGGGTAAAAAGAAACACAAGAAAGTCAGGGAAGAAAAAAGCATGGTGCAACCTGCCTTGGGACAATATCCCTGCTATTTTCGCCATTTGGGTGTTTATTACCTTTGCGGATGCAGCTTGCCAAAATGACCGAGTGAAGAACGGATTGGGAGCTTGACAGAGAATATATAGTCTGTTAAACTTAGTTTAGTTAGTTAGGAGGTGCATCATGCAGCAGGTAAATATCCATGCCGCCAAGACTCATCTTTCAGCTCTCCTGGAGAAAGCTGCCGCTGGGGAATCCTTTATCATCGCCAAAGCCGGAAAACCTCTGGTAACGGTCAGACCATATGATCCGGACAACTCAACTTCGCGAGTCGGATTCTTAAAAGGGCTCATCAAGGTTCCTGTTGATTTTGACCATCTGGGACAAGAAGAGATCACTGTCATGTTTGAAGGAGCGGTCATAAAGCCATGAGGATCCTTCTCGATACTCATTTACTGCTTTGGGCTGCAGCGGATACCTTACCTCCCACGGCCTCGCGTTACATTCTGGATACGGCTAACACCCTTGTGTTTAGTTCTGCCAGTATCTGGGAAGTCGTGATCAAGAACAGTTTGGGACGAGACGATTTCCTGGTCGATCCAGCTTCGCTTTACAGCGGATTGCTGTGTGCCGGATATCAGGAGCTGCCAGTTCACAGCAGACACACTTTACTCGTGGCAAATCTGCCGCTCTTACACAGGGACCCTTTCGATCGCGTCATCTTATCCCAGGCTGCTTTCGAAGGTATACCTCTGCTCACAACGGACAGACAGCTAATGCAGTATCCCGGCTCGATCATCTATGCAGGTGATCCTTAGCTTGGTTTTACACACATCTAAGGTGAGGTGATCATACGGATACACGCCCCTTTGCTCCTCCGGTCGATAAGCTTAAACTGACCTCTTATATCTTCAAATACCCCAGGGAGTTCTGGCTTCAGGCTCTGGGAGGCATCGTCTACAATACGGTCGTCGTCTTCGGTGCCATAACCCTTGGTAAAGCCATCGATGCCGCCGGGCTGGCCTACAAGGGCGAAGCTGAGTGGAGTTTATTCTCCTTCAACCTGCTCCTCTTCTTCATCGTCACCTTGCTCTTTCAACTGGCGCGCTACTTTAAGCGTTACTATATGCGACTACTGACCAACCGGGTCAACAGCGATGTCCGCGCCGGTCTGCTTGACAACCTCTTCACCAGGCAGCTTAGCTCTTTGAGTCAGGAGCATATCGGCGACCTGATGAGTCGCATGATCGGCGATGTAGACCAGGTGGGGAGTTCTATCCAATCTACGATTACCGAGGTCTGGGATTCCGTCCTGCTGATGCTCTCCTATTTCGTCGCCTGTCTCTATTATCATCCCCAGCTGACCCTCTTGGCCGCCATCCCGATTCCCTTCGCCTTCCTGATCGCCGAGAAACTGCGCCGTCCCCTTTATACCCTGTCCCAGAAGAACCGCCAGGCGCTGTCCAAGATCAACGTTCACTTACGCCATAATGTGACCGGCATCGCCCTGCTGCGCCTGTTCGGGTTGGAATCATCCAGCCGGGAACGTTACGATCTGTTGCTACGCGACCAATATAAATGGCAGGTTCTGACCACCATGCTGCAGGGCGGGGTTGGTCCTTTCTATACCTTTGCTGCTACTCTCGGCATCATCATCGTCGTTGGCAGGGGCGGGGAGTACGTGGTGCAGGGCGTCTGGAGCATCGGCGATTTCACCGCCTATCTGGCAATGTTTTCGGCGATGGCTACCCGAACCAATGTCTGGGCGCGGGTGATGAATACCTGGCATGGTGCTTCGGCCTCCTGGGACAGGATCTGCGAAAAATTGGCTGTAGTGTCTGGGCAGATTGGCTCTGCCGAAGTTCATCCGGATGCGGCTGGGGCCGAAGGCTTGAAGGTAGGCAGCCTCTCCTTCTCCTACCCATTCGCCAATGAAGAGAGCATCCGAGATATCTCCTTTACGGCTCACCCCGGACAGATCATCGGCATCACCGGTCCGGTGGGCTCCGGTAAGTCGGCTTTAGCCGCCGTCCTTTCCGGCCTGTATGATTACAGCGGACATGCATCCCTGGCCGGCAGAGAGGTCAGGGGTTTAGGTGCTGAACGCAGCGCGTTCATCTCCTGGATGGACAGCCAGCACTTCGTCTTCTCCGATGATGTGCTGTTTAATATTGCCCTGGGACGCGACTCAGTCAGCTCGCTGGTTTCTGTGCAGAACACCATCCCCTCACAGACTGATGTCCCTGGGGATCCTGAAGCAACTCCTGACGCATGGCTGGCGCAGGCTATAGCCCTGGCAGCCCTGAATCAGGACATCGCTTCCTTCGACGAAGGTATGCAGACCAGGCTCATGGAACGTGGGGTCAGAGTATCCGGTGGGCAGCGCCAACGCATCGCCCTGGCTCGCGCCTGGTATGGCAGCAGTCAGCTGGTCATTCTGGATGATCCCTTCTCGGCCATCGACATCAACATGGAACGCCAAATCATGGCTAACATTCGGGCAGAGATCGGCGACCGTATCGTCCTGCTCTTCTCCCATCGTCTCGCAGCCTTCAGCCTCACCGATCGGGTGCTGGTGCTGAATAAGGGGTGCTTGACTGAGTATGGCAGTCATGATGAGTTGCTGCAGCAAAGAGGACTCTATTGGAGCATCTTCACGGCCCAGAATGTCCTGCGCGGTGAGGCAGCGGGAGGTGAAGACGATGGATGAGGCCCAACCTCTCAACCCCCCGAAGGGCAGCCAATCCGGATCCAGCATGATCATCTCTGCCGTCTGGCAGGTCCTGACTGCTAACCTCCTGATCGTACTCCTGCTCCTGGCAGCTATCTTCGCATCCGTCGGTGCACAGCTCTATCCTGCCTTTTTGATGCGCCGCATCATCGACGAAAACTTCGCCAAAGGCTTAACTGAAGGGGTCTGGCGCCTAAGCTGGCTGTATCTGCTGACCGTCTTCGCTACTAATCTGCTGCAGTTTACCAAAGTCGCCTTCACCACTATCCTGGGGCAGAAGATTCTGATGGATATGCGCGCCCGCATGGCCAAGCGTCTCTCTGAACTGTCCATCGCCTATTTCGTCAGGACGCCGACAGGGGAGATTATGAGCCGCTTGACCACGGATGTGGATGCCATCAATAACCTCTTTTCGGCAGGCATCATCAACGTTATCAGCGACCTGTTTCGCGTCTTCGGACTGCTGGTTTCCCTCTATGCCCTGGCACCCCACCTGATCTGGCTGGAGCTCATCGCCATCGTCATGGTCTTCATCTGCTCCGACTTCTTCCGCAAAGAGATCTTCAAGTGGCAACGGGTGGTGCGCCTGAACATCGCCGCTATCTACACCTTCATCCAGGAGTGGCTGACCGGTATTCGCACCATCAAGACATATGCCATCGAACCCCAGGGGCGCAGTAAGTTTCAGGGCCTGCTTTTCGATCATCTCTATTCGATCAATGCCATCGCCCGTTATGACAGCTGGTTCCCCTGTGTGATGCAGACCTTACGCGCCGTTTTTATGGCCACCGCCTTGTGGCTCTGCGTTCCCAGCGGTTCCCCCTGGTCTTTAGGCTTAAGCGTAGGTACCTTGGCAGCAGTCAGCGACCTGATCGGCAGACTCTTCGCCCCTATCGAGGCTCTGGCTCAGGAGTTTCAGACCATCCAGCAATCCATGGCAGGCATCGCCAGGATCAATGAGTTCGCTGCCGAACCAGTGGAAGACCGAGTCCTGCAGGATCAGGAGATCGATAACTCAGCCGGCATCGAAATAGAGGACTTGTCCTTCGCTTACGGGGAGCGCAATGTCCTACAGAGCGTGCGTCTGAGCATTCCCAAGTGTGAGAAAGCGGTCATCGTCGGACGCAGCGGTGCTGGCAAGACGACTCTGATGAACCTCATCGCCGGGCTCTATCACCCTGGCCAGGGAAAGATAAGCATCTGCGGCGTCGATCCCTTTACCCTGCCACCGGAAAAGCGGCGCAAGTTAATCGGAATCGTGCCTCAGATGCCTCAGATTTTCGATGGGACAGTCGCCGAGAATATCCGTCTGATGGATGATAATGTCAGCCGTGATTCGGTTGAAACCGCCGCTAAGACTGTCGGCATGCATGAGACGATCATGGCTCTAAGCGAGGGATACGAAACGCAGATAGGCGAGGGAGCCACAGGGCTCTCCAGTGGCGAAGTCCAGTTGCTATCTCTGGCACGGGCGATAGTTGCCGATCCCATGGTCCTGCTCTTAGACGAACCCACTTCAGGCATGGATGCTAAGACAGAACAGCGAGTCTTCGCCGCTATCCGAGCCATCGGGGAGAATCGTACCATTTTCTCCATCAGCCACAGATTAAGCGGGATCATCGATGCGGACACGATCCATCTGATGGCCGAAGGGAGAGTAGTAGAATCCGGAACCGCCGACGAACTGATCGCCAGGGATGGTTGGTATGCCATGTATCAAAAAATGGAACGGGCAGGCTGGCTGATCGAATGAAAGCAGCCTATCTGCCAGGTGAAAGTCTCAGTTCTTATCCGGGATAGCAAATGGCTTTATCGCCAGGTAACCACCGGCATTGAGGGAGACTATTTCGCCATCGATCCTCGTCACCCATTCGTGCACGACCAATCCTCCCACAGATTCCAGCACGGCCAGGGTCTCTCCGCTTTTCACCCGGTCTCCCACACTGCGGAGCAAGAGGCAGTCCAGTTCACCCATCACCTCTGGTAGTTTGAGCAGGGTCACTCCCTCCTCCTGCTCACGCTTTCTACCCAGCAAATCGCCTGAAGGCAGAGTGGCAATGCGGACCGTGCGTAACGGTATGGTGCGCGAGAAGAGCAGCTGATTCACCGATGCGATGATGGCGCTAAGCACCGGAAAGGCTATTGCCAGCAGGTAGACAACCAGGCTCAGGGAGAGGGCCTGCACCAACAGCCGGCTAATTTCACCTCCGGAAAGCTCCCTGAGCCAGGGTAGTTGCGCTCTGAGAATCAGCACTGCCAGGAAACCGATCACCAACCCTGCTCCTTCACTGGCTCCATACTCCGCCCCCAAAATACCAAGGATGTCACTGCGAGAACAGCCCATCGCTTTGAGAGAGGCCATCTCACGGCGGCGTTCCAGGAAGGTCATCAGAGCAACAGTTAAGACAGCTACGCCGGTGAAGAGAGCCATCAGGATGATCAGCCAGATACTCGGGGCACTCACAGTCGTTTGGGCACGAGACACCAGGAGCAGGGGTAGATCTCTGCTCACCAGTGTTCGACCATGATACTCCTGGCCCAGAAAACTGAGGAGAATATCCAGAGGTACTTTGACGATGTTTGCCTCCTGATGTTGCAAGGAGTAATAATCGATTAACAAACGGTTTGGTGTATGGGTTCCACTGAGATGAGCTGCATCATCATAACTGACTAGACAAGGGTAGGGCTCAATGTCTCCTGGATAAAAACCAACGATGGTCAGCTCCAGAGCAGACAGCTTATAATCGGCGATTGCTTCCAGGACCAGGCTATCCTGCAGCTTTAAGCCGTGTACCTTGGCTAGCTGCTGCGGCACCATAATCTCTCCTGCACGCTCGACTCTGCGTCCGGTGATCTCTTCAGGCGGGATGTTATAACATCCACTGCCTGCAGTCAGTCCCAGCAGAAGCAACCGTCCGTAACGAGAGTTGGCGACAACTTCCCTGGCTTCGTCTATGCGCACTTTGGAATCTGAATAGGGTTGAATATAGCGTAGGGTATCGCCGGTCTTATTATGGACCGGAAAGACCCCGGGAGATATAATCTTGTCTCCCGGTAGAAGATGGATCATGACATCGAAGTATTTGGTCACCAACCGGTCTGTGCGTCCGAAGCGATCGTTGCCTGCCGACTTGATCATACTGCTGTAGAGCACGTTGAGCAGTAAAGAGAGGGCAATCAATAAGATTACAGCCAAGTGTCGCTTACGCCAGCGGTGGAAGTTTTGTGCGGCATACTTAATCATGACGCATCACCCCCATGACCGAGAGTCTCGCCATCATCAACGCCGGCAGCAGAGCGAAGAGGATAGATACAGCACCAGCCGCAGCCAAAGCCAGGACGAAATCACGCAAGACGCCCAGCAGGAAACTGATTAGCTGGCTACCACCCCCCAGCTGGCTCAGCGCCGTAAAGGTGCGCACCGACAAAAAGCCCAGGACACTGCCCAGAACAGCAATCAGGAAAGCTTCGCTGACGATCATCAGCATTATCTGAACCCTGCGGGTACCTACCGCTTTTAGAACTGCGATTTCGGTCTTGCGTTCGGACACCATGATGAGTAGATTAGCGGCGATGACCAGAGCAGCGACCATGAACAGAGCCAGCCCTATTGGTAAGCGGAGATCCTCCTGGAAGCTACCGCGGGTATTTCGCTCAGGCGCCTGATAGTAGAGCCAGTCGGGAGCCAGTTTCGGCCTGGTTTCCCATTCCATGGTCTGCTTGATGCGCTCCACCTGATCCACTACGGAGACCAGACTGATCCCCTGGTAGTTGCTGCGAAGGTTAAAGAGAGTATCCTCCAGGTATGCCACATCATCGACTATTAGGCTAAACTGTTGGGGACGGAACGAGGTACCTCCACTGGTTTCCCAGAGATGCTGCCAGGTAGTCAGAGGTAACTGTATCTCCTCGAAAGTCCAGTAAAGGTATTCGATTAACTCTCCCTGGGTGGCGTGCCAGGAGAGGAAGCGGGAAGAGACTTCGATATAGCCAATAACGGTTAACTCGACACTCTGCCTGTTGAGTCGGTCGAAGAGATAATCCCCGTCCATCTCGGTGATGGTCGGTAAGCTGATGGTAATTTTCTCTCCGATGGCAGGAGGTTCCAATAGCCCCGTGGACCATGCCCGATGTTTGGGCAACACACAAACCGGTTGACCTTCATCCTCCTCGCTGAACCAACGTCCTGCACAGATCAACTCTTCGGGATGCTTTACCAGCATGGCATCCAGGGCGGGATCCCTGCCACGCAGACCGACATCCAGCAAAACACCCTGCAGATTTCCCTGCCAGAGAGCAGGCATTTGGTACCTGGGATAGGCTGCGGTGATACCAGGGTAAGAACCTATCTCCTCCAGCAGTTCAGGGGCAAATTGCTCGCTATGGTCTACCGGAGAAAGGTAACCAGGATCGAAACATTCAGGATGAAACATGGCCAGATCTGTCATAGGGCTTTCGATCAAACGGCGATATTCCAGAGTTTCGGGGCCGTTATCGGCGCCGATATCAAAAACTGTGGCATAGGCCGCTATTTCACCGCCGATGACCCCTCGATAATCAGCATAGATGCCGGGGCTATAACCCCTGCCCAGGGATACGGAGTAAGTTAAAAATGCCGTAGCTAAAGCCATGGATAAAATAGCAATGCTGCTGCGCCCTATGTTTCGCCAGGCGTTCTTCACACCCAGCAGAAGAAAGACCATCAGGGCATCTCCCTTCAAATTCGCTAAGGAT
>Ga0123353_10006540_pt1 | contig 15531 bp, 20 predicted proteins | sample TergutLab28metaG_3_FD_92763 | JGI IMG/M metagenome (GOLD analysis project Ga0123353, IMG submission 92763) | Labiotermes labralis P3 segment gut microbial communities from Petit-Saut dam, French Guiana - Lab288 P3 | ecosystem: Host-associated > Arthropoda: Insects > Digestive system > Gut ... | reverse complement strand
ATGATGTGGCAGAAAAGTATAATGAGACTAATTTTCTTTTAACCATGAATTTTACTCTTTTTACAAATCAAGGTTATCTCCTTCGAAATAGTTCCCTTTGGCAGCTACACTGCGATGGAGGTGTTGTTTCCATTATTCGTAGCAGTGCTGAGAGGCTTCTGCTGGAATACCTTTCAGCTTGTCAGTTACGCTCTTCTGGATATTATCCAAAGTACCAAAATGGCACCCTTTCAAGTGGTTTTTGAGCCTGGGGAATAAAAAGAAGTAACAGGGACTGAGATCCAGTGAACAGGGGCACTGAGGAACCACAGGAACACTTTTTTCTGCCAAAAATTCATTGATGGAGACTGCCGTGTGACATGAGGCATTGTCGTGGTGCAGCATCCGTGTGCGTGCAATTCCCAGTCACACACGTGCCACCCTTTTCCTGAGTCTTTCGAGGACCTCCCGATAAAAAGTTTGATTGACAGTTTGTCCTGGTGGCACAAATTCCTTGTGGATGATCCCCTGACTGTCAAAAAAACAAATGAGCATCATTTTGATTTTGAATTTGCTCATTCTCACTTTCTTGTGATGGGGAGAGTCTGCAGTGTGCCACTCCTGACTTTGGCGTTTTGTCTCGTGGTCATACTCTAAAATCCATGATTTATCACCTGTGATAACGCGACTGAAGAATCCTGGCTCCCTCTCAAGGCAGTCCAGAAGTTCAAGACACACATCCCTCCAATTGGCCTTCTGCTCAGTCGTGGGTTTCTTTGGAACCATCTTGGTGCACACTTTTCTCATGTCCAAATCCTGTGTTAAAATTTTTTGGACGGCAAACCGGTTCAAATTTAACTCACTACTGATCATTCTCAATGTCAATCAATGGTCTGACCTCACAAGAGACCTCACTCTTTCCACACTGTCGTCTGTTTTTGAGGTTGAAGGTCTTCCCGCACAAGGTTCATCTTCCACTTGTTCTCGGCCTTCTAAAAAGGACTTGTCCATCTGAACACGTGTGCCCTGGATAGGGAATGTTCTCCATAAGCCCTCTGTAACTTTTCATAAGTCCCAGCAGCGGATCTGCCAAGCTTTACACAAAATATGATGACACAACGTTGCTGAAACTTTTGCCAGTCCATTTTCGTAACGCACCTCACAAACATAACTTCACTTCAGATGCTCTCAACAATCGCGTAGCATTTGTAGCAAGTTCAAACTTGTACTGAGTCTACGGCAGGGGTTAACCTACATGCCACGTGAAGGGGGAAGCAGCAGCGTTGTCAGTTCGTGCACAGCGTTGCCAGTCTCATTACTTTTCTACCACACCACGTATAAGAATACCCATCTTTCTTTTCAAGAGCCTCATATTACTCTTGAATTCCTGAAACTCTTTACATCTCTGTACATTTTCCTTCCATCACACACACACATACACACACACACAAACACAGGTATCCAACACCTATGGAACCAAAAGACTTCCAGACATCACAATTTTCCAGGAATTAAACATTATATGTAAGGTGTATCTTAGGATACCTAGCAACTATGTGGACAAACCTAACGATTCTGTTTTCTTTGTGGCACTTTCTATTCCCTTTTAATCGCCACTTGAGTGACATGCATATAATCTAAAAAAACCAACAAGACACCAATAATGCATGGCAAAACTCTTGGGATGTGTGATTAGCTTTGCTGGTTGAGAGAACAGTGAAATACAACAGGTCTGTTAGTGAAATTCCAGTTAATAGAGCTTTCCAGATCACCAAGTGCTGCATATAACAGCTTTCACTGCACCGACACTCCAAAGAGCATGAGGGTGCCAAGAAACAATAAACTTCACTGTTATGTGGCATCATGTGAAAGCAGCTGAGTAACAATGGGTCATCATACAAATCAGAAAGGTTCAAGATCACAGGTTCATTCTATACACACGATAGTTTTACAGGAAACAACACTTCTTGTTCCAGGCGCTCTCATACCAGAAGCAGCAGAAATGGCACAACAGCGAACATTTTGCCCACTGGTGTCGTCACGGTAAAAAAGTTGGGACAGTGAAGGAAAGAAAAGTATGTTTGTATTACATTACTTCAAACTATGTCAGCAACAGTTACTGACACACACCTATGTCCTCCAGTTTAACCCCAGAATACTTTCATTCACTTGACAAGCACACAGCAAAAGTTGTCCCTGACTTTTTTTTAAAAAACTCTTTTTTTTTAACTCATGTTTCCGTGCATCATAATTCAATGTTAATAAAAATCCAACCAAATGCAACGGTATGCAGATATTTATTTACTGCAAAGTCACTCTACATGTTTCCCTCCAACGTGGCCTGATCAGGACACGTTGGAGGGAAGTAGCTGTACCAGTATTATGACCTGTACCAGAGGCTGTAGTTACAGTTTTTAGTACTCCTGATAATGGGTGCTGTGACACCCGAAACATGTAGAGTGACTTTGCAGTAAATAAATATCTGCATACTGTTGCATCTGGTTGGATTTTTATTAACACTGTTCCTGACTATTAATAATCACCATGTCACAAAGAAATATGGATGAGTAGATGTACAGCCCCATACTTCCTTAACCTTATCACCCTATGTGACCATATGCTGGTCTCTACAGTGTACTGTCAAATGGCCCAGCATGCCATATGCTGGTCTCTAAATGTTTACATGGTACCAATTTAAAGGTCCATGTGAAGCCAGAAAAACTCAGGCCCTCAAGAGACACAGCTGGCATTTAAATCCATCTCCTCAAGGTTAACCACCAGCACTAAAACCAACAGCGCAGTTAATCTGGCAGCATTACCTTGGCAGAAAGTGCCATGTGTACACACTGCAAAGGAGGTTGGACTGGCCTCAAGGCCAGTGTGAATGCAATGGCAAATGGACATATCTCTGCTCCTGCCAGTAAAACATTCCCAATTCTCCAGTCATCCAGACTACAGTCTAGTTAACTAAACTGAGCAGGCTATCAAGGCTTCTTTCATCTGTTTGTTGGTTACCTAAATGTACTCAAAACAAAAAATTGGCAGAATATTTCCACCACATTACAAACACAGGTTGCAAAGCACTGTTTCAAGCACGTCACATGGATCGTACAAATACACAAGGCTCGACAGAAACAAGACCAGGAGCACGTAATTGTTATCTATTTGTACCAGTCGTACGTCACTGAAAACTCTGAGTTTTGCATTCAAGTGATTCACAAAGCAATGTATGTCTTTCATTTAGCATTCTGTAACCTGCTAACAAAACCAGTCACACACAGCCTACTTGCACCTCAGAATCTAACTGTAATTTGTTCTCCAGGTGCCTTCTACAGAGATTACATATTTGACTCACATCCCATGCCTGTTTGAAACTATTACATATAGAATATGTAGCTGACTCAGCATTATTAAATGAAACAAAACAGAAAACTACTGATACTTCCTGTCCATCATAACTGGCATCAAAGTCTCAAGAACTCACGTTTGACATTCGTCACTTCAGCAAGTATCAATACTGATGTAATTAGCAAAGCAATACTAAGCAAGGTGTTAATTCCATTGCATCAGTAATAATTAGCCTACTCTCACTACAGTAACTATATGCATAATTCAGTCTTCAATTAACACAGAACTACTGATTCTCAAGTTCATTCAACATAGTAATTCTACCTCTTCTTTGTTTTGGCAGACCAGTGATACGGCAAAGTGGGCAAGCTTAAGAGCTAGTGCCGCAGCATGGATGTTCACAAAAACCAGGCGACGGCGAAATAGCTCAGAATAGCAACGTTCTAGTTACTTCATTACTGCACAGGATGGGCTCACTACTCAGCCATGTCCTTCCATTAAATCACTGGCATATTTTACAAGACTCAAACATCTAATTTCAAGATTCATGATTTCAAACTTTCACCATGTTCTGGATGTTGTATGCTTTCTTCTGGGTAATTCCCCGGCATCTGAATTTTATGTACCGTTTCGGAATTCTGTGTCTGTACCATCTTCATAGGCAGGTAGGTACAAAGAATAACTGTGGTTGAGAATGTTGGGGTATTTGTATGGGAAAAGGTTTGTCTCGAGCCAAACCTTTTCCCGTACAAATACCCCAACATTCTCAACCACAGTAATTCTTCATACCTACCCGCCTATGAAGATGGAACAGAGTGTTCCGAAATGTTGGCATAGAAAATTGGCTTGAGCCAAACCTTTTCCCATACAAATACCCCAACATTCTCAATCACAGTTATTCTTCGTACCTACCCACCTATGAAGATGGAACAGACAGAGTTTTCCAAAATGCTGGCATATAAAATTGGATTGAGCCAAACCTTTTCCTGTACAAATACCCCAACATTCTCAACCACAGTCATTCACCATACCTACCCGCCTATGAAGATGGAACACACAGAGTGTTCCGAAACATTGGCACATAAAATTCAGACGCCGGGGAATTACCCAGAATAAAGCATATAACTTCAAGATGTTTTACCAAACAAGATTTTGTACCAGCAAAATCTACACTTGAGAGAAGTGCTCAGAATCTCAGCTGTGTTAAAAGTTTTTGGTTCTCCTTATTGTGTCCACATTAACCTTTTGACGCCTAATGTCAACTATAGTGGTTGTACCGCACGGCTAACCTCTAAAGTTGCATTTTTTATATTTATTCAACAAATATAGGTACTGAATATTTTAAACATGGTATATACTCTCCGTTTTTTTCTCTTAAAAATGCAGTTTGTTTCATAATTTTAATGTATTTGGTTCCTGTATTATTCACATTTTATATACAGGGTGTGCTAAAATTAAAAAAATAATTCCGGCACCAAAAGGTTAATGCCAGGACAATACAATGCAACAGGTCAAGACAGCCTCCTTCCACATCTGTGCATACACACCATCATTCAACTGGTTTCAGAATTTCACAATAACTGCACAAAAATTACCAAAAATTCTTCCATTACATATATCACATACACTACTACATTACTGTGACATCCTCAAAACAGTCACGGTATAAAGCCACACACTTACCTCTATCTAATGCCCAAGGATATGAAAAGAATGGAGCTATGCCTTCACAAGGAGGCCATGCCACATATTTGGTTATAGTACTAATCGTTCACATTTTTACTTATTTATTCAGAGTGAATATTTACTTCTTAGCATACTCACACCTACAGTCACAAACCCCAGATATAACATTACCTACATCTAATGTTCCCAGCCACAAACTTCGCAAGTTAAATGCCATAAAAAGAGCACAGATCTTAATCTGGCTCAACATAAGGGAACATTGTGTGCTCTTGTAAACACAGTAATGAACCTTTGAAATTCATAAAATGTACAAAATTTCACACCTAGCTGAGGATCTATTAGCTCCTCAAGTAAGAATCTGCCCCTTGGAGTTTGATACCAATTAAAATACAGGACTAAGAATTTGTTTAGAAGTTTGTCTCACTCACTAGACATTGGACACAGAATTAGACATAGATTAAAGGTGTAAAGGGATCTAAAAATCTCAGCATATGTCAATGTTTAGGGGAGTAAAAAAAAATTTAAAACTGCCTCCTGGGTGGAATATCTGGGCTAATGGAAAAATCTGACAAACTTCAAACTGGATCTAAATGTGATTTGTTTCATGGCATAAAGCAATAATATTTGTCGCATAATTTTATAACTAAAATAAAAATTATTCATCCTTAATCTGCATTGAATTATTGCAAATCATTCTGTTTTAGGGGAATCAACCACAAAAGAAACTCCTAAACAGTGTCAATTTTAAACAAACTGCAGCATGTTCGCAATTAATTGTGCTGTTTAAATGATTCTGACAAGTGAAACAAATGATGTCACTACAATACAATTTATGTCTCATATCTGACATGTGATTATGAAAGCTGTCACATGTTTAAACATGAGTGCAAGTTATCTCACAGATTACTTGGCTGTTATTACAAATCCAGCACCACATCAGATTAGGACTGCCAGATTATACACTCACATTAAAGCTATTATCTTTATCTGCTGCAATTCAAATTCCTTCCTGAAGTGTCACTGGAAAAACTGCCCACTGCAACTACCAGATATTTTCATGAATAATGCAAAATGTCAAGAGTAACAAGTTTTAGCAATGTTATGACATTTCAGAGGAACCTGCTGCCTCTACCTTCAGGATAGTCTAGAATATGAAGACAGGAACCCCCTTCAAAACATCAATAAGAAATTATCAACTGAAGTGGCAGCATATTCCATAAGACTTCAGTCTGTGTCAATGCCATGAAAATTCCAAATCACACATTATTATTTTTAATTTCACCAATCATCATGATGGGTGTAGCACTTACATTTTGCATTCAGATGATCCCAGACTCAAATCTTAGCATGGAATTTGCAATCCGTATTGAGACACCCATTTATTTCTCTCAGTCTCTCCAAGCAAATACCATAAAAATCCTGAAACTAGGCGACAACTGCTTTCTTCCGTGACCTTACATATTCAGTCATTAACCATCCTACCATTTAGCACTACACAATATTAGCTACTGGAACCATTATTAACTAAAATAAATTAACTGGTTAATTAATTAATGTTTCATACAGATTTTGGGATTACTTTTACTTCCTGAAAAAGCCTGTTAACCAAACATCCTGGTTTAATTTTCTGACTGACACACCTTCTTATGCATGGATAAGGCAATATGGTCTGTTAAAAACAAAGTTGTCCCTGTCCACACCAAGAAAGCAAATGGGGGAATGGATGGAGCTGAATGATCAGCAAACATGCCACAAACATTTTCTCTGGTACCCACCACCCCACAGGTAGGGGGAGCCCCAGAGCAAGTACAGACATTTGGAAGCGGATTAAAGAAAAGACTCTTGCCACTGCCAGAAATTGAACCCTGATTCCTCGGCCTTGTTACTATACCAATTAAGCTATCTTGTCATCAACAAGAAATAAATGAACAAACACACGGGACCTAAGCGATGTGATATGTGTAATGGTGCCTGCTTGTAAGATCAGGCAAACTCCACAAACCAACAATAACACCATGAATTTAAAGAAGTCTCCTGCTAGTACAAAAATATTGCAAATGTTACTAACAACATTTCACTCAACAATAAACCAATTCCATTTCATATGAATATAAAGTACACCATTTTCATTTAACCCTGTCTGTTTACCAATCCAAACTACTAAATGGTTATGAAGATAGAGTGCCATTTAACAGACAGGCAGGAATCCATTCTGGTATGTAAAGACACATACATTGTTATACACAGAAGATCAGTAACTTGGAGATAAATGGGTCTGAGGGCTTCTCAGTAACTCCATATCAAATACACACACACACACACACACACATATATATATATATATATATATATATATGGCTAATACATCAAAATGTTTTGAAGCCAATACATGCATGTTGACACAAAAGTATGGACTGCTCTGAATTTCTATTTTATGTACACTTGCAGCAAATAAAACCTGGCAGAAAGAATAAAGCTCACTTCAGCACTTACCTCCCTCAACAATCCAAATAGCACGTCTGTGCTTAGGGAACGCTCATGAGCCTCATCCATAATAATGGCACTGTAGTTGTCCAAATCTGGTTCTCGAAGGGACTCCCTCAGAAGAATACCATCAGTCATGTATTTTATCATTGTTTTCTGTTCACAAAGATATACCACATAATTATATTTGTGCAAATTACCCTAATAAGCCCTATTTTCAAGATAATGTAATGTAAAATCATGGCTTTTCACTTCTCAGAAAAGAAATTAATATCTACTGTCCCTTGCACACATTTGAAATGGTGATTTCACTGTAAATGGTTTGGGAGAAGAGGTACAAATATGTATACATGTATGCAAGAATGAATGAATAAACAAATGGATACCGACTGAGTCTGTTACCACTTAGATTTTGGAGTGCCAGAGTTTGACTCCCTGCATGTTGCTGTGACATGCTGCTTCAGTTACCATTCTTCACAATATCTCAGTCACGTATGCCTTAACATCTACATCACACTTCCCCTCTTGCAGATGAAAATGAACAAGCAAGAGGCCCCAGTATGCATCCAGTTCATGCAAACTGCAAAGCCTAAACAGAAAACTCTAAGCCTTTTTTCTACCGGTACTTTTATAATCAGAATGTTTTATACATTTCCATCCATCCATATATGGCGCTACAGCCCCTTCCGGGCCTTGACCTCCCTCATAAGACACCTCCATACGTCCCTATTTTCAGCTCTTTTCCTCCATCCTCTTATCCCCAGCAGTTGTAATGCATCCCTCTAGACAACATCCGCCCATCTGGTTCTTGGTCTTCCCACTGGTCTTGCGGTGTGAAAGTTTCTGTTTAAAACCTTTTTTGGAATCCTTTCTTCTTCCATTCTTATTACGTAACCTGCCCACCCTAATCTTCTGATTTTAATGTCCTCAACAATGTTTGGCTCACTGTATAAACTGCAGAGTTCACTGTTCCATCTGGGATGCCAGCGTCCCCCTTCTTGTGTTGGGCCACATATTCTTCACAATATTTCCTTTCAATGTTTAGCATCTGCTCTGCTATTTGTGTTAGTGTTCAGGTCACACTTCCAGTATTATACATTTCAATATTCAAAATGCAAAAAATTTGGAAAAATGAAGGAGACAGCAGTACAAACTTAAGTTACATAAAAATGACAACAGAATTCTTCCAAGAGCATAAAAAAAGAAGTTACTGGGACGAAGAAAAATAAGGTTAAGTACAGCACAGAGTTGGGACTTGGTGAATACAGATAAAAAAGGAGAGAGAAGAACAGAGGCTTCACCACTTCACCACAAGATGTTGAAAACATGAGTGAGTGCTGATACTAACAAACAGTACTTTACAGAAGCACAAAAAACTCACCTCTGAAGTACAGTCCTCAAATCTGATGGCATAGCCCACCTCCTCTCCAAGATGGGTGCCCATTTCATCAGAAACTCTTTTTGCTACAGACATTGCTGCCACACGGCGAGGTTGTGTACAGCCAATCATGCCATAGTGACTGTAGCCATCCTCATGAAGGTACTGTGTAAGCTGCGTTGTCTTACCACTTCCTGTCTCACCCACAATGATCACCACACTGTTCTCTCGTATCACATTGAGCAGCTGGACCAACATAATACAATACATGTGTTATAATGACTACTGACAGAATTAATTACATGGTCAGAAATCCAAAGTATGTTGCATTTACTTGGAACCATGAGAAAATATGCCATTTTAAATGGTATGTTTTACGTGCTTGTCGTTCTGGTTGATACACGCTTACCAGCGAGTCAACCCACACCTCTTCACTCTTTTCACCTTGCACTACAGGTTGTCCACATCCCACATCTTCTCTGGCAACACCAACCTCTTCAGATGGTCCCCACAAAAAAGAAACCCAAGCGGCACAAGTCTGGCAGTCTTAATGGCCATTCCTGTGATCCTTTGGGAACTGCTGATCCACTATTCACACAGACAGCATATAACCTTATGGTTCCAAGCACAAAGGACACAATTTATAACAAATTATTTACTATTTAAGGCCCAATGCTTACTTCATGTGCCACCAGTTTTACCTTCAAAAATTAAATATTCTGCCTATAGAGCGTATTTATGTGTTTTGCATGGATCTCAGAACAAACAGCAATTATTTCGCTATACAGCAGTAACTGATGGGTTCTATAACAGAGATGGTCTGTTTACCATGCCTTATGAACTGAATCTTTAAATACAGTTCAGGTTAACCTTAGCCTTTAAAGGGTTATGTATTACCTTCATCCCCCCCAAGACACAACATGCATTACAAGCATGGGACCTCCCTAACATGTCACAACAACATTAATTATATCTCTGCACTAGGAATTTCTAAATTCAGTGGCATGAAGAGGAACTGTCTCGCACATTACCTCTTGTCGGACAGCAAAAACTGGCAGATACCTCCGCTGCTGAAGGATAGTTTTCTTCTTTGCAAACTCACTAGATGCCTCAGTAGGCTCCTGCATGTGATCTGCAAACTTCTGGTCCGTTTTGTAGTCTGTTTCATCATCTGCAATCAATCTATCATCTTTTTCATCTTCCTTCTTCTTCACGCCCATGATGTTGCCAATTGTGGTTCCTGCTATCTCCCAGTGTTTCTTCTGCGCCTTCTTTCTTTCTTTCTGTTCCCTGAAAGCCCGTACAAGTGCTGATCCTTTCCTTGCAACCATTGCCATGTCTGAAGTTGGATCCTAGTCACACAAAACATCAAGATTTTTGCCTTCCCCTGTTGTCTTTAACCCTCTCAATGACAAGGTTTCCTGCTGTGTCACGTATTATAGATCAAATTCTTTTAAAACCTTCACAATTACATAAAACATTCAAATTAAATCCCCAGCATCTAATTCTTGGAATGAATTATATTACCACAAAATTCCATGTTGGTACAAATTTCATACCATTGCACAGTTTAAGTGCAGCACCACCAAAATCAATTGTTTTAGGAGTATGAATACTGATATTACCAACTATTCAATCTGCATTTCTCATATCCCATACGCATACTGCAAAATATGCCCATTCCATTCGAAGTAAGCATCGAAGTTTCAAGTACACTTCTGTGGGGAATACAATATACAATATGGCAGCCATGTGAATTCTACATTTGCTTTTTTTTTTTAAGCTCATGGTTCCGTGCATCAAAATTCAGTGTTAATAAAAATCCAACCATATGCAACAGTATGCAGGTATTTATTTACTGCAAAGTCACTCTACATGTTTCGGGTGTCACAGCACCCATCATCAGGAGTACTAAAAACTGTAACCGCAATCTCCGGTACAGGTCATAATATTGGTACAGCTACTTCCCTCCAACGTGGCCTAATCAGGCCACGTTGGAGGGAAACATGTAGAGTGACTTTGCAGTAAATAAATATCTGCATACTGTTGCATCCGGTTGGATTTTTATTAACACTCTATATTTGCTGTTACTGTAACTAGAGAAATGAGATATACACACTTGTATGGGCACCAAAAGACAATTACCAGTAACATAAACAATTCTGATGTTTATTTGATAATTCTTAAGTGGTGTAAATTATATCCAATAACAAGCTTAATACTGTTTGTAACATGTTAAACTATAGTCACTCCATTAATATCAAGAGGGTTCACAAATGCAGAAATATATAAATATTTATCCAAAGTTCTTCCCAGAGCTTTTTGCCATAGGAAGGCAATGAAAATTGGTACATGGAGACTTACCTTGACAGGAACTACAGGCTCCGGCTGCTTTGTGAATACAATGCGGCCATCCAGGAATGGAGGAACGATGTTGTGCACCAACAGATGCACTCGATCCACGTTCTCTTCATCGAAGTCTTCATCCACATCAACAGAATGGACCACACCACTCGTCAGCATCCTGTTTCGTTCCCAAAGTTCATTGTCCTGGAAACACATTCTTTGTGTCAAATAACGAAGTCCACTCACACAACAAAATATGAGGCCTAGCATATCTTTGCAGTAGATGCACACAATTCATAAGTGAAAGAACAATGACATACCAGATCCATCTGTCTGACTGATTCATCTCAGTAAGTACTCAACCAAGTGCAATGACATTTAGTACTGAGTGTTCCAGAGTGAAAATTGTCTGCATAATAGCAAATAATTCCTTTGGACAATAAGTGTACTCCACTACAATACACCTTTCCACTCTAGTCACATTTTAGTACCGGCAAGCCCACTGTGACATTATAATCTACACTTACTTAATTACTCCATGGTGCAGAGTCCTTCTTGAGCAGCTAACTGGTTTGCAGCTATTCAAAAAACTCCCCACATTTCACGGAACCCGTAGGTTCATTACCGCATTCACAAGCGTCCGCCACCTATCTCTATCCTGGGCCCGCCCAATCTAGTCCATATACCCACATCCCACCTCCTGGAGATCCATCCTAATATTATCCACCCATCTATGCCTAGGTCTCCCCAGTGGTCTCAGTCCCTCCAGTTTCCCCACCAAGACCCTATACACCCCCCTCTCCTCACCCACATGCGCCACCGCCCAGCCCATCTCATTCTTCTCGATTTTATCACCCACACAATATTGGGTGAGGAGTACAAATCATTTAGCTCCTCATTATAATCTATAAAAGAAAAAATTCCCACACCTAGTAACTTTATTAAGAATGTTCTTTAGGACACCCATATTAGAAGCCAACTATATGGACAAGTCACCTTGTTGATCTGTCGCTGCTGCGCTGACATTCGCTTCTTCCTTCTTTGTTCTAACTGTTCTTCCTTCTTTTTTGTGTAGTCCTCACTCAGATTGGCAAATGGGTTGTTGTCATCATCATACCCTTCATCCATTGCATACCACTCCCTGTCCAGTCTCCTCTGTTCCTCCTCCCACAGCTCCCGATCCTCATTTGATGCCCACTGCACATCATTCTCTAAATGACAACACAGAGAAACAAACAAAACATTAGGAACTAATATCTCAACAACAGAGTCCAACACTGGACACAATTCAGTGCTGGTCCCATGCATATCTATCTCTCTCTGTGTGTCCCACGTGCGCATGCGTTCATGTGGATCTTATGTAATGATGCTGTCAAATGCTATAATATAACATCAAAGGTGTACAGTGCAATGCTGGAACAGGGACAGGGAAATACTGAGGTGCTCAGAAAAAAAAAACCAAACCTGTGCCACCTTACCCACCACAAATTTCCCACAACTTCACCTGGTATCAAATATGAACCTCATAAGTCACATCACAATATGCAAACCTTCCTTGAAGAAGAGAGTTATGTGATACAAGGGGGTGATCTGAAAGGGGGACAGGAATTATCGTTATTAAGGAGTATCATAACGGCAAACCTACAAATGTAAGAAAATTCCAAGAGAAAGAAGAAAATATTCACAAGCTGAGCCAAAAACTGATTAACAATTTTAAAAATTGTTTGAAAGTGCAGTTATCAGTCCATCCACCTGCCTCTCACTCTGTTTGCATGCGTCTTGTCTGAAACCAATAATGAATTTTCATTAAATCTGGTAGTGGAAGTTTTACACTAAGCACTGTCTAGCAAGTTCAGCTTTGGTTCACACTGGTTAACATATAAAGTCTTATCTTACATAATGTTTAAATTGAAATTAATGATTGTCTCAATCTCAGAAAATTATCATCACACCAAAACATATGCAATATGAAACACACAGAAAAATACAAACAAAAATACTCGGTCTATACAGTGAGAATCACTTCGTTACAACATGTATGTACCTATGACAGAAAAGATTTTTTAACGCCTGTGTTCATATGTATTTCTTCCCATTGTCGAAACAAAATCCGTATTATTAAATATTTGTGTATTTCATTTTAACCACCTTTCCCAGGTAATGGTGTAGCTCCAGTTTTCTTTCTGTCTCGGGCCCAGGAGTTGTACTTGTGGGCTGGTGTAGGTCGTGGAGTATCGTCATGCCTCTGTTTGCGATCTGGCCTGTCTGTGCCTCTTCGAGAACTTCTCTCTGACCAATCACCATCAGGTCGTCCCGCAACTGGTGTAGGCAAGTCCCAGCTGGAGCGACGAGAAGGAACGGGGTCGTCTTCATCCCAGCTGGTTCTAAGGAAGATACATTAAAAAAAAAAGTTTAACTTTGAGCTAACTGTACCACACATGCAATGGAGCCCTGGGACTCAAATACCACATTCTGGTTTGGTTAAATGTGTAACTGCTATTCACAGGATGGATGTTCTCTAGGCAAGGACTTCTGACAATGTAATCATCTATAATCAACAGTAACTATGAAGTACAGAATCATTTTCCTTCAACTTGTATTCTAAACACATAAAGCGTAAGATGCAGAGAATTATAAGATTGCATGTTGTTTTATGTGGGTGTGAAACTTGGTCACTCATATTAAAGCAGGATTAGGCCTACAGGGTGAGAGTGTTCAAGAACAGGGTGTTCAGGAAAATACTCGACCTAGGTCAGAGGAAATAACATGAGGCTGGAGAAAATTACATTATCAGTAGCTTCATGATTCACACTACTAGTGATATACAGTTACAGTAATTGAACCAAGGAGGATGACACACATGGGGCATACAGAATGCATCTGAGGGAAGAGAAATGCATACAGGGTTTCTGGTAAAAACCTCAAGGAAAGAGATATTTTTGAAGAGATTCGGACAAATGAGTCCTACAAACAGGATGGGAATGTGTGAACTACAATCATGCGGCTCAGGATAAAGACAAGTGGCAAACTTTTGTGACCACAGTAATGAACCTTCAGCTTCCATAAAGTATAGCAATTTCTTGACTAGCTAATGATCTATTAAGCAGCAGGAGGATTCCAAAATATCAATTGCAAAAGATATATACATAAGTGAAAGTAGTAATGACCTATTTTTATGACCTTTTCATAATTTACCTTGAGGAGAGCTGATCTCCAGACACAGGAACTCCAGAATATAAAGCAAGACCGCTAACCACGTGCTCTTAAATTTCAGTCAATGAAAAACTGTTTCAGGATCTAAAAGATATATGCACACAAAAAGTTTGTACTTTTCTGGTCAAACATGTAACATTTTCCAGTCCAAGTACAAAGGTACCAACTCCGCACCAAGTGCCATTACTTACACAGCAGCACTCACCTAGATGGCGAGTCCTTTATCTTGATATTTGGAGTGAGAGGCTCGTCTTTAAAGCGTGGTGTTTCATTCCAATCTGACCTGGAAGACCGCCTGTCTTGACCACTCCTGACTGAACTTCTCTGGCTGTCCCTGTCTCGACCTATCCCATCCCAGTGATCTCGTCGTCTATTCCTATCTGAAACAGCATTAAAGTAAAGGTAAAGTGATCCCATTACAGGCCCGGTGTGGCCCAGAGGGTGGGTAGAGGTATCGCTCTACTCTTCCATGGCCACTGCACTAGAAGAGGGTGAGTGGTCAGCAGCATGCTCAGGCCACACTTTACCCCCGGGAAAGACCCGGTACCCATTTTACAGGAGGCTGGGTCGGCCCCAGGGCCAGTCTGGACGGGCAGAAAATCTCGTCCCCACTGGGATTCAATCACAGACTGTCCAGCCCGTAGGCAGTCACTGTACCGACTGAGCTACCCGGCCCACAGAACTGAAAGTAGCAATTCATATAAGAAATAAATTGTAATTAACTGTTATGCATGGGGTCTAAGAGGAAGTGATGTGATGCTCCTTGAGAGCTACCATAACCTCTCCTTCCCAAACACCCAACCTCACCTTCGAGTGGCGGACTCTGTTAACACAGACGAGGCTCTGGTGACCGAGTATAGGCGGGATAACCTTACCAACTGCTGTGGAGGAAATGCCATAGACATCCAGGTGTTTGTAGAAGTGGCAGCCTGATGCCAAGAAGGTGGAAGCCCCACCATCAGGATAGGTCAGGCAGGCTAACAACCTACCTGCACCAAAATCTCATTGTTTTCAATAAGTCTATGAGAAAGAAAAGCCGGACTGACTATCTGTTGACGAACCAATGCTCTCGAGTGAAGACACGAATTGGACAATAT
>Ga0123353_10006539_pt1 | contig 15531 bp, 15 predicted proteins | sample TergutLab28metaG_3_FD_92763 | JGI IMG/M metagenome (GOLD analysis project Ga0123353, IMG submission 92763) | Labiotermes labralis P3 segment gut microbial communities from Petit-Saut dam, French Guiana - Lab288 P3 | ecosystem: Host-associated > Arthropoda: Insects > Digestive system > Gut ... | reverse complement strand
TCGAAATGCGGAACATGGCTTGCTTACTCCATTGCCAGAGCCGGCTCCGATTGGAACGAAATCTTTGTGCTGAACATTGAAACCGGCGAAACGCTCCCCGATCATCTCGAATGGGTTAAATTTTCCGGGATTTCTTGGTACGGTGAGGGTTTTTATTACAGCCGGTACGATGCCCCTGAAGAAGGGGAAGACAGATTGACAGCGAAAAACGAGTTTCATAAAGTCTATTATCATCGGCTCGGAGCGAAGCAACGTGATAACATACTCGTTCGCAGAGACATGGAGAATCCACTGCGCAATATGGGTGCAATAACTGACCGCAACGAACGATTTCTTTTCATTTCGGAAAGCGAATCGACCTACGGTAATTCTCTATATCTATATCAACTCTTCGGAGCAGGGTGGAAAGAAAGGGGAATCACTTATACTTATTCACAAAGTTCTCCGATTCCCGTTGTTACCGATTTCCGCTCGGAACAAAGTGTTGTTGCTGTTTTTTACAACTTGGATCCAGCGACAGAATGGAAACGTGTTTCCTTTCAAGATGATTTGCCAGTGGAACCCTTTCTGATAGACACAAAATCTGGTCCTACAACCATTCACGGCATCAGTCTCAGTGATTATTCAATTTACCTCATCACCGACCGTGATGCTCCAAACCGTCGCCTCGTGCGGTTTGATCCTGACAATCCCGCGCCGGAACATTGGATCGACGTAATCCCGGAGAGCGATACGTTGTTGTCTGACGTTTCCTGCATCGGCGGCAAGTTCGTTGCAACCTATATGAAAGATGCTGCTCACGAAGCATTTGTCTATGACCGCACCGGGCAGCGAATCCGGGAGATCGAACTGCCGACGCTCGGAATGACCGGCTTTTCCGGCGAAAAGGACAGCAATATGTTCTTTCAGTCCTTCACTTCGTACACCTATCCGACGGTGATTTATCGAGGCAACATCGAAACCGGCGAGTGGAAGGAGTTTTTCCCCACTGGAATAAATTTCAACAAAGACGAATACGTGACCGACCGGGTTTGGTACACCAATTCGGACGGCAAAAAGGTGCCGATTTTCCTGACACACAAGAAGGGCTTGGTCAAGGACGGCACCAATCCGACGCTGTTGTACGGCTATGGCGGATTTAACATCAGTGTTCGCCCGGCATTTTCGGCGTTTCGGCTTCCTTTCCTTGAGCAGGGTGGCATTTATGCTCATGCCGTATTGCGAGGCGGCGGCGAATACGGCGAAACGTGGCACAAGTCCGGCACGAAATTGCAGAAGCAAAACGTCTTTGACGATTTCATCGCGGCGGCGGAGTTTCTCATTGCGGAAAAATATACCTCGCCGGAAAAATTAGCGATTCAAGGCGGTTCGAACGGCGGGTTGCTTGTAGCGGCAACGATGTTAGAGCGTCCCGACTTGTTTAGGGCGGCGTTACCGGCGGTCGGCGTATTGGACATGTTGCGTTATCACAAGTTTACCATCGGCTGGGCATGGGCGACCGATTATGGTACGAGCGAAGAGAGCAAAGAAATGTTCGAATACTTGTTCGGCTATTCTCCTTTGCATAATGTTAAGTCTGGGATAAAGTATCCGGCGGTATTGGCAACGACTTCGGATCATGATGATCGGGTAGTTCCTGCTCATTCGTTCAAGTTCATCGCCGAGATGCAACAAAAGAGCGGGAGACGGAGCGCAGCACAGTCCCCCGATGTTCCAGTTTTCATCCGCATTGAAACCAAAGCCGGTCACGGTGCAGGCAAGCCGATTAGCAAAGTGATCGACAAATCGACCGACGTTTGGGCGTTTTTGATGGATCAACTGGGTATGGTGCCGGCGGTAAGGTAGTCGCCGACCTCCTGGCGCGATCGTGCAAGATTATTAGCAGACAGGGACACTTTTGTGATTGAAATATCTATGGAACGTACGACACGTTCGGTTCAATCGACTCGCAGTACCGAGCCATCAGATCGGCGGCGTAGTCAATGTCATGGAGCGAAATCACTTCCACCGGCGTGTGCATGTACCGATTCGGAATACTAATCAATGCCGTCGCCACACCGCTTCGATTCACCTGAATCGACCGGGCATCGGTGCCAGTGAGTTTTCCCTCCGCCACGATTTGCACTGGTATTTCGTGTCGTTTGGCAACATCAATCAAGCCGTTGACCAACTTAGTGGTAATGTTCGGACCTCGTGTGAGAACCGGTCCGCCGCCGAGTTTAACTTCGCCGAGTTCCTCTTTTTTAATCGTCGGACAATCAGTCGCAAAGGTTACGTCCGTTGCAATGCCGACGTGCGGGTCAATGCCGAACGAACTCGTCATCGCTCCTCGGCAACCGACCTCTTCCTGTACTGTCGAGACGGCAAACACGCCCACTTTGAGTTTTGCCGGATCAATTCGCCGCAACGCTTCCATCACTACCCAAACTCCCGCCTTATCGTCCGTTGCCGGGGCAGCAATCAGATTGTTTCGCAGTTCGCGGTACTCCAACTCAACCGTAATCGGATCGCCAATGCTGACCACTTGTTCGGCTTCCTCCTTGTCTTTCGCTCCGATGTCAATCCAGATGTCTTTGATTTTCGGCACTTTTTTCCGCTCTTCGTCGTCCATCAGGTGAATCGGCTTTTTGCCGATGATGCCGTCAACCGGTCCCTTGCTCGTCCAGATTTTGACTCGCACCCCGACAAGGTTTTGAATGTCCCAGCCGCCGACGGTCAATACGTAAATGTATCCCTCTTTGTCGATGTAGTTGACGATGAGTCCGATTTGATCGCAGTGTCCTGCCAGCATGACCCGGAATGGTGCTTCTGGATTCCGAGCGGCGATCACGTTGCCGTGAACATCGGTTTGGACTGAATCGGCAAAGGGAGCAACATATTCCCGAACGAGCGTCTGTACCGGCTCTTCAAAGCCGGTAACGCTAGACGTGGTCAGAAGATTTTTGAGAAAGTCTTGTGCTTGGGAATTCATACGCAATATCACTACAAAAATTCAGTATCATTTAGTCGCCTCACCCTGTGAGGCGCATGGACAGAGTGAATCCTACACTGGCAGGCGTTTTTTTCAAGTCTCCCCTTCGAGTTTCAATTTTGGCAACCGGTGTACCTCGTTATGCTCGCACAAATCGTCGAAGGAGCCGTACTCATTCGATGGACAAAAACCCAATGGAACCCCCAAAAAACTCTCAATGCCATCGGACTAAAGTGACTTTGCAATCCTCGTGCGCCAACTTCCACAAAATTTTGATATACTATAAACGGGTATAAACTGGACGTTTTTTGACGCAACAGACCACCCTAGACGATTCTCCATGCGTCAGACATTGTGTTACATTCCTGAAACGCTCTTCGGCTGCCCCCTCTTCGGCTGGGGATGGGGACTGGCGTTGCTCCTCGTTACAGTTTTTCTGTCGCACATCTACCAATATGTAAAACACCGAAAAATCAAAGACATCGGCAGTTCTCTCGCCCTGATCGCCATCGCTGGTGCAATGCTGGTATTTGTTCTTCCGAACCTTGCGGTGCCGGAACACGGAATTCCCATCCGTGGTTATGGCTTCTGCCTGCTCGTTGCCATTCTTTCCGCACTGGGACTGGTCGTACATTTGGCAAGGCGGAATAACCTCTCCACCGAAAAGGTTTTTTCCCTTTGTTTTTGGGCGGTCATTTCCGGCATCCTCGGTGCCCGGCTCTTTTTCGTTACAGAATACTGGCGGGAAATGCTCCGCTTCGATCCCGCAGGAAACCTGCTTGTGAGCGAGTCGCTTTTCAGTTTCTTCAACCTTGCTGACGGTGGACTGGTCGTGTTCGGCTCGATCCTCGGCGGGATACTAGGGGCACTGATTTTTATGCTTCTAAACAAAATGCCAATACTACCGACATTCGACATTATGGCACCCGCCGTGATTTTAGGTAGTGCCATTGGTCGAATCGGCTGTCTGCTTAACGGCTGCTGTTTCGGCGGTGTTTCCGATCTTCCTTGGGCAATCGTCTTTCCGCCGGACAGTCCCGCCCATGTGTATCAAATCATGCACGGCATGCTCCCACCAGATTCTACGGAAGTCTTGCCAGTGCATCCGACGCAGATTTACAGTTCGATTCTCGCTCTGTTGCTCTGCGGAACATTACTGTTTTTGGGGAAACTCCGTTTTTATCAACATCGAAGCGGACTCGTTTTTGCGTCATATATGATTTTGTATTCGGCGGGACGTTTTATGCTCGAAATTCTCCGCACGGACGAAGATTCCTTCTTCGGAACCGGCTTGACGGTGTCGCAAAACGTGAGCATTCTTTTCGGTTTGACGGGAATCGCCCTGTTTGTATACGTGTGTTGGAAAACTCACAAAGAGCGGGGGACATAAGTCCCCCGGTTTTGGGCTTGCGAAAAAAAAATCGAAAAAAAGAAAAAAAATGGGAAAATAATACTTGACATTTTTCCTTTCCCCGGTTACAATGGGGGCGTAGTGTAACGTCGGGGTGTCAGATCGCCCCCTAACCACCCTTACTTATAGGAGATCAAATTATGCAAAACATCGCCGTTTTTAGACGCACGAACCAGCGTCGCCCGAAGGGGTTCACTCTTGTCGAACTCCTCGTCGTCATTGCGATTATCGGAATGTTAATCGCGCTCCTGTTGCCAGCCGTTCAAGCAGCCCGCGAAGCCGCAAGACGGATGCAGTGCAGCAACAACATGAAGCAATGGGGACTCGCTCTCCACACTCACCATGATGCACTGAACCTCCTCCCTGCCGGTAGTGCGGAACTCGACTATTTCATCCCTGCTGTTCATGCTACCACATTTTTGTTCCCTTACATGGAACAAACACCCTTGTGGGACCTGATATCCAATTATGCAAGTGGCGAAAGCGCGAGGGCGCAAACGGGAGTGTTGCCCGGAGCCCTGATGGGGGGGGGGGATATGTATATTGGCAGTATAATGGGAAACATTCCCTTCGCACTCGGTCTCGAAGGCCTGGTCGATGGCGAACCCGATACTTCTACCGAAGCCGGGCAATTTCTCCGGAATATCGCTGACATGGGCACTATCACCCCTTTGCTCTGTCCCTCTGATGGAAATTCGAAACGGAAGACCGACCTCGGCGGAGTGATAAATCTGCAGGGTTCTAACATTATGCCATGCTCCGGTGATGCCGTCAGATTCAATTCTGTTGGTGATATGGATGCAACGATACAGCAGGTTCTGGACGCTATGGCCGGGACAGGCGATCAGGCAATTATAACACCGATGGCAGATGGGGGGAAACCACTCAAAATAATGCCCTATACAGCGATAGCATCCCGGGGGCTTTTTATGCCCTATTCGAAGAAAGGTATGGGGGCGGCAACCGATGGAACGAGCAATACTATCGCGGCGGCGGAAGCAGCCGCCAGTGCAGCAGTCGGCGGCGGAAACGAGGTGAGAGGAGGATTTGTAATGTCAGGCTCTTGGAGTCCCGAAAGGCCCGATGTGTGTTTGCTTAAGAGGAGCCCCACCACGCGCACACGCATCGCGGATCCCTCACAATACCACTTCCGAGCGCAGATATTCATATTGGGAACGATAGCGAACCGCTTCACAACGATCCTGCCCCCCAACAGTCCGTCATGCTTTGTTGAGAATCAATCTGTAGCTGTTACCAGTTTGATGGACATGGTACCGGGCTCTGGTGACATATCGGCACTCGACTATGGTATCGCCAGCGCCTCGAGCAATCACACGGGCGGGGTCAATGCTGTTTTTCTTGACGGTGCCGTCCGTTTTGTTTCGGACTCCGTCGACTACCAGCCGTCTGGCACCAGAGCAGATGGCACGGCGAAGAACTGGGTAGATGATTACACCGACGTTCCCAGTGGCGAAAGCCTTTTCGGTGTCTGGGGCGCACTGGGCACTCCTTCCGGAAAAGAGTCGAAGTCGTTGTAAAAAAAGAGTAGTCAGGAGACAGAATACAGGAGTCAGAAGAAAACCGACGGACGTAAGTCCGTCGCTCCTGACTCCTAACTTCTAACTCTTGACACCTGACTCCTGACCTCTAACTCCTAACTTCTAACCCCTAACTTCTAATATGCGAAACCTACTCTATTTCATTACGATTTTCACGTTAGTTGCACTTGTCGGTTGCGGCGGTGTTAAATTACCGGCTGACCTGCCGAAGCTTTATCCAGCCCAAATCGAGATCACTGCGAATGATGGTGCAAAACTCGAAGGTGCTGTCGTTTCTCTTACGCTTATCGGCGAGAGCAGAGGAGAGCCCGTGGGTGGAGGTACCGATGCCAAAGGTATTGCGAAACTCTACACTCGCGGTGAGTATGCCGGTGCTCCTGCCGGTAAATATAAGGTTTGCGTCAGTTGGTCTCTCGTCCTTGAAGGACCGACCAGTCAACTGCCGGCTCCCACGGATCCGAAGGAGTTGGACAGATACAACCGTAGAGTTGCCGGGGAAAGAAAAGCGAGACCCGCCTTGGCACAAATTGAGTACGGTGATCCCGCAAGAACTCCCTTTGAAGTGGAGATTGGGGAAGGAAAAAATAGTTTTTCCCTTGAGGTGGAAAAACTCGATCCCCAACCTACCTGGTAACGGCGAGTATCCCTTGCTTGTTGCACGCGACAGGCTCTGTGGTCTGCCGTGCGTTGCGTTTTGTTCCGGTTTCGTTCCGGCTTTTGTGGGCAAACAAAAACCGGAACGGGGTGGTGCGTAATAACGACGCTTGTCTTTTGTCTCACTTTTCTTCCTAAACCATCCCCCCTAACCCCCTTTTTCTCCTATGAACATGAAATCTTTTTTCCCTTGCACATTTTTTTCGCTCGTTTCGTTGGCACTAACCTATGCCGCCGATCCGTCGCCGACGCAACTCAACGAGTACCTCGCCTTACCGGACAACTCCTTCAGTTGGAAAGTTGTCCATAAAGAAGAAACCCTTAATCATCACAGGTTTGTGATCGAAATGACCTCACAGACCTGGCATGGGATCACATGGAAGCACTACATGTACATTGCCGAACCTTCCCGGATGGTGAATACGGGAAATTGTATTTTGTACATTACCGGCGGCTCGATCAATGACTGGGGAAACTGGGAAAGTAAGGTAAGTCAAGAGAACCGAATGATCACGGAGCGTTTGGCGACGATGTCCGGCTCGGCGGTAGCGATGCTCTTTCAGGTTCCCAATCAGCCGCTCTTCGGCGATCACGTCGAGGACTCGCTCATTGGAGAAACGTTGCTCAAAGCCCTCGAAACGGAAGATGCGACTTGGCCTCTGTTGTTTCCGATGACAAAAAGTGCGATTCGGGCAATGGATGCCATTCAGGCGATGTTTAAGCAAGAGCGTAACAAGGAGATTCGAGATTTCGTTGTCACGGGCGGGTCGAAGCGGGGCTGGACGACTTGGTTAACGGCGGCATCGCAGGACAAAAGGGTGCTTGCCATTGCGCCGTTTGTGATCAATACGCTCAACATGCGGAAACAGATGTCTTACCAAAAGGAGACTTGGGGGGACTACAGCCTGCAAGTGGCGGACTACACGACTCGGAACCTTATTCAGGATCACAGTGCGGAGATGCCGGCGTACAAAGCCCTCATTTGGAAAATGGTCGACCCGTATTCGTATCGCTCCCGGCTGACGTTGCCGAAACTTCTCGTTCACGGCACGAACGACGAATACTGGACGGTGGATGCGACCCGGCTATACTGGGACGACCTTGAAGGGGTCAAATTCATTTTGAACTTGCCGAACGTCGGTCATGATTTATCGAATCGGGGACAGGGAGCCAACCGAATTGATGAAAGGATCAAGGCACTGCAAACGCTTGCCGCATTCACTCGTTATGCCTGTTCCGGCGACGATTGGCCCGAGATGACTTGGAAACGCACGGAAGCGGCAGACGCGATTACCGTTACGGTGGACACGGATATGCCGGTGAATGGTGCGAAACTTTGGACGGTCAAGAGTGACACGAAGGATTTCCGCAAAGCGACGTGGACCAGTCAGCCCCTTACCGGCTATGGAACTTTTACGGCGAAGATTCCTCGACCGGCGAGCGGACATATTGCGTACTATGTTGAGTTGGAAATACGGTTTGATATTCCGTGCTCGTTGACGACGGAAGTCTGGCGTGATTAAAGCGATCGAAAACATACAAGAGCGGGGGACGGAGCGATAGCGCAGTCCCCCCGGTTCTTTGGTTACTGCGCATTTTCAGCGCAGGGTTAATGGTGTGAAATACTTCCCGCCCGACACAGACGGGAAAACTATGTGTGCGTTGCCATTCTTTCGGCTTGAATCCTTCCGGTGGGACAACGATCTCGACGGCTTCGCCGGATTGGACAATGACGTACATTCAGTTTTCTGTTTCGACATAAATCACCATGCTAGGGGTTAGGATTTCAATTTGCGGATAACCCAGTTTCATGTTGACACCGTTATACCCTCGGATTAGATCGAGATTGACAATATGCCCGAAGTTCCATGATACAAGAGCGTCGGCACGAGCAAGCGTTGCAAGGGCGATATGTCGGCAATCGTCAAGACTGGATTCCCCGACAACACCTTCGGCAATGTATCGCTCTGCCAATGCGTTTGATTCTGGTGTTGAAATAACACGCTCGACTTGCGATTCCGGTAACGAGCCTAAAAAATCACGAACACGCTGCGGAGCTTTGATTGCTTCCCGCTCTAACACGTCCGACACGATGGCTCGTATCTCGCCTCTTTCGACAGCGTCCCAGAACGGTTTAGTCTGATCCGCAAGACGTGTGTTAAATTTCTCGGTGATTGTTGCATATTGCCAAATCGGTATAATATCTGTATGGAACCGACCCTGGACGAAGCTCTTCTGACTGCCTATTTAGACGGCGAACTTGCGCCGGAGGAGCGGCAACGGCTCGAACAACGGCTCGCCGAAGAACCACTGCTCCGGCAACACTTGGCACTACTGGAAGAAACCTGGCACTGTCTCGAACTGCTCGAACAGGAAAGTGTTGATACCGAAAACATTGAAACCACCCTGAAAATAGCGGCAGTTTCCATGTCGATGCCTCTTCTATCATTGAAAATCAACCGATGGATAAAATGGGGACTCGCCGCTCTTGCCGGACTAGCACTACTTGTTGTAACATTCCATTTCGGCAATTGGACCCCCTTGAGTGCTTCCTCTTTTCGCCGAATGATGGAGCGGCTAGACATGTATCTTGTGCTTGCCGATGAAGAAAATGGACTCGAATTCTTGCAGCAGTTAACCGAAAAACGTGTCTTTTTGCCTCCGTCCCGTACCGCCGATTCGCCCATCGGTTCCCGGACTCTGGTCGAAGACGCAGAACTGTTCCGATTGATCTTTTACAGAAACCGTGAAAGGTTTCTCGAACTAGATTGGGAAAAGGCAGAACAGATTCACCATCTGCATATTGCCGTCGAAGAAGGACATCCCGAATTATTGTTAACGTTGCAAAACTACTATTATTGGCACAAATCATTGCAATCGTATGAAAGAGCGGCATTGAGTCAATCGCAACCGCTTGCAAAAAAGGTGCCGGACATCATCGAACTGAAAGCCCTGCTTGACCGATTACAGCCGGAGTATGCCGACTTGATGTTTTCCGAAATCGTAGGACTGGACAAGAGCAACCGTCTGGTGGAGACGCTCGCAACACTGTCGATATGGGAAAAAAACAACCTTCTGAGTGAAGAGCCGATCGTGATTATTCATAAACTGAAACAATTGGTGCTCCAACCGTCGGACTAAGGCTTTCGCCGGAAAGTTTTGTACCGGCTTTTGTTTGTCAATTTTCAACGGCGAGTGTAGCATGGGGCTCGGCGTTTTGTCTCACAGTGACGTGATGATGCGGGTCGGCAAAGACCCCGAACGGCAAAAACTGGAAGTCAAAGCGGACATGGACGAAATGAAAAATTACACTCGGTTCGATACCGGCATGACGCTGCCGGTGGAAGTGGAAAAAACGGAATAAATCTATTATGTTGTGTAAAAAATTGTCGATAACCTGTAACATGGTACTCGACATGGATTTAGTCAGAGAAGTGCTTTTGTGGGTTGAAGCTTTTCGTCCCGACATTCCGCAGGAAAAACGCTTTACCGAGTTGCGGTTATCTGATTTTTCGGAACGTGTCCAGCGACTCGGCGATGACCAGTTTTTCAGAATCAAACACAATCTGTTCAAGTGGGGACTGCTTGAAACTATTACGTGGGAAGGTACTGCTATCGCCGATCTCACTTGGGATGGACTAACCTGCCGTCAAAGACTTGGACGGTAATCCTTCAAGTCGTTCAGCCAATTTCGGATTTCCGGCTCCGATTCGCATGCCAAATCGCCTTTGACCAGTTGCCGCAAGAAGTCCGCTGCGCCATCCTTAAAGAGGTCCGCCGCCTCCGCATTCTCAAACCGCTTTTTCGGATCAGGAGCAATCAAACTCCGGCAGAACCGCATCAACACTTCGCTCGATGCCACCATCGGCGGTAAAATACGATGCAGTTGATTGGCAAGCAAAAGCCGACCCTCAATGCCGTTCAATTCCGAATTCGCATTGAACAATCGCCTGCCCGACAACATTTCGATCAACACATAACCGAGACTCGCAATGTCGCTCCGGGGAGTCACTTCTTTCCCCTCCAGCACTTCAGGTGCCGCATACGCCAACGTGTAAGGTCGATTAGGCGGACGCTTCTTGATTTCAAATGCCGACCCGATGTCGATCAATTTCGTCGTCCCCGTCTTCTTTAACATAATGTTCGCCGGCTTAATGTCGCCGTGAACAATTCCCGCCCGATGCAACGCACCCAAAGCGGCAAGACATTCCCGAATAATGGGAATGGTAATGCCGGGCATCAAACGAGGATGCATCGTTCCACCAGTCACCACCACATTATTGATATGTCTCCATCGGCTTGGCGTAACCTTTTTTTGGAGATAATCGAGCATCTCTTGTCTTAATAATTGACTGAGGTCGAATCCTTCGATCCATTCCATTGACATAAAATGGATGCGGTGCGTTGCATGCCAATTATGAACCATGAGAAGGTGGTCGTGTTGAATTTTAGCGACCTTTGCCGAAATCTTTGCCATATTGTACATGTCGTCTTCGTAAAACATGTCGCTGGTAAAACGTTCCGGCGAAAAAACTTTGATCGCAATGGGCAGGGCAAATCCATCGGAGCCGCACAGTTCGCTCAAAAAGACGAAGCCCTGTCCCCCCTGACCGAGCATTGATTTGAATCGGATATTTTCGTGCCAATGAACGCGTTGTTCGTCGAGCAGTGCGTAGTAATTATTGCGGAGTTCTTCGGAACACCCCTCACTGGGCGATGTCGAGGCGGGGTGCGTTACCGTTTTCTCAAAAATTTCCGTCGTCGAATCGGGCAGACCAATCGAATGAATACCGCTACGGAATTTGCGCCTCGATTTGGGTAACAGTGTCCGCGAACGGTACAGTGTCTTGAAGTCCATCCAAAGCGGACTGTCCTCGCCGCGAATGGGAAACCCAAGTCGCTTTCCTGCGGCGGAAAGATGGTTGATCATTGGTTGTCCCGATTGCTGACGATATACATTGGCAAGGAAAATATCGATTACGTCGTCGAATCGCCGCCGGGACTGACCAGCAATGTGCGGAGTAATCATCACGTGTGGGAAGAAGTCCCAAAGCGGATGATCGGGCGGCAACGGCTCCGGGGCGGTTACGTCCAGCACTGCCCCCGCGATTTTCCCGTCCGTCAGAGCGAGAACCAAGTCGTCGGTAACAACAATGTCTCCCCGTGCAATGTTGACGAACAGAGAATCTGGTTTCATGTGCCGAAACCGCTCACTGTTGAACAATCCGCGGGTTTGTGCATTGAGTGGAAGACTAAGGATCACGACATCGGACAACTGAAGTAGGTTATCGAGTCTATGTGCCTCCCAAAGTTCGTCCACGTATGACGGTCGGTCTGACGGAAAAAGGTCGGTGGCTAAAATGGTCGTCTGGAACGGAGCCAGCACTTCGGCGATGCGTCTTCCGACTCCGCCGAATCCGACGATTCCGACGGTGGCGGCGGTCAAATCGCGAGTGGGATGGCGGAGAAACTTGCGAAAATCAGGGGCGGTGCGGTTGTTTTGTTCGGAGAGACAGATCGGTACACTTCTCATCCACGAGAGAATGAGTGCTAATGTGTGTTCGGCAACTTGATCGGCAAGAACCCCGGAAGCGGTAGTGAGGGCGATGTCGGAATCAATCACGGCGGGAACGAGGCACCAATCCATTCCGGCGGCGGAAGATTGAATCCACTGTAACCGTCGGTTTTGTACGATTCTTTCCCAATCGACAGGAACCTTGGCGTGTCCACAGAAGTAGTCGGCTTCGAGCAAGGCATCGGCAACATCACACTGACCGACGTTGACAATGTCCACCTCCGACCATGCGGAACGGATTCGGTCAATAAGAACATCTTCAACCGGTGTGTTCTTGAAACAAACAACGAGTTTGGGCATCTTCCTGAAACTTCAGAAAACCACAATAGGATTCAACTGTGTATAGTATATTCCATAAAACGAAAAAAGCAAGAAAGGAAGCAAAGCGGGAAAAAATTTGCCATCTTCTTTCTTCCACCGGCATACATAATTACTGGCAATGGGGTATAATAGGGCTTGCCCACCCTCATTCCTCTCACACGCTTTATTTGATGGAACAGACCTTCGATTATGCTGCCGTTGACATTGACACGCCGTACTACATTATTGACAGGGCGGCACTGCGCCGGAATATGGAAGTCCACGCCGACGTACAACGACGTACCGGCTGCAAAATCCTGCTGGCAATGAAAGCATTTTCGACCTGGTGCGTGTTCAAAGATATGGCACCATATCTTGCCGGTGTCGCCGCCAGTAGCGTCAACGAAGTCTTTCTCGGAAAAGAAGAATTCGGGAAAATTATCCAGATGTACTCTCCCGCCTATTCTGCGGAAGAACTTCAAGCCGTTCTCCCCCTCATCGACTACCTCGTCTTTAACTCCGCCTATCAATACGAGCGGTTCAAGCACCTCATCAAACAGAGCGACCGGAAAATCCACTGCGGCTACCGCATCAATCCTGAATACTCCGAAGTCCAAATGGAAATCTACAATCCCTGTACGAACCGGTCGCGATTCGGCATGCGTGCCGAAGTCTTACAAGAGGTTTCGATGCGGGGAATTGACGGACTCCACTTTCATACGATGTGCCAGCAGGGTTCGGACGTGCTGTTCCGAACGTTGGAACTCGTAGAAGAACGGTTCGAAAAGTTTCTGCATAAAATCAAGTGGATCAATTTCGGCGGCGGACATCACATTACCCGGCGGGGATACGACATTGACGGTCTCTGCGATATTATCAACGATTTCAAGGAAAAGTACGATTTGGATGTCTTTCTTGAGCCGGGCGAGTCTCACGTTTTGAATACGGGCTATCTCGTGGCGACGGTTTTGGACGTGATCGAGAATCCGACGAGTATCGACGTGGTCATTCTCGACACGTCCGCATCGGCACACATGCCGGACGTGATTGAAATGCCCTATACACCGGAAATTCAAAAGGCACGGCGAGTGTTGGACTCGATGGACATGGACATGCCGCTGGAAGAGGGACGGTACAAGTACATTGTCGGCAGTAAGACGTGTTTGTCCGGCGATATTATCGGCGAATATCTTTTCAAGAAGCCGCTGAAAGTTGGGGATCGGGTGGTCTTTTCAGACATGTCGCAGTACACGATTTGCAAGAATACGATGTTCAACGGTTTGAAGTTGCCGAGCATTGTCACGTGCGACAGCGACACGCCAGACGGCAACGTGCAGATCGTCCGGGAGTATCACTATGAGGATTTTAAGGAGAGATTGTCGTAAGAGTTCATGGAATGTTTGCGAGTTGCCCGTGACTCGGAAGTATAGTACAATGTGGGCGTTGGATGATTTCGGTTTTTGACGAATGGAGGTTCAGAGTCAATGACAACATTCCCTTTTTACACGATGGCACCGGAAAGCGGCACAATCACCCTGCCGAGGGAACTGCGCGGAAAGCCGCTGAAAATCGTCGTCGAAGAGTCGGCGGTTTCTCATGGGAACCCAACTCGCGAAGTGGGTATTTTGTCCATTGCCGGAATCCTGAAAGATTGTCGAAACAATGATATTCGTGACGAACGTTACGAGTACTTAATGGACAAATATGCCAATGGAAAAAATACTGATTGATACGGATGTCGTGTTGAACGTACTTCTTAAAGAGGAACCTTTTTTTGAAGCCTCTGCAAGAGTGTTTGCTCGGCTTGAACGAGAAGATGTTTGCGGATTTGTAACCGCAACAACGATGACAAATATTTATTATATTGCACGAAAACGTATTGGAACCGAAAACGCCCGGCTTTGTGTCAGGAAGTTGCTCGAAACTCCCGGCTTGAAATTTTTGAGTGTCGATGAACAAATCCTGCGAAACGCAGAAGCGTCCGAGATGTCTGACTTTGAGGATGCCGTACAAGCGGCGGCAGCAAATATCGCTAAAATTGATTTTATCGTAACTCGTAACATACGAGACTTTCGCTGTTCGCCAATTCCCGCAGTAACACCAGAGAAACTTTTGGAGACAATACAATGAGACACATCACTTTGCCATCACTGATTTCGACGTTGCTGATCTTGAGTGTGTTGTTGCCGACATGTGCGTTGGCACAGAACCTCGATTTTATGAAAATGAGGCGGTCCCAGAAGAACCGGGAATATCACAAAGACGGTAACCGAGAAAAATATCGTGCGCTATGGAACGGTAATGGGGCAGTCGTTTCTGTAATACCGATTTGGAGCGACGAGGAGTTTCTGCGAGAACTCGATTTTACGCCGGAGCAACGAGAGCAAATTGATTTTATGTTTAACAAAGGCGGCAGCATGGGGCATTGGTATCAGACGAAAAGGCTAACCGATCCGGTTTTGGACCAGATGCTTGCCGCAAATGAACCGCTGAATGAAGAGTTGCGAAAAGACCCTTACGGAGAGACTACATCACCGGAAGTGATGCGCCTCTATCACGATCAACTGAGAGCCTTAACTGCTTACTATTTTGCCGAGACACACAAGGATGTCGAAAATACATTAACACCGGAACAGATGCAAAAAGTTCGAGAATCCGAATTGGCTCTCATGTCGGAGATGCCGATTTTGAATCCGTCAATGTTCTATTCGCTCAATTTAACCGACGAGCAAAAGGAGCAGATGGAAGCGATTAAAATGGCACTTGAACCGGTCTTCGAACAAATCGTCGAAGAACTCGTTGAACTGGAAGATGCGATTGGACAGGCAAGACTTGACTTGTTTGAAGTGGTCGGTATCAAGTATGATGAAAATGGTCGCGCAGTCGATGAGAACGGCACGTCGCTTGACCCAGAAGCAATGCAAAAGAAGAGGAGCCTTTTACTGCCCTGCTTACAATTTTTTCGTCATAGTGCGAGTTTTGCGTGATGGAAGAATGCGGCAAGTAATTTTGGATCATTGTTGATAACTTGTGCAGATTCTAGGGTCTTTGCTTCCAGTTC
>Ga0123353_10006537_pt1 | contig 15533 bp, 8 predicted proteins | sample TergutLab28metaG_3_FD_92763 | JGI IMG/M metagenome (GOLD analysis project Ga0123353, IMG submission 92763) | Labiotermes labralis P3 segment gut microbial communities from Petit-Saut dam, French Guiana - Lab288 P3 | ecosystem: Host-associated > Arthropoda: Insects > Digestive system > Gut ... | reverse complement strand
CTCCTTGCAGATTTCCAGGAATTTGCCGTCGGTGGTTTTGATCACATTGGCTTTCGTGATGATGCTGACGCGGCCTTTGTTGTTCCCGCGGGCGTATTCGTAGGCGAGCCGCGCGATTCTTCGGCTGCCTTCTGTTGTCGTGACGCAGAAATCAACCGCAAGGTCGCCGCTGGCATGCACGCCCTGGGAGCCCACGGCATACGCGCCCTCGGTATTTTCCCGAAAGAACGTCCAATCGATGCCCTGGGCCTCCACCTTCACGGGGCGCACGTTGGCAAACAGGTCCAAAGCCTTGCGCATGGCCACATTGGCGCTTTCGATGTTCGGCCAAGGGTCGCCCGCCTGGGGGGTGGTGGTCGGGCCCTTGAGGATCACGTGGCAGGCCTTGAGCTCCTGGAGCACGTCGTCCGGGAGGGTTTGGTTCGCGGCCGCGCGATGCTCGATGGTGAGGCCGCCGATGCCGCGGAATTCAATTGTTCCGGCTTCGACTTCCTCTTTGAGCAAAAACTCCAGCACGCGGGCGCTTTCCTTGGTGATGACAGGCCCGATGCCGTCGCCGCCGCACACGCCGATGATGAGCCTCTCAAGGGCCTGGTAATCGATAAAATCGCCCTGCCGCTTGATATCCTCGGCGCGCTGCTGCTGGGCGATGAGTAAAGCTTCAAATTTCTGAACGGCCTGCTGGATGGAGTGTTCGGTGTTTGTCATGCGTGTTATCCTTTCATGTTGAAGAGAGCACCTTCTCGTACTCATACCGGTAAACATAATAGCCCAGACGTTTATGCATCGCGATGGACGCCGCGTTTTCGCAGCCCGTGCCGGAGCGGACCACTTTCGCGCCGCGCTCCCTGGCCTTTTGCTCGGCGTAGTTCATCCATTGGGCGGCCAGACCCTTTCCCCTGAACGCTTCCTCAATATAGATATCCTGCACGTCCATCCAGGAGAAATCGGCTTCCGGGTCTTCGTGAAATGGCGCCCAGAGGTATCCCGCGATAACACCATCATCGTCTTCCATGATCTCCGCGATGGCGCGGGAATCTTTCACGCTATCCAAAAACGCTTGCGTAAATTCTTTTATTTGTGTCGGCATGCGGAACCAGTCGGCCCGGTACTGCGCATATGGCAGGGCCCTTGCCCACGGCGTATCGCAGGCGTAGTTGACCTTGCAGTGGCATTCGAGTATATAATCGCGGTCGGCGGCGAAGTCGATTGGGCGGGTTTTCATAGCGGAACCTCCTTTATCCACTTGCCATTATACCTGAAATCATCAATGCTGTCAAGCCTGACCAATAGAAACAGCGGCGCGGTTTTTATACTGCGCCGTTGTTTTTTATTCTGCTAATCGTCTGATTCATCGTCGTTTTCATCATCTTCCGCCAGAACCGCCGCGCCGGCCCGCTGGGGCCTTTGCCCCTTCAGCCACATAAAAAACAACAGTGCCGCCAGCGCCAACAAAAATCCCGCCGCGCCGAACAACAGCGGCGTCCGCATAGATGCCGGAGGCTGGTCCACGCTCCCACCCGCGTCATCGAGGAACGCGGGGGCGGCAGCCGCGCCGGGGCTCGCCTGCGCCGCCTCCATTTGGTATGCCAGCAGCGCGTCGTTGATATCCTGCGTGACATTGGGCTGGGGCGATAAAATAGCCTGACTTTCCGCTGTGATGGGCACGGTGTACCAGATGATTTCCGTCTTTTGCGGGGCAGCCGCCGCTGGCTGGGTGATATTTATCGTGGCCGCCGGAGCCGGCGGAGGGGCAGCCGCCGCTTTGATCGCTGTGGTTTTCATTCCGGTCCACATGAACGGCTCCGCTGTTTTTGCCGCGGCAGCCGCTTTCGCGGTCGTAACAGGCGGGTTCGTCGTAACGGCTTTGGTGGTTGCGGGCTCTTTGGTCGTCGTCACCTTGGTCGTCGTCACCTTGGCCGTCGTCGCCTTGGTCGTCGTTGTCTTAGCGGTCGTCGTCGCCTTGGTGGTTGTCGTCTTGGTAGTTGTCTCTTTTGTGGTGGTCACCTTGGTGGTTGTCTCTTTTTTGGTAGTTTCACGCGCTGTCGTTGCCGTTGTGGTAGTGGATTCCGGCGCCTGAAATATGACCGGATAGCTGAACGCCTTGGATACTTCGCCCGCGCTATCGTATAATTGCAGCTCCAACGTGCGAAAGAGCTGGAAAAAGGCGGCGTGATCGCTGCTTTTGCTGCTGATGGCAATCTCATAGGTATAGTAATCAGCCGCCTCGCCTGGCTCCGGTATCCAGGCGGCCCCCTCGATGCTATAGTTCGCCGTGTCAATGCTGCCGGCGTTCCCCGGCTGCCATCGGGCAAACACCTTCCCCTCCACCCAAAAAACGGCGCCTACGGGCGAATTCTTCGCGCAGCCAGAAGGCTTCGCAAAAAAGCCGAACGTCACGGTCCCGATTTTTGCGTTCACCTCGTGGCACACATATGCCTCCGTAACGGCGCAGTAACCCGCCAGGACATCCCGGTGGACCAATTTTTTCTCAAAGCCCCACCATTCGTTGTTGTCCACCTTGCCGTCCAAAACGACGCCGCGGCCAGGCGCCGCGAATACCACAGCGCACAAAACCACAAGCGCGGCCACCAGCGGCATGGACACTTTCTTGGAATATTTTTCCTTCAAGACGCGCACCTCTTCCGGAGCTGGAAATATTACCCATTATATTTTGAATATTCTTGCAGGTTGTGTCTATTCTTTTCATAATTTGTCGAATTATTTCACAATGAAGTTTAAAGCCAGAAAGTCAAAGGCAGACAGTCCGACATAGAATGATTTGAAGTATTCTGATGCTTTCGGATTTCCCATGCCATGGCGCAGGCCCCGAAGCATCCCCTCCCCCTTTTCATTATCAGGGCAAATATATTAGGAACAGGAGAAACGCCTATGCGTCCAAACCAGGGGTATGACCCCAATGCTTTCTACTACTACCAACAGACTGACCGCACATATCCACCTGCGGAACAGCCTGCACAGCAATGTTATCCGAACTACCCGCAGCGTACCTGCGGCGGCTGCGGTGTCGGCATTCCAGGCCCAACGGGGCCAGCCGGCCCCGAGGGGCCGCAGGGGCCCGCCGGACCCCAGGGGCCGCAGGGTTGCCCGGGCTGCCCTGGACCGGCTGGTCCGCAGGGACCTGCCGGCACCGGCGCGGCAGGGGCAACGGGGGCAACGGGATCACCTGGGGTGACCGGTCCCGCAGGCGAGCCGGGCGCAACCGGCGCGACGGGGCCGTGCATTTTATGCCAGGACGCGCAAACCAGGGATAAAATAGAAATGGGCGCCGCAATGATTCTCCACATTGTGACAATTGATGGAGTTCCCCCGCCAAAAACGCGCTTTCGTACTTCTGAGCGAATTGACTTTCGCGCGATAACACGCTATAATTCGTGTGAGTCGAATGGCTAGGAAATAAGAAATACATAAATTCAAAATATTCTTCACAGTCAACCGGATTTGCCGTCCGCTACACCGCCAGGGCGCGTACCATGTGCGGACTGTTGGCGCTTTTTGCGTTTCTTCTCTCCATCATCCTCATGACTGAAAAAACGAAGGCGATGCCAACGTGCTAAGACAATAAGGAGAATACATATGAAACGAAACCGCAATCGGCTGCTTCCCCTCATCCTCATCCTCGCGGCGCTGGTCCTGGCGATTTCGAGCTGGTATCTATACAACGACTACCAGACCGCGGCGCAGTCCGACGAGCAAATGGACATCAAGCCGGAGGACGACGCGATCGACTTCGATGCCCTGTGGGAGATCAATCCCGACATCACAGCTTGGCTAAAAATCGACGGCACGCAGATCGACCACCCCGTCGCGCAGGGGAAGGATAACGCGTATTACCTGACCCATACGGCGGAACGCCAAGTCAACAGGTACGGCGCGCTGTTCATGGACTACCGCTGTTCCCGGGATTTCAGCGATTTCAATACCGTCATCTACGGGCACAACATGCGGTCCGGGAACGGGAAGATGTTCGGCTGTCTGCAAAAATTCCGCGAAAAGGCGTTTTTCGACGCCCACCGCACGGGGATGCTCTATACCCCGGAGGGCACCTTCCAGCTGGACATTTCCGCAGTTGTTGCGGCGGACGCCTTGAGCGATTTCTACAGCTATATATTCGAGTCGCCCGCAAAACGGCAGGAGCACCTTGACATGATTCAGGCCCGTGCCCTTCTGCGCAGGGATGCCGGTATCACAGCCGACGACAGAATCCTCACACTGTCCACTTGCTCTTACGAATACGCGAACGCGCGCACGCTGGTGATTGCCAAAATAAACGGAACGCAGACATAAAGCGCTTGATTTGCGCCGTAAAAAGCGAACATCGATGGAAATTGATGTTCGCTTTTTTGTTCCATTTACTTCCTCACTTACCCCGCTGCGCGCCCATAATATGGAGCAGCCGGCAAGATGCCTGCGCAAACGTTATGATTATCCTCCGGAACCGTTGACTTTTGCGTATGAGTCCTATATGATTGTTCCTGTGGTGATGATCCAACCAATGAACGGGAGAGCAGACATGAATCTGAAGACCAGCGATATGGCGATCTGCGCGGAAACCTCGGCGTTCAGTATCCGGGATTACAGCGACCAGGGCCTGCTCGGGCCCGTGCCCCGGGAAGAAAACAACCATTACCGCTTCTTTGACCCCAGGCTGATCCCCCAGGTTTATTTATTGAGAGCGCTGCGGGAACTAGGCCTGAGTTCGCAGCAATTTGCCGAATACGGGAACCGGCGCACGCCGCAGAGCACGCAGGCGCTTTTCCGGGGCTACAGCGCGCGGCTGGAAATAGAGCTCATGCATTTGCAAGCGAACCTGGACATGCTGCGCAGTTATCTTTCGCTCATCGATGAGGGCTTGGCCGCGGCGTCCGGCAAAATTACGCTATGCGCGCTGCAGGAGCGGCCCGTCCGCTTTAGCTCCCTGGAACGCTACAGCAGCAGGACCAGCCAGCGGGAACGGCTGCGCCGCGCCTTTGGGCAGATACGGCAGAACGGCAATGCGGGATGCCCCCTGGGCTTTGTCTACAAGGACTTTCTGGATTTCCTGGAAAAGCCCGATGTCCCGGCGCAGTTGGTATCGTTTGATCCTTGCGGCCCGGACACGCGCCCGGCCGGGGAATACCTGGTGGGCACACAGGCCTGTTTTTATGGGGAAGCGAATGATCTGCCCCGCCGCATGTTCCAGCACGCGCTGCAAAGCGGCCTGGAACTCAGCGGCCCGGCGTTTACGGTCTATCTCTTCGACGCCGCCTGCGTCACCGAGCCGGAGCAGTACCTGTTGCAGGCTTGCGTAGGAGTCAAACGGACGCAGGCGCGCGGCTAGCCCCGCAGTGAATAGCTCACAAAGAGGGGGCCTTTCGGCCCCCTCTTTGTGTTATGTCAGCGTCTTCTTCCGGTACACCTCGCCAAACTTGTTCGTCTCCACGGCGGTCTGCTGATTGCCCGGTCTGCCCTTTGGGGTGATATACAGCGTGATCCAGATTTCGCCAGTCTCTCTGTAGTCGAGCGTAATCTCCCCGTTGGGGGCGGCGGCGGTTGTGATCAGGCCGGTCAGGGGCCTTGCTGTGGGATGCCCGTCCGGAACCGGGGTTTCGAGCTCCCCGGAGTTTTGGACATGTCCCATCAGCTCGTAGTACTGCGGGACGATGTCCGTGAGCAAATAAACCTTGTCGTCATTCGGGATCAGGTTGTAATCAGTGAAGGGATACTCCGGGCTGACGCTGTCGCTGGTCAGCGGCAGCGCCTTGCCGTTGTTGTGCAGGATGTAGTAGCCCATTACCGGACGCGCCAGCCCGCTGAGCGGGTCGATGACGATCTGGCGGATGTGCAGTATAAAGACAGGAATCTCTTCGTAGAGGTAGGTGATCACCATGTCGTCGTGGATGACGGTCACGGTATTCCCCGGGTCACCCGGCCAGGCGCTGCCCAAATGGACCTCGTCACCCACCATGTAGCCGACGTAGCGGTAGCGGAAGTTGTCTGTACCATTGAGCAGCAGGAATTTATGGTTCTCAGGCGCGGTGGGTGTGACAAATTCCGAATCCTGCTTGATGTCCGTGTTCACGAAGGGCTCGCGCAGCTCAAAATTCCGGTCGTCGTTCTTCACATAGCGCTCGGTGAGGGTATAGAAGGCGTAGTTGCGGTGGTAGGTGGGGTTGGAGGTGCCGGGCGCGCCATATGCCGCGGCTGACGCGCTGTTGACAAAGTCTCCTTTGTCCTTCACCCGCACGGTCACGGTTACCTCGAGCGACCGCTGGGCATTGCCCGTGTAGGTCAGGCTCCATTCCGGCTGACTGACGGCGGTGTATTTACCCCCGGATTCCCCGATGAGCTCCATGACCTCGCGCAGCTCCGCGTGGTTGTCGGCCCTCGGCTCGCTGTCCACATATTCCAGGCCAACGGGAATGATATCCAGGATGGTCACGAGGAAGGGATCCGGGTCCGCCAGCGAGACCACGGCGTAACCGGTGCCAGGCGCCGCGCCGGGGTTCGGATTGCTCTTGAAGTTGGCGGAGCCCATCTTGCCGGTCAGGGCAAAGCTCAGCGTGCCGCTCACGGTGCTTGCGCCGCTGTTGTTGGCCGCAAGCAGAACCGTGGACCCGCCGAAACGAACCTCGCTGATGGCATTGGCGCCGCCGACATAGAGCGTGAGCGTTTGCCCCGCGGTGAGATGGATGGTGCCCCTGGCGTAATCGCCCTTGGCGGCTCCGCTGTCGCCGCCCCAGGCTTCAATGCGGTAGTCCCCCTCCGCCTCCGCCCGGAAGGTCTGCGCCGACGTCGAATAGCCGTAGCTTGCCATCGGGATGTACATGCGCGGGTCGGACGGAAGGTTGCTGACCCTGATCGTGTACTTAATCAGGTCTTCGTCGAACACCTCGTAGGGGAAGCCTTCCGCGCCGTTGGCGTTACCCAGATTCGCGCCGGGCGGCTGGTTGATGGGGCTGCCGAACCAGGGCGCATTGGGGGCCCAGGAGCCCTCCCCATTCCCGCGCACTTGCGCGGCCTTTTGCACAGCCGGGTCGTCGACCTCGCGCCGGCCATAGACATAGATGATAATCTCATTGCCCGAGACTTCGGGGAAGGTAGGCTTGGGCGGCATGGACGGGCGCAGGTAATCGTCGTCCGTACCGATCCTGTAGCCAAGGTAAAACCAGCCCGGAATGCTCTTTGGCGTGCCTGTCCAGGGGTCGCCGCTGTTGACCGTCGTTTTTATGTCATCCAGGGGATCCTCCGGCGGCACAGGATTCCCGTCCCTGTCGTGGAATTTTTCGGCGATGACATACGTGGTGCTAAAATAGAGGGTTAGAGTGGCGCCCGGCGGCACCTGTATCGAAAAGAAATTGGGCGGAGGGGCGAATACCATCGTTTTCCCGCCGTCGATGGAATAGCCGCGGTACGTTTTGAAAGGAACGTCCGCCAGGGAAGTCACGCCGTTGCGTATGGCGCCCGTGATATAGTCCACGCGCGTGTCGAAGAGGCCGCTGATAACAAGATCGACATAGCTGTGCTCTCCCTCATAATACAGCACCGCGCCGTTCTGGCGTCCGTCGGCGGTCGGCTTGTATTCCATGTAATTAACGGTGAGCGTGGTGGTGAAGTAAAGCACGATGCGCCGCACCGGGACGCCCTTGGTGAGAGGTGAGCCCTGCAGCTCGGCCGCGGTGAAGGTGGGCTTCGGCGGCGTTTGGGGCGCCGTGAGGTTCCCCAATATGGACGGAGACGCCGGGTAAGTGCTCAGCCAGTAACCGCCAGCGTAGCCCCACTGCCCCTCATTTATGCCGGCGGCCACGCCCAGCACGAAGGGATCCATATAGGATTCCGGCATGGTATAATCCCCTGTAGGGGGCACAGTCACGTTCATCGTCGGCTTGAGTTCCACCGAAGGGTGGTTGTAATCTCGGAACTCCACCTGAATAAGTACATTGGGCATATAGAAGAAGATAATTTCGTTGTTAACCGTCTGATTTGTCCAACACCACTCAGGAGGGCTCTCATGGCCGGTGGGAGGCGGCGCACGCACAATCGTACTATCCTTGCCGACGCGCTGATAGCCGATGTAATACCAGTAGCTGCCGTTGGAGGAAAAGCCTGCGAGCGGTACATTGCTATTATAGTAGTTGGGCGCGTAATCATAGGGCCCGTCGTCGGCAACATCGAAGGGAACGACCGTGTTTCCGCGCAGCGGGTCGCTGGCGATGGCCTGCGCCGCGTTGGCGTAGGGATCACTGTCGGGCCTGGCCGCGCGGTAATATTCGGTGACCTGCCGCGCGCCGACCTTGTGGTGGGTCTCGTTGCTGGACACCGGGGCATCGGGGTCTCCGTTGGACATAAAGCCTTTGAAAATGGAGTTGTTGGTGAACCTCCCGGTTTCCTTAACCGTCACTTGTATGTGGAAACGGGTAATGCCCTTGGGCAGCACGGTAAAGAAGAAGGTGACGCGCTGCCGGCCGCCCTCCTGCGTAACCTTGACGACAAGGTCGCCCAAGGTGCCGGACACGTCGGCGGGGGGCGTTGCGAGGTTTGTGACGGCATACCAGGGCACACTGCCGTTCATGACCAGCTCCATCCCCAGGGGCAGCAGGTCGGTGACGGTAAAGAAGCCCTCCGGATCGGGGGCGACTACGATCACGCCGTCTTTGAACCGGTAGGCGGGATTCATCTGCGGGGCGGTCTGATTGGTGGTATTGTCCCGGATGGCCAGCTGGCAGTTGTTGTTGGTGCCCCAGACATAGGCGTCGCCGTTCCCCTTGCAGGCGATGACAAAGGCGCTGGAGGTCGCGTTCATCCAAAGGTCCGTGATCCCAAGGGATTTCATTGGAAGCAGAGTGGGAAAGGGCGTGGCGCTGCTGTGCCCCAGGCCCAGCACGGCGCCGGTATTGGTGCCGAAGCCATAGTAATCGCCGCCATCCACCTTGAAGATTACACTGTTATAGCCCACCTTGAGCCCAGTGACGGGGTGGCCATTGAGCCCGGTACCCTGTGAAGGGGCATGCACGTTGTTGGTGTTGCCCATGCCCAACTGGCCGCTGTCGTTGCTGCCCCAGGCCCAATATTTCCCGTCGGAGTCCAGCGCGAACACGGTATTATAGCCGCGCCACATCTCCGTGATGTCCGTGCCGGCCGGCAATATGACCTCCGTCGCGGCCTCGCGCCTGGTGGTATCGCCCACGCCGAGCTGACCCCCGGTATTGGAGCCCCAACTGAAAAGATTCCCGCCGGAGGTCTTGGCGAAGACCGAGCTGTCGCGGTTATTGAGCCATATGCTCGTCACAGTCGCGCCGGCCAGGGGGTTTTCTGACGGGACGCCCCAGCCGGTCACCTCCTGGGGCACCCACACCCCCGTGGTGGTATTGACGCCTTCCTGATAGTAGGAGGCGTTGGCATAGCCCAGGCCGCACTGGCCGAAGCTGTTGTTGCCCCAGCTATACAGCTTGCCCTCGCTGGTCTTGGCCAGGCAGAAGCCCGAGCCAACCCAGACCTCGTTGATTTCCTTGTGGAACAGCGGGTTTACATGCGTTACGAGAACCTGATTGTATGTGCCGCCCTCATTGATTTGGCAGTTCTGCCAGCCGGTGATTTCCGTTGGGGTCTGGGTGGCATAAGTGGTGCTGTTGCCGGTGCCGTGTTGGCCGTAGGTGTTGCTGCCCCAAACAAAAAGCTTGCCTTCGCTGCTTTTGGCATACACGGTACTGCTGCCCATGTAAACATCCGTGATAATAGTGCCGGACGGGAAGACGACTTCGCCGGGCTTGGTGTTTGGCACGCTGCTGACAGAACGGCCAAGGTTACCGGAGCTGTTGCTGCCCCAGCTATAATACTTCCCGTTGGCGCCTCTTGCCAGCACGAAGGCGGGCCCGGTCCAAATATTAACGGGCTCAAGATCCTGCAGCAAGGGAATGGGGGCGGGGTTAGCCCGGTTGATGGTGTTGCCGATGCCCAACTGGCCGCTGGAGTTATTGCCCCACCCCCAGAACCGCCCGTACTCATCCACAGCGATCATGTAATCGTCGCCAGGCCACACCCGCGCGAGAACGGGCGCGTCGCCGGTATATTCGTCTGTGCCTGGAATGTATGTGCCGATCCAGGTGGGTACATTGCGCCGGGCGTCCTGCCCCGCGCCCCAGTAACCCAGGCCCAACTGGCCGTAATTGTTTTCGCCCCAGGTGTAGGCCTCGCCGGCGGAATCCAGGGCGATCAGCCAGTTGCCCGTTCTGTTTAAATTGCCCGCGAACAGGCCGAAGCCCAGGGTATTGACGTCCGCCAGCAGCTGGGGCAAGCTTCTTGTGTTGAAATCGCCGAGCCCCAGCTGGCCGTTGGTGTTATAGCCCCAGCCGTAATACAGCCCGCCCGCGTCCCTGGCGATGACGCCATGGTAGCTGGACAATTCCCATATATCGGTGACGGCATAATTTCCGAAGAGGGCGTTGGTACCCGCGGCCGCGGTGATTTCCTGTGGATTGTAATGGTTGGCCGAAGAGCCAAGACCCGTATGATAATAGCCGCCTTGGCCCCATCCCCAAAGCTTGCCGCCGCCGTCCTTTGCGATGAAATAGCCGTATGCGTTTGACGGCCACACCTTTACGAGATCCTTGCCGGCCAGTCCCGCAATCGGGCTGGGAACAAGAACGCGGTGGATGAAGCCGTTCCAGTTGTTGACATTATTGTTATATTCTGCCTTTTCGATGGCATTGCCGTCGGCGTCGAAGCCGGAATCCCATTGGGCCTGCTTGGCGGCGGTGTAGTTCTGCCCCGCCTGGCAGTAATCGTTGTAGCCCCAGCCGTAATACTGGTTCTTGCTGTCCCTGGCGATCAGGGTAGCGCCATCGCCGGTGGCCCACAGGCCTGTAATCGTCTTGCCGAACAGCTCACAGCCCGGCAAAGCTGTCAGGTCCAGGGGGACGCGCTGGCTGGTCCTCGTGCCGTTGCCGGCCTGGCCGTAGCTGTTGCCGCCCCAGGTGAACACCCTGTTGTCAGCGGTTCTGGCCGCCGCGGTGTAATTGCTGCCGGCATAAAACTCCACGACGTTCTGCCCAAAGAAGGGGTTGGTGTCAGAATCGCCCCAGCCGGTGATCTTGAGGGGCCTGGTCTGCGTGGTTGCGGTATTGTTGCCCACACTGCCCGCTGAGTTGTAGCCCCAGCCATACAGGCTGCCGCTGGGCTCCCTGAGATAAACATTATAGTTAGTCAGGTAGACGTCGAAGCCGCTGACATTCATTCCGAACAGCGCGTTATAGGCCGGATCCCCCACCGTCGCATTCCCGGAGTCGGTGATTTCAATGGGTGAGTTCTGGCTGCTGGTTGTTCCGCTGCCCGCCATGCCGTAGCTGTTATATCCCCAGCCAAACAGTTTGCCGTCTGCGTCCCTGGCGAGGACGAAATCGTTTTCCGACCATAGGTCGACGATGTTTTTAGCGCCCGTAACTTTCACAGGCACAGGCTGGTCAGCGACATTGCCGCAGCCCAACTGGCCGTAGTTGTTGCGGCCCCAGCTATAGAGATTGCCCATGTCGTCGCCGGCATACGCGCAATTGCTAAACGCCCATACCTCGGCGATATGGATGCCGTTGTCGGCGAAATAGGTGATCTCTGCCGGGCGCTTGCGGTTGTTGGTATCGCCAAGGCCCAATTGGCCATAGGCGTTATACCCCCAGCCGTACAGCTTGCCGTCCGCGGTTTTGGCGACAGCCAGGGTGTCGCTGTTCCAAACCCTGATAAATTTAGGCGGAATGTATTCTTCTGGCGGTGGGATGACAATGGGAGGCGGGCCTTCTGTGCCGCCGCCCGGGTTGGTGCCGTAGCCAGGCGCAAGCTGGTTCGCGCGCGGGTTGAGCAGATCAAGGTAATAATGGACCGTATCGCCTGTTTCAACGGCGACCGGGTTAGCGGCGGTGCCGTTCCTGACCGGGCCACCGTTGACCGAGGCGTTTTTGTCCAGGTTGACCTTCGCGTCGTAATATAGGATGGTCAGGTTATTTCCTGGGTTTGCGTCATATGTAATCGGGTCAAGCACGTCACGGCTGGCCTCGACCAACGTCCACACCACGCCGAACTCGTCGGTGATGCGCGGCGGCGGCATAACCTTGTAGTCGCGGCCCGCGTAGCCCCAATAGAGCGCGTATTGCCCGGTTGTGGTGTTCAGTATCGCCGGAATATTGGTTATGGGCCTGCTTTGATCGTTGGCCAGTGGCGTTACCGAGTCAAGGGGCTTCCCCTTATCGTTGATGTCCAGGAATTTTACCGTAGCGTAGGTAGGTATGGGCCGGAACACGTCCTCATCATAGATGACGACGTCCTCGATTTCCATGATGGCCAGCTGGTTGACGGTTTTGTTGTTGCCGCTGCCGCTGACTTTCCCCGGCGCAAGCTTTTCCACCTCGCTGACCGGCCTGTAGTGGGTAAAAGGCCCGAAACCAAGCACACTGTTGGAGGTCAGGTTGTTGGAGGAGTCGCCGTTGAGGGGATTGCCGACGGCGGCGGCCAAGTGTTCGTTGACATAGATATAGAACTGGCCCGTGGCCGCGTTGCGGGCAATGCGCATTTCATATACTTCGGTGGATTGATTGGGGATGTCGTCCACCAGCAGAACCTTCTTTTCCAATGCGCCGGAAAGCTGGCTGCCAGGGTCGTCCAGCTTGCATCCGCCGATCCAGCACAGCCACATTTGGATTTTATTCGGCGGGGCGGAGGCGGGGTTCTTCATGATGACGATGGCGTAGCCGGTGTAAGGAGCGGCGGGGCTTGGCTTCGCGCCATTGAAGAGAACGCCGGTTTCCTTGATGATATCGAAGTCCATGTTGATCGGGCGGAAGGTCCAGGTGACATGGATCGCCTCTTGCAGGGCTTTGTCCTCGTAGTGCCAGTCCAGATGCTCGCCCGAGGAATAGCCGAAGAAGCGGAAGGTCGCCCTGATTCCCATGTTGCCCTCCTGCACCAAATGCTGGACGGTAGGCAGGGCGCCAAATCCCGGCTTGTTGTGCAAAAGGGATGCTTCCCGCGTGTAAACCGCGTCATAGTTCTTCAATTTATCCGCGCCATAATCCTGACGCCAGCTGTTTTTGGAGCTATTTTGGAGCGGGGTACCGGGCGTCAGGGGGAAACCGTCTTCCTCCTGCTTGTAGTTGTCGATGGCGGGCGGGGCGTCAACCGCCGCCACGGTGACGAACGGGTTCAAAACCAGCGCGCCCGCCATGGTAACCAAGGTTAATATGGAAAAACACACCGCCAGCATTCTTCTGGTGATGTTATGCGCCCGAAAGGATTTTATGACAAAAAAGCCTTCCGACCGGGTCTTCAGTCGCTTCATTATTCAGTTCCTCCCCTGATACTCCCCAGTATTCAATCTTCCCTGCAATTCCTTTGCAACTTCAAACGTTCGGTTTGCCTTTTACTTCATACAAAACATCCAATGGAAGCGCCCGTACGGGGCGCTATTTTATCTGCCCCTTGAGGATGTCATCAATGCCCAGAATGTACGCGAGAATATCGTCCGGCACAAACGGTTCGGCCGGGGTAGCGTTGCCCGGTATACCCCACCAGGCTTCGCGGTAGTTTTTCGGCTCCACCGCTTCGCATTTCACCTCGATAATCAGCGTCGCGTTTTCATAGCCTTCGGGCATGTCCGCCAGCCGCAGGCTGTTGAAAAGGTTCTTGTGCAGGTCCTCGGTGGAGGTCATGGGATCAAGCCGGTGCAGGTAATAATAATACCCGTCGCCTCCCGGGGCCCAGTCGCCGTCGTCATTCCATTTTTCCTCGGTCTCGTTCCAGGTGGCAAGGTTGAAGTCCTCGATGATTACGTTCGCGTTGGCCGGGTCTGGAGGCGTGCCGTCCCTGCCCAGCGCGGCGGGGAGCAGATTGTCATCCGCCGACTTGAATACCGGCAAAACCAAAAGGCGTACAAACGCGGGCAGGTCGCCCACGTTTTGCGATCCCACGCGCTTTTCCATGGAACCTTCGGTATCCTGGCCGGGGGGGAACACGTCCACCTCGACGACTTCGAAGCTTTTCGCGTATTCATTCCTGCGCATGGGATTGCGCACATAATCGGCGGCCGTGAACCAGGCAAGGGTGCTGCCGAGCAGCAAAACAACCGCCAGCGCAAGGCTGCCGATGAAAATAACGGGCTTTTGCCTGCGCAGCTGCAGAAAATTGTCTTGATCAAGCATCTTGTTTGTTTTCATAAAACTTCCTCCCGGGTGATTCGGGTGTGTGCCAGCCAGGAGGGTGCCATTCTGGACGCCCTCCGTCAGACACATCCATTATTGGGCCTCGAGGGCGGCGGCCTCGCGTTCCTGCTGTTTTTTCTTGTTCAAAAATAGGAACAGCCATAGGAGCGCCATCCCGCAGATGAACCCAATCGCGCCGTATTCGGCGATACCCGTATGCGGAGCTTCCTTTGGAGTCGCGCGGAACGCGTAAAAGATCCACTTGAATTCCGCCACGCTTTTTTCTTTTTGCAGCTCCCAGTTTGTGCCGACGGTCAGCTTAATGTCCAGTGTGCGCTGGTCGCCGGGTTTATAGGTTCCGAGGCTCAGGGCGTTGACGATCATGTTCACGTCCTGGTCTCCGCGGCACCTGCCGCTGTAGATGACCCGCCCATCCAGCTTTAATTCCAGATGGACCACGTCCAGAAGATCGATCGGCCCAAGGTGGAACAGGGGCTCGGCGCGCATGGTCAGCGTGTAGGGTATGCTGGATTCCGGCGTGTTTCCGGTCATATCCAGATTCTGAATGGTCAGGCGTTTGGTGAACACATCTCCGGGGACAACCCCAAGGGCTTCGATGTAATACACACCGTCCACGCCCACCCTGATGCCGTCAGTATCTCCAATGAGAAAACTGTTGGGGAGATTTGTCTCTGACGGAGCGATTTCGTCGGGGCTAAAGTAAAGAGGCTCCGCGTGCGCCGCCATACCGGGAAATATGGCGATCGCCAGCACTATCAGCGCCGACAGAACCGTTTTGATTATATGCTTCATCAATCTCCCTCCTTTGTCGGGGATTGTTTCACGGAGCGGCGGGCAAGGGCTGACCGGTCCGCCGCTCCGTTTCCGGGTAAAAGAATCTCAGATGCGCAGATGCGCAAAATTACAGGAGAGCATCGCAAAGGGCCGCAAGCTTGTTGCTCAGAATCGTGGGCAGGGAGCCGCCCGCGTCGTAGACATTCACGCCCCAGCCGCCGCCGACTGTGGAGGTAATGGCAGCCGAAGTCGCCTGGATGGCATCCATGTGCACAGTCAGATCAAACTTGATGTGGGAATAATCGCTCTCGGCTTCGGGGGAAAGCAGGATGGCCTCAAGCAGCGGCGGGGTGGCGGAGCCGGGCTCCACGATGCCGATGAAATAGAAGAAGCCGTCGTCCTTGTTGTACCACCATTTGCCTTCCACGGGGGCGGAACCGTCGACAACCACGTTGCCCTCAAAGAACTTCAGCACGAGGAAATTGTTCTCGGAGTCGGTCACGGCGGGGACAGTGCCCTTGGAATCCATGCCTTCGGCGTCGAAAACGGTACGGCCGG
>Ga0123353_10006536_pt1 | contig 15533 bp, 13 predicted proteins | sample TergutLab28metaG_3_FD_92763 | JGI IMG/M metagenome (GOLD analysis project Ga0123353, IMG submission 92763) | Labiotermes labralis P3 segment gut microbial communities from Petit-Saut dam, French Guiana - Lab288 P3 | ecosystem: Host-associated > Arthropoda: Insects > Digestive system > Gut ... | reverse complement strand
GGAACCTGCGACGAGTGCGAGACCTGCGACGACTGCGGAACCTGCGACGAGTGCGAGACCTGCGACGACTGCGGAACCTGCGACGAGTGCGAGACGTGCGACGACTGCGGGACGTGCACCACATGTGACGACTGCACCGACCCGCCGTCGCCCCCCGTGGTGACGACCCCACCGCTGGGGAACGGACCTGTGCACGTCCAGCCCGGCCCGCGGGTCCGTCACCACCCGCCGGCGTTGGCCTCCACCGGTGCGTACACCGCGCCGCTGGCCGCTGCGGGGTGGGGTGCGCTCGTCATCGGCATCTTCTTGGTGCTGGCCGCACGGCGCAGGAGGAGAACAGGCCAGGTGCGCTGACCCACACAGCGGCGGTCACGCCTCGGCCGCCGGCATGCGCACGACCTGCTCGGCGGTGACGATCCGTCCCGACCCGCACGCCGGGCACGACGCGGGGATCGGCTGCCCGGCGGTGAGGTCCCACGTATGGGCTTTGTCGCAGGCGAACCGCCACGACGGGGTGCCGGTCGCGCAGCTGCGCACAGCGTTGACCACTGCGCGCACGGCCACCCCAGCGTTGTCGGTGCGTGTGACCGACCCGACGCGGGTCCAGGTGCGGTCAGGTAGGTGGCCGGTCTTGGAGAAGGCGAGGGTCTGGTACCCCGGGGTGGCCCAGCGCTGGCCCTGCGACCCCTCGGGGACGACCCGTTCCCACTGGGTGACGAGCAGGTCGCCGACTGAGCCGCGGTCGACGGTGATGGCCGCCCGGTCGTCGAACACCAGCACGCTCACGTCGCGGACCGTCGTGGTCTGGACCCGCAGACGCGAACGCAAGATGTCCCCCAGCTGGTGGATCGCACCAGCCACCACCGTGGAGGTGTGCATCATGACCACAGTCCTTCCTCGACCCTCCGCCGGGGCCGGGACATGCGGCCTGACCAGCGAAAGCACTCGCCGTCGCGCGAGACGTCCTGGGTTGGCGACCGAGCCACCCGCGACAGACCCTAGTGCCGATGGTGGCTGCGGACTAGAGGACGCGTCACACAGCCCAGCGCCGGGCACCTGATGTCCCCCAGACGGGGGCTGCCAACCTCACAACGGGGACGGCAGCCAGAAGACAGTGGGGACGGTTCCTATGTCCTGGCTGGTCAGCCCTCGGGCTGACCAGCCAGGACATAGGAACCGTCCCCAGTGTCTTCCAGTGTCTTCGTCGGTCAGGTGACGGGGATGTCGCGCCGGGTGAACCCGACGAAGGCGACGGCGAAAGCTGCGAGCGCGACGACGGCCAGGCCCACGGTGGGCGGCCACGCCATGGCCTCGGCGGGCAGGCGCGGCACCCACCACAGCGGAGACAGGCGCTGGACGACACCAGGCACCCGCAACAGCTCGGCGAACATCCCCACGACGAACCCGAGGACCAAGAACGCCCACGACACTGCCGTCCACCGCGGCGCCCACGCGTACACGGCCGCGGCGACCCCAAGCACGACACCGACCGCCGGCAGGTACACGCCAGCGGCTGCGGCGTACGTGCCCACGTGAGGGTCGTGCGCACCGACCGAGTACGCACCCGCGGCCAGGGCCAGCCCCGCGGTGACGACGAGCACCGCCGCGCCTGCGCCGGCGACGAGAAGCTGGGCCGCCAACCACCGTCCGCGCGAGACCGGCGTGGCCAGGACGTACTCGGCGCGTCCGGCGGTCTCCTCGGTGCGGGCGCGGGCGACCGCCGCCAGGCCGTACCCAAGGGCCACCAGCCCTGCGAACAGCATCATCAGTGACACGAACGCGTAGCTGAGGTCTTGTTCGCCGAACACCTGGCTGACGAACTCGCTGTCCTTGGACATGTCCTGCAGCATCGGGCCGATGTCTTTCAGGTACGTGCCGGTCGCCAGCCACATGACCACCGTCCCGACCGTCCACCATGCCAGGGCGGTGCGCTGCTGGCGCCACGCCAGCGCCAACGGCGAGCGCAGCAACCGGTGGGCGTGGGGCCGTCCGCGGCGTTCGGCGAACATCCCGGCACCAAAGTCGCGGTGCCCAGCCAGGACGACCGCGACGGCGAGCAGCACGACGACCGCGACGACCGACAACGCCAGCGGCCATGTGCGGGTGTCGACGAACACACGTGTCTGCTGGGTCCAGGCGATCGGCGAGACCCACGACAACGCCGACCCGTGCTGGCGCTGGATGTCCCCGGCCCCACGCACGAGGACCATCGCGCCGAGCACACCCATCGCCAGCCCCGAGGCGCCGCGCGAGTGCGGTGTGAGCTGGCACGTCACCGATGCGACCGCGGCGAACACCAGCGCGGTCAGCACGGTCCCGCCGAGCATGACGGTCGTCCCGCCGATCGACAGACCACTGATGGTCACCAGCACCAGGGCTGACAGCAGCGCGATGACGAGGTTCGCCGCGACGACGAGCAGCATCGCCGCCAGGGCCGGGGCGTGCCGTCCGACGACCGCCGCGCGGACGAGCTCTGAACGTGAGGACTCCTCTTCGGCCCGGGTGTGCCGGACCACTTCGCCGATGCTCATCACTGCCAAGACGATGACGATCCACAGCACCATCTCGTTGGCGAACATCGCCCCGACTGTGTAGTTGTCCGTGCCGTACCCGGGCCCGGTCATGAGGATGCTCGCCGGGGTGCCCATGAGCTCGGCGCGCTGCTGGCGTTCGGCGGCGTCGGCGTAGACCGTCGTGAACGCCGTCGCACAGTACAACCACAGCCCGACGACCGAGGCGGTCCACACCCCCAGGCGCACCCGGTCGCACCGGGCCATGAACCGCAGCAGCAGCCACGTCCCGGCGAAGGAGTCGGCCAGTGATGTGCTCACGGGTGTGTGCACCGGTGTCGCGGCGGCGGCGGTCATCGTGGGGTCCCGTCGCTCGTGCGCCCGCCGGCGGACGGTTCGGGGACCCCGGCGGCGGCAAGCTCGTCGCCGTAGTGGCGCAAGAACAGCTCTTCGAGCGAGGGGGGGTTGGCGGTGAACGTCAGCACCCCCATCGTGCCCAGGGCGGTGAGCACCGCGGCGATGTCGTCGTTGTCGACGTCGAACGCGATCCGGGTGCCGCTGGTATCCACCGTCGTGACCACGTCGTGCACCCCTGGGAGGGCGGCGATGGGTGAGGCGTTCCCGGCGACGACCGCGGTCACCGACGAGCGGGTCAGGTGCCGCAGGTCAGCCAGCGTCCCGGACTCCACAGCACGCCCGGCGCGGATGATCGTCACCGTGTCGCAGACCTTCTCGACCTCGCTCATGATGTGGCTGGACAGCAGCACCGACCGTCCGGCGGCTTTGGCCTCGCGCAGCTGCTCGGTGAACACCGCCTCCATCAGCGGGTCCAGGCCCGAGGTCGGCTCGTCGAGCACCAACAGCTCGACGTCGCTGGCCAGCGCGGCGACGAGCGCGACTTTCTGCCGGTTTCCCTTGGAGTACGTGCGGGCTTTCTTCGACGGGTCCAGCTCGAACCGTTCGAGCAGGTCAGCCTTGCGCGCCGCGTCCAGCCCGCCGCGCAGGCGCGCCATGAGGTCGATCGCCTCACCCCCGGTGAGGTTGGGCCACAACGACACGTCGCCGGGCACGTAGGTCAACCGCCGGTGCAACGCCACGGCGTCAGACCACGGGTCACCGCCGAGCAGCCGCACCGTCCCGGCGTCAGCGCGCAGCAACCCGAGCAGGACGCGGATCGTCGTGGACTTCCCTGACCCGTTCGGCCCCAAGAACCCCGCGATCTGGCCGTGCTCGACCACGAGGTCCAGCCCGTCGAGGGCTGTGGTGGTGCCGAACGACTTGTGCAGGTCGTGGATCTCGATGGCGCTCATCGTGTCCTCCGTCGTGGGCGGTGCGTGCGTGGCGTGGGTTGTGCGAGGAAGTCCTCGAGGATGTTCCCCGTCGTCAAGAAACCGTCGGTGTACAGCTCGAGCATGGGCAGGTACGACTCGGCGACGAACCGTCGTACCGCCGCGGCGAGGTCTGCCGGGTCGTCGGGCGGGTCGAGGTTGACCGACAGCGCCATCGCCCCCAACGCCGAGAGCACCAGGTACCGCACCCGTGCCGCCTCGTCACGTGACGGACGCGCCACCCCCGCGGCAACCGCCTGCCCCACGTACGTGCCAGCGTCGTCGACCATATGCTCGACGAACGACCGCCCCGCCGGCCCACCGTCGTGCAGCGACCGCAGCACGTACCCCACCAGCGGCCCGTACTGGTCGGTCGAGGCGAACGCCTCCAAGAAGCTCAGCCCCGCCGCGGCCCGCCCGATGTGCTCAGACTTCACGTCCCTGATCAGGCCCAGCACATGCTCGTCACACTCATGGCGTAACCCCGCCTTGGACCCGAAGTGGTAGATGACCAGCCCGGGGCTCACACTGGCGTCGCCAGCCACCGCCCGCACCGACGCGCCAAACCCCTCCGCAGCGAACCGCCCCACCGCCGCGTCCCGGATCCGCGCCCGCGTCGTCAGGTCATCGGTTGAACGCATATTCAACATGCTATACACACGTTCAGCCTGCGGCAACACGCTCACCGGTGGGTGCCCAGCGACCGACCTCAGACAGTGGGGACGGTTCCGATGTCTTGCCTGCCCAGAAGCCTGCCGTCAACCGGGAGGCGGCTCCACCTCTGCGGCCCCGACCACAAACTGCCGGCCGCGAGAGCACGACGTGCGCGATGGTCGGCTCAGTGTTTCGTCGCGACGAACTCGACGAAGCGCTCGCCCAGGTCCACGATCTGTTCTGCAGCCGGGATCCCAGCGCTGACATCGGCACGCGTGGCTGTCGGGCGGCCTGGGTCGTGGTACTCGGTGTCGTTGCGTTTCAGCCTCATCCAGTCAAACTCCCGCAACGTTGGGCGGTGGGCCGGGAACTGGGCCTGCATCAGCTCGCTGAGCACACGGTGACCACCGTCGCCACCTCGGGCACGCAGGCCCTGGACTGCGAGCATCGCTGCCAACGCTTTACGCGCCGCGTCATATGCCGTGACGAACGTGGCAGCGACGTCTTTTGTCGAGACGAGCAGGCGGGCGGTCTCCAGGTGGTTGCGGGACTCGACCAGCATCGTGCGGGCGTGGTCTGGGTCGGGGGTCACGCGCTCAATCTGTCCGCGTTGGAGCAAGAAGTCGGTCGCGGGAGCGTCAGGTCGCCAGTCGAAGCTCTCCGGGTCAGGCTTGGGTCTCCTTCAGGGTGGTCAGGGGCCGCGAGGCAACGGTTGCGAGGAAGGGGTCGGCACGCTCGGCCCAGGCTTCGGTGGTGGTGAGATGGATGTTCACCTCGGTGTGCAGGCGGGCCCGGGCGGCGTCGGCAACGTCGAGAAGGTCAGTCCGAGCAGGAGACCCGACGACGAGGACGTCGATGTCGCGTGGGGGAGGCCCGTTGTGCCCAGCGCGGCGGGCGGCCCACGACCCATACAGGTACGCGTGCTCGACACCAGGGACCTCGGCAAGCAGCCCGCGCAGGACCGGGACAGGGCCGTAGGTCTCGATGACCAGCTGGGACATCAACGACCACAGCGGGTGGTCAGTGTTGGCGCGGACCAGGCGGTTGTTCCCATCACGCCGGTCGTGCAGGACCGCGGCATCGACCAGGCGGGTCACCTCGCGGTGCGCGACCGCAGGGAGCAAGCCGGTCCGCCTGGCGACCTCGGAGATCGACAGCTCCACGCCGGGGTCGGCCATGGTCTCAGCAAGCACCGCGCCTTGGGCGTCGGAGCGCACGAACGGTGTCAGCGCCGACGGTCCAGTCTTCACAAAACGTGATAGTACATTCACGTTATGTGAGCGGCAACATCGAGCGCTCAGCGAGGTCGCATCTGGTGTGCCAGGTCGCATCTGGCAGCGTGTGCGGGTCCACAAGGCTTCGCCAGTGACCTGGGCCCGGCACTGCCCGCTCATGAGCCTGGCTTCTGCGAGATGCGACCCGGAGCACGAGATGCGACATCAGAACGTCGCATCTGGTGTGCCAGGTCGCATCTCGCGGCCGGAGGCTTGTGGTCAGGAGAACGTGTACGACGCCGCGTCGAAGTAGAGGGTCTTGCCGTCGTCGGACGGGGCCGGGGAACTCGGGAACACTGTGACGCGGGGGCTGTACTCGTACGCTTCACCGGTCTTCAGCGGGAGCGCTTCGCCAACTGCCGCGTACTGCCCGGGAGCGAGCATGGGGCGGTCCTCGAGCGAATCGGGGAACGTTGTCATGAAGTCCCGGGCGACCCCGAACGCGGCGCCTTGGTCTTTCTCGAATTGCGTGAACGCTCCGAGCCCGCCGAGGTAGGGCATGGACTTGGCGTGCACGCCGACCGAGGGGCCGGTCGATCCGACGAATACCGGGGCGTTGGTCGTGTTGGTCAGCACGTAGTTGACGTAGACGACCGGTGAGCCGGCTGGCCACAGGTTCTGCTTGGTGTCACGGTCGGAGTAGAACGAGTCTCTGGTGGCGGTGGTGCGGCCGACCTCGTACAGGTCCAGGCGCAGCCCGTCCTTCTCGAAGGTGAGGAACGGGGTTCCCTCAAGGGTGAACGGTGGGGTCCACTCTGCGGCGCCGCCCGACGGGACGCCCTGAGTGGGCGGCGGCGTCTGCGTCTTCTCGGCGGCCCCAGGGGACGTGTCGGCGTCCTTCGCCGCTGGTGAGCCGCAGCCCACGAGCGTGCTGGCCAATAATAGGCAACCCAAGACGGCGCCCGCCGCAGTGCGATTCATGTCGCGCTCCTGTTTCTCGTGGAAAAGTGCCGAGACGCACTCGCGCGGACAACGCGAAACACAGGCTTGCGCCCCAGCTTGTTGGACGATAGCACACAGGCGCCACAGCCGTGTGTACCTCGTTCGGGGAACGCAGCGGGCGAAAAACGCGCCGGTCGTCGACGTTATCGCCCCGCCTGGCGGCCCGCCAAAGCAAGGCGAAAGCGAGGGTTCGATCCCTTGCCTTCTCGTGGATGCCTTGCGGTCGCCGCACCCTGGCAGGTCAGCGCAGGTTTGGGCGCAGGTCGTCGACGTGGATGAGGAAGTCGGACTCGTCGACGACCTCCCCGTCGAACGCACCCCACAACGCCACGACCACGGCGTTGAGGACCGGGACCGCCCGTCCCCGGGCCACCCGGTGCGCCGCCGACGGCCGCTCTTGGTACAGCTCGTCAGCGTCACGAGGGTGCCAACGCACACGCAGCGCGGTCACCCCGGCCGAGGCCCACGCGGCTGCGCGCAGCACCGTCGGAGGTTCGCCCAGCGGCTCAGGCACCACCTCGATCGTGCCGTCCATACCCAGGTCGACCTCGATACCGAACAGGTCCGGCTCGTCGACCAGGTCGTGGTACGCATCAGCCTCGGCGCGCAGGGCCTGGCGACGACGCTCGTCGTCGTTGTGCCGCGCCAGCGGGTCGTGCACCCCCTGGGCCGCACGATCCAGCGGACGGTTGTCACGCACGTGCCAGCCCGGGTCGTCCAGCACGCCAGGAGCCCCGGTGGTGTGAGGGTCGAACGACCACGAGTGGTCGTGGCCGTCACCAGCCAGGCGCGCACGCGGGGCGGCACGGCGCACATGGGCGAGCACCTCCTGCGCCGAGGGCCACCGGGTCGTGAGCAACGTCAGGTCGACAGCACCCTCAGGGTCAGGTGCGAGCACAGCCCCGGTGTCGTTGACCCGCACCGCACCACCAAGACGCCGGGCCACCGCGATGAGCCACAGCACGGCCCGCTCCTCCTCGCGGACCGGCAGCCCCGCAGGGAACCCGCGGGCCAGGCCCTCACGGTCACCGGTGCCGGGAAACGGCGGGTCGCCGCGCTCACTGGGACCGTCAACCACCCAGGCGGTCTCCAGCGCCGCCGGCAGACCCAACGCCACGGCGCTGGTCCGGGTCAGCGCGAAAGGCCCGACGAGGGTCGTGCGCCGGCCCAGCCGCAGCCGTGGCATCGCCACGGTGACCTTGCCGATGCCCAGAGCCGCCGACACCGCCGGCAACACACCCGTCCGCGGTTTGTCCTCAGGGGTCTGCCGTTCCCATGTGGCCCGGCCGAACCGGGACACCGCCAGCACCTCCAGCTCTTCAGGCACGACGTTCGCCGGCAGGGCGAGCAGGTGGTGGGTGCGCACAGCCGGGTCGTCAGGGTCCAGCGGCGGAAGCTTGGCCATCATCACACCTGCGTCCTGTGGAAGCTCTGCCACGACCGCGACGCCGTCGGCCCACGCTGGCCCTGGTACCGCGACCCGTACTGCGCCGACCCGTAGGCGTGCTCAGCCGCCGAGGTCAACCGGAAGAAACACAGCTGGCCAACTTTCATCCCCGGCCACAGCAAGATCGGCAACGTCGCGACGTTCGACAGCTCCAACGTCACGTGCCCGGTGAACCCCGGGTCGATGAACCCGGCCGTCGAGTGCGTCAACAACCCCAACCGCCCCAACGACGACTTGCCCTCCAACCGGGCCGACAAGTCGTCGGGCAACGTCACCTGCTCATAGGTCGACCCCAGCACGAACTCCCCCGGGTGCAGCACGAACGGCTCGTCGGGGTCAGCCTCGACCAGGTGCGTGAGGTCAGGCTGCTGCGCAGCAGGGTCGATGACCGCGTACCGGTGGTTGTCGAACAACCGGAAATACTTGTCCAGCCGCACGTCCACGCTCGAGGGCTGGACCATGTCCGGGTCGTACGGGTCGAGCACGACGCGCCCAGCGTCGACCTCGGCGCGGATGTCGCGGTCAGAGAGCAGCACACAGCAACCGTAGTGCCCCGCACCAGCGCGTGGTGCACGTTCCAGACACCCACCACCGCCCCAGCACCCGATTGGTGTCGAACCCCCCGCCCGAAGTGGGTATGCTGGCCGAGCCGTGACGCCGCCAGGCGTCCCACGCGGGTGTAGTTCAATGGTAGAACTTCAGCTTCCCAAGCTGAGAGCGCGGGTTCGATTCCCGTCACCCGCTCCACAGCGAAACAGCACGTCAGAGGTCCAGCCCCACGCAAGCCTGGCTCGCTGGTTCCCAGCCATCGTGCGCCGGCCCCGCACACACGCTGCCAGATGCGACCTGGGACACCAGATGCGACGTTCTGATGTCGCATCTGGTGTCCCAGGTCGCACCTGGCGGAGCAGCCGTGACAGGGAGGACTGCGCCGCCGTCCCGGGCTGGGTAGTCGGCGTGGGGACTGATAGGGAAAGATCGTGCCCATGGCCCGACCGCCACAACCAGATCCGTCACGGCTGACGCCGTTCTTAGCGCACCCGGCGGTTGTCGGCCTGATCCCGGGGTTGCCGGACCTTGTTCCGGTGACGGCGGTGTCGTGGGCCAAGGCGACCGGGGCGCCGCTGTACTTCGCCTACGTCGACCCGATGCGGTACACGGTCGCCGAGCTGCCCGACGGGACGGTGCGGCACGCCGATATCGACCCGGACGTCGACAACGACTGGCAGGCGCGGGCCGCAGAGTTCGAGGGGTACCTGCACAACCTGGTCGACCCCGAGGTCACCTGGCACTTCCGGTACCTGGCGGGGCGGCCTGACCGGTCGCTGACCCACCTCGCGCGGGCTGTGGACGCCTCGGTCATCATCGTGGGCACCAGCACCCCGGGGCTGCGCAGCGGGTTGCGACGGCTGGTCAACGGGTCAGTCGCCACGCACCTGAGCCACCACCAGCACCGGCCGGTGCTCGTCGTCCCGCTGCGGGTCGTGGACTGGAAAGACCAGATCGAGTAGCCCGTCACCGTGCTCGGGTGGGCTGGAAGGACCAGACCGAACCCAGGGCGCCCCAGAAATATCCCACGAATTCTGCCTGACGGCTCGGGCGTGCCCGTGGCGACCGGGGCCATCGGCGGGGCGACCGACACTTTCTCAGCACTCGAGAACGGCGGTGTCTACCAGGTGGGCACCGACAGCGGAAATCGGTTGGCCCTGGCGGCCACCGGGGCAAGCCTGGACACGGTCCTCACCCCTGCCGCCTCGACGCGCTCGACGACCATCTGGTCCGCGGTTGCCAGACCATCACCGGCGAGCCTGGTTGCGCCCTGCCGGGCACCTGCGCACCGTGCGTCACCGTCGCGCCCACGCGCAGCCTCGACGACGCGCCGGACAGCACCGGCAGCTCGCTGACCTGGCCTGGTCGTACAGCACCGACCACGGTGTGCTCATGGCACCGGGCCGCGAGCAGCGCCGGACGTCGTCGGTCCAGCACATGGGCGCCGACGCCGACGTGCGCGTCGAGGTGGTCGCCGAGCCGGTGGCCGACCTCACCGGCTGACCAGGCCGGCTGCCGCGCGCTGGCAAATTCATCACATCAATAACCGCAGTCCTTGCCCCGGCTCCACGTCGCGCTTTACGCCCAGGCTCGATACGGTCGAGCCGGACAGTTTACGCAGGGCACGACCAGGAGACAGCCAGGGAGGTGCGTCATGTCCGAGCCGGACGCCCCGGCGCGCCCCCGGCGCCCCCGCCACCGCCTGCCTGAGGACGTCTTGCGCCTGCAGCAGGCGCTGCTGCCGACGACCGTGCCGTTGCTGCCCCGCGCCGACCTCGCGGCGGCGTACCTGCCGGCCGCTGACCCGGCCAACGTCGGCGGGGACTGGTTCGACGCGGCGTCGCTGCCTGACGGCCGGCTCGTGCTCAGCGTCGGAGAGGTCATCGGCGGCGGGCTGGAGTCTGTGGCGACGATGGGCCAGATCCGCGCGGTGCTCTCAGCCCGGCTCCACGAGGGCGGGTCGCTGCTGGAGTCGATCCGCACGGTCGAGGCCCTGGCCGCACGCCACCCGGCGGCGTTCGCCACGACGTTGTGCGTCGCCTCGCTCAACCTCGCGACCGGGGTGCTGGCCTACGCCACCCGCGGGCACCCGGCCCCCGTGGTCATCGGACGCACCGGGGCGCGGTTGCTGCCGGCCACCGGTGACGGGCCGCTGGGCACGCGCACACGTGACCGGTCGGCATCGACGCGCCTGAGCCCAGAAGACCTCGTCTTGCTGTTCACCGACGGGATGCTGCGCGGCATCGACGACCGTCCCGCCCTTGCCCTGGAACGGGTGCGCTCGGCGGCCGGCACCTTGGGCGCAGACCGGTCTGGGTCACCGGTCGTGCGGTTGTGCGAAGAGCTGCCCACCGAGCTGGGCAGCCCCGCGGACGACTCGATCGTCTTGGGGATGCAGTACCGGGCGGCCCCGGCGGCGCTGGACCTGGAGTTCCACGCCGACGTCGAACGTCTGGCCGGGGTACGTGCGGCGGTCGACGACTGGGCCGAAGACATCGGGTTGGCCTCCGACGACCGGCGCCGGGTGCTGCTGGGGGTGTCCGAGCTCGTCGCGAACGCTGTCGAGCACGCCTACGCCGGGCAGCGCCCCGGGCCCGTGCGGGTCCACGCCGAGCTCACCGAAGACGCGTCGGTGCTCGCGACCGTCGCCGACGACGGCCGGTGGCGTGAACCGACCCGCCACCCTGGCGACCGTGGCCGGGGCCTGTCGATGAGCGCCGCCCTGGGCCTGCGTGTGGAGATCGAGGCCCGCGACGACGGGACCCTGGCGACCGTGGAGTCCCCCGCGCGCCGTCCGCTGCGCCTGCTGTCCGGTGAGGCCACCCCCACCGAAGACCCCGGTGCGGGCACACGGTTGACGATCGTCACCTCCGACCGCGTCACCGTCAAAGCCGTCGGACCGTTGTCGGCCCGCCACCGCGCCGCCCAGCTCGAGGCCGAGGTGCGCCGCGTCGCCCGCAACGGCCTGGTCCCAGTCGACGTCGACCTGCGCGAGGCGACGAGCCTGTCAGGGACCGGGGTCGCCGCGATCGAGGCCCTGCTCGGCCCTGACGGCCCCGGTGACGTGCGGATCATCGCCGACTCGTCCTCGGCGGTCGGGGACATGCTCGCCCTGGCCGGCACACCGTTCGCCGGTGAACCAGCGCGCCGCGGCGGGCGTCGCAGCGCAGCCCCAGAAGTCCGCTCACGCCAGCCCGCCCCCGAGCTGTCGCTAGAACCCACGCACCCACGGGGGCTGCCCTACCGCGACGGCGGTGGGTGACGGTCGCGGTAGCGACGGTCACGCCGACGCTCGCCGGGGGGCACATCGACCCGGGAGGTTGGCGCTGGTGGGCTCGCGGGGACCTGCGGGGTCCACGGGACCACTGGGATCGGCCCGAAGTCGTCTGGTGCTGACGCCGGGTGGGGCACCAGGGCCACTGGTGTGGCCTTGTGGGTGCGTTTGGCTGTGTAGAGGGCTTCGTCCGCCCCAGCGAGCAGGTCGTCGGCGCTCATCTGCGCCCTGAGCTCGCACACCCCGACGCTCACAGTGACCGTCAGCGGTTCTGGGCGGGTGGAGAACTGCAGCTCGGCGCACCTGGCTGCAGCGCGGTCGGCGACGGCGCGGGCGGCGCGGGCGTCCATCCCCGGGAGCATGACCGCGAACTCGTCACCGCCCATACGGACAAGCTCGGCGTCGGCGGGCAGCGACGCGCACGTCTCGTCAGCGACCCCGACGAGCACCCTGTCGCCCATCGCGTGGCCGTAGGTGTCGTTGACGTGCTTGAACCGGTCGACGTCGAGCATGACGACCGACAGCGGGAACCGGCCCCGGGCCCGGCCGACGAGCCCAGGCAGGTGCGACTCGAGGTAGCGGCGGTTGCGTGCACCGGTCATCGCGTCGCGCGAGGCCACGTCCCGCAGGTGCTCGCGGGCACGTGCGAACTCGGTGATCTCCCGCGCGGTGACCACGACCGTCAACGCCCGTCCCGGTTCGTCGAGCCTGTTGGCGATGAGCTCGACGACACGTCCGCCTGTGGTGCGCACCTCGGTGGACATCCCAGGTTCAGGGACGGGGCCCAGGCGCGCCTGGTCGTAGGTCTGCCACGACCGCAGGCCACCGGCGAGCAGGTCCCAGGCGGCAGCGTTGGCCGACAGCACCTCGCCTGACTCGGTGAGCACCACGACCCCTTCGCCGATACCGGCGAGGACCCGCTGGACCGTGATCGGCAGCTGGGCCAGCCCGGGCCGGCGCGCCGCTGCGACCAGCCAGCACGAGGTGGTCGCGGCGAGCAGCGTCGGGGTCCAGGTCACCTCCCCGCGCCCAGAGATGTACGCGACCCACGGCACGACCGATGGCACATAGCTCGCGACGACCGCGACGAGCAGCCGGCGTTGTCCCGGCGTCGTGGCAGACCCGACGACGAGCAGCACCGCCAGAGCCACAGCCACGACGAGCACCCCGACCAGCGCCATGATCAAGAACACCGGGGCGTCGCCCAGACCGGTCCCGGCGGACTCGTCGACGACGTAGTCACGTGTGGCCGGGACGAACACCACCGCGACGGTCAGCAGCGCCGGCAACCACCCGACCAGCAGCAGACGCCGCGTGGCCAGGTGCGTCCAGCCGCTGACCCGCAGGGCCAGCCACACCACGACGCTGATCGCCGACCACCCGCCGAGCACCTGGGCGGTGTGCACCAGCAGCGGGTCGGGCGCCAACGCCACCGCGAGCGTCCAGGCGGTGACGCTCGTCGCCAAGACCGCCGACGGCACCGCCAGGACCCGCGGCAGCCGTCGTGCGGTGAGCACGAGCACGACCGCCGCGGCGAGCGCGACGAGGACTGCGACGGTGTTCGACACCACGGTCACAGGCTTGCCCCCACACCCACCGGGTCGACCCGCACCCGGTTGCGTCCGGCGACCTTCGCCGCGTACAGGGCGCTGTCAGCCGCGGACAACAACCCTGCGGCGTCCATCCCCGGGCCGAGCTGGGCGATCCCGATGCTCAACGTCACTGGCGGGTGGTCGCCGGGACGGGGCAGACCGGTGGCTGCCACACGCCACAGCTGCCCACGCAGCTCGGCGGTGTCAGCGTCGGTGTCGTCGAGCACGACGAGGAACTCGTCACCGCCGACCCGGACCGCCAGGTCGTCACCATCAGAGAGCACCCGTGCGACAGCGACGATCACCTGGTCGCCCACCGGGTGCCCGTACTGGTCGTTGAGGGTTTTCAGGTGGTCCAGGTCGACCATGGCGATGCTCAGCGGCCGTCCGGTGCGGTGCGCGTCATCGATCTGCACAGGAAGCCTGTGGTCGAGGTAGCGCCGGTTGCGCAACCCCGTCAGCGCATCGCGGGCGACCTGGTCAGACAGCTCGGTGCGCATCTTCTCCAGGTCGGTGACGTCACGGGCTGACAGCACCCGTGCCACGGCGACGCTTCCGTCGCGCACAGTCGTCGTGCGGACCTGGAGCACCGCCCCGCGGATCGACACGCTGCGCTCACCGTCGCGGTACAGCGCAGGGGCCAGGGCAGGGTCGAGGGCACGTGGGTCGTCGTCGGCGACGAGCCACGTGCGGCCCACCGTGTTGTGGTCGATGACCGTCCCGTCCAGGCCGACGAGCACGAGCCCGTCAGAGACCAGGTCGAGCAAGGTCGAGGTCCCCGCGGGCAGCGGCACCATCTCGTGCGACCAGCGCCCGGCGACCAGGCCCAGCCCGACGAGCACCAGCGGTGACCACGCGAACCAGGCAGCGTTGGGCAAGAACGCCACGACGGGCACCCCGACGACCCCGACGACGCTGACGACCGCGTGCCACACCACGTCGTGGCGCAACGGCCCCACGGCCTGCCCAGTCTCGACGACCGTCACCGCTGCCGCTGCGCACACCCCCATCGCCACCCAGGCTCCGGCGACCCACAGCAACGGGCCGACCTGCCGGTCCGCGCCGGTGTCGGCGACGACCAGACCCGCGGTCGTCGAGACCTGGCCGAGCACCGCCACACCGACCGGCACTGCTGCGAACACCACGACGACCGACGCCCGCGCCCAGTGCCGCAACCCGACCTGTGTGAACATCCACCCGCAGGTGCCCACCGCTGCGGCGCTCACCGGCACGAGCACGAGCGAGGCTGCTGACCACCACCGGCCGGCTTCGACGCCCGCAGCGCCGGCGACCCAGGCACCCAGACCCACCAGCTCCAGGGCGCGCCACACACGCGGGGGGGCGCGGTGGCGCCACTGCCGTACCGCCATCACACCTGTGACGGCGACGGCGACCGCGCTCACCCCGACGAGCGCCCAGGTCGTGCCAGGCATACTGCTCCTCGGATCGGTATCCCCAGCCTCATCGGCACCCAGGCAGGTCGTGTTACGAAAGTCCCGCTGCGCCAGCACGCGCACGCGCGCGGTCGCGATGGTCGGTGGTGCCCTCAGGCGGCACCATGGCAGCACATGGGTGCACCGCAGCGAGCCGTGCGCTGTGGCCGCGCTCGTGCGCGCAGCGTGTCGTGCAGGTCCACGCAGGGGGCGGTCAGCCCCTGGGCGTCACTGGTCGGGTGCCTCTGGCCCTGGGTCGGCTGGTTCGGCGGGCTGCTCGGCGGGCTGCTCGGCGGGCTGCTCGGCGGGCTGCTCGGCCGCGACCGGGTCGGCTTTGGCGCGGCGGCTGACCTTCTTCGTCGCGTCTTTGGCCTTGTCGGAGATCTCCTCGATCTTGTCGGAGATCTCTTCGCGTGCCTCAGCGAGCTTCTCGCCTGCTTTGCGCGTGGCCTGGCGGCTCTTGGCCACGGCGCTGCCGGCGGCCTCGCCCACAGCGTCAGCAGCGTCGCCGACCTTGTCTTCCAGACCGG
>Ga0123353_10006534_pt1 | contig 15535 bp, 13 predicted proteins | sample TergutLab28metaG_3_FD_92763 | JGI IMG/M metagenome (GOLD analysis project Ga0123353, IMG submission 92763) | Labiotermes labralis P3 segment gut microbial communities from Petit-Saut dam, French Guiana - Lab288 P3 | ecosystem: Host-associated > Arthropoda: Insects > Digestive system > Gut ... | reverse complement strand
CCTGCGCAACGAGTGGGCCCGCTTTTTGCAGAACGCGGAGCTCATGGACGCCCACGGCGAGCCCTGCGAGGTGGAGGACTACATCAACGAGGACACCGCCATCTACAACGCGGCCAATTCGCAGCTGGCGGATCTGACGCCGGGGGTGCTGGTGTCGGTGGGCATACTGGGCACCTTCCTGGGGCTGGTGATCGCTCTGTCCGGTGTGGATCTGAACGACACGAGCCTCATCGCCCACACCATTCAAAACATGATCAGCGGCATGTACGTGGCGTTTATGACCTCCATCGCCGGCATCTTCGCCTCGCTGATATTCAACTACAGCAACCGCTACGTGCTGGGGCGGGCCCATCGCGCCCTCGATCACTTCCTTAAGAACTTCCGGCAATACGCGATGCCCATGCCCGCCGATCCCGGCAACAAAATGCTGGCGATGCAGCGCGAGCAAACCGAGTACCTGCGCACCTTTGTAGAGGAGATCAGCCTGCGCACCGCCGCCCAGATCGAGCAGGCCATCATGCGGGCGCTGCTGCCGGTGCAGCGCTCGATGGACAACTTTATCGTGGCCGCCACCCGGGAGCAGGTGGAGGGCATGGACAAGGTGGCGGCGCGGTTCGTGGAGCGCATGAACCTGGTGCTGGACGGCCAGCTCGCCAAGCTGGGCGAGACCCTCACGCAGCTAAACGTAAACCATCAGCACACCCAGGCCGACCTGCAGGCCGCCACCGCCGTAATCAGCTCGGTAACCCAAGAGGTCTCCCAGATGCAGCAGCACGTGCAGCGCATGTTTGCGCAGATGGACGGGTTCTTCCAGCGGATCCAGCGGGCGGGGAGCGCGGCGGAAGAGACCGGCGCGCGCAGCGCCGAGCTGCTGGAGAGCATCCACACCGCCAGCATGCAGCAGGCCAAGTACCTTGCCAAGCTGCAGGAGTACCAGGCCGAGCTGCAGGGCAGCGTGCAGCAGTACATCCAGTGGGCGGACAAGCTGCTGGCCACCACCGACGAGCAGTCGCGCACCACCAACGAGGGCCTCGCGCGCATTGCCACCGATTTGCAGGACAGCGCCTCGCTGCTGCAAAGCAGCTACGACTCCTTTGTAGAGAACATTCAAATTGGCCTGGCAAGGGCGCTGGGCATGTTCGACGAGAACATCACCGGCATCGCCCAAGACCTGAACGCCGCCATGCAGGGCATCCACTCGGTGGTGACCGAGGTGCCCGCCATGATGGCCGGGAGCGCCCGCAAGTACGGCGCCCAGGTCGATCAGTTCGTAGACGCGCTCTCGCAGCTGCAAAAGAGCATGCAGAGCGCCGCCACGGCTCTTGCCGATAAGAGCGGAAAGAGGGAGGTTGGCTGAGCGTGCGCAGGCAGAGCAGGCACCGGCCGCGGGGGAGCGGCGGCGCGTTCTGGACCTCCTACGCCGACATGATGGCCGGCTTGATGCTGGTGTTCGGGCTGGTGATGGTGTTCAGCATCTATCAGTTCTCCCTGCAAGGCGAAGACCTCACCGAGAAGAAGGCGCTGCTGGACGTCCAGGCGAACGAGCTGATCGCCCAGGCGAATGAACTGGACGCCGTACGGATCCTGTTGGACGAGCAAAGCGCGGATCTAGACGAGCAAGCCGCGCTGCTCCTGGCGGCGCAGATGCTGCTCCAATCGCAGCAGGTAGAGCTGGACACACAACAGACCACACTGGACGAGCAGGAGTTGACGCTGGCTGAAAAAAATGCGCTGCTGGCCGCAGCGCTCGAGGAGCTGGCTCAAAAAGAATTCGCGCTGCAGGGCGCGGAGGCGCGGGTGGGAGCGGCGCAACTCATCCTGCAGGCGCAGCAGCAACAGATAGACGGCCTGATAGACGACTTGGTGGGCGTGCGCACGCGCATCATCGAAAATTTGAGCGAGGAGCTGCGCCAAGCCAATCTGAACGTAACGGTGGACGCGCAAACCGGCGCCATTGCCATGGAGGGCGCGGTGCTGTTCGACGTGAACCGCTCCACCCTGAAGCCCGGCGGCATGGAACTGCTCGACAGCCTGATACCGGTGTACGTGCGCACCTTGCTGGCCGAGGGCAACAGGGAATTCGTAGGAGAAATCATTATCGAGGGTCACGCCGACACCACCGGCGACTTTTTGCCCAATCTGCGGCTGTCCCAGGCCCGCGCGATGGCCGTGGCCGAGTACGTGCTGGCGGACGGCTTTGGCGGCCTGAACCCGGAGGAGCGGGCGCTGCTGCGCGAGATCGTAACCGCCAACGGCCGCTCCTGGAGCAACCCGATCCTTGGCCCCGACGGCGCCGTCAACATGGACGCGTCGCGCCGGGTGGAGATCAAGTTCCGGCTGAAAGAGGCGGAAATGATCGACGAGATGCGCTTGATTATGGAGGGCCAACGGGCCCCGATCCCGGCGCCGGATCCGACCCCGGCCCCCATCGACTGACAACGGAGGTGTAGCCGATGCGCATATTGGCGTGGACGCTGTTTTTGATCACCATTTGCGTGGGATTGCTGATCGCGTATTCGCTGTACGCGGCCGAACTGGGGGTGACCCATGCCGAGGTGCGCGTGGTGCCCGCCGGCGAGCTGGTCACCCAATTCCAAGCGCTGCACCGAGCGTCCCAGGAGCGGGCGCTGCTGGGCAGGCAATTCCAGGAGGGCCCGACGGACGATCCCGACGCCTACGAATTCCACATCTACACCGTGCACCTGCGCAACAACGGGCTGATCCCGGCCGATTGGGTGCGCCTGGATGTGCGGCCCGAGCCCGGAGACGTGCTGCAGGCCGAAAGCGAGAGCGCCGGCCATCTCCCGGCCATGAGCTCCGGGGAAATACAGCTGATGGTGCTGGCCCAGCGCGGAACCGGCGCTTCGCGGCAGCTTTCGCTCACCTACTTTATTTGGAGCAGATCCTACCACATCCCGGTGAACGTGCAGCAGTAGGCGCGGGGCGGCGCAAAAAACCTTGCCCGGCCCGCACGCCAAATAGGGGCGCACATAGGATGAAGGCATGGGGATCCCTGATGGGAACATCAACAAGGAGGCGTTCACATGTCGTTTTACTCTTATAAAAATGCGAATCCCAGCTGCTGCCCCGGAATGGTGGGCGGCGATGTGCTCCACGGTTTGCAAGAGAAGGTTTGCGTGCAGGTAAAACGCGTATACGATTCCTGCTTGCAGCAACAGCAGCTGTCCGAGAGCGACACCACCGTGACCCTGGAAAGCTACGGCATCGTGGCCCCCGAGTGCCGCGAGCGTTGCGATCACGGCTGCGGAATCCAGGAAAACATGGCTCCCCCGCTGCTGCCCATCACCTTCGAGAGCTGCCGCTCCACCAGCAGCACCGGCACGCTGCACAACGTAACCATCGACCGCCTGTGCGACCGCCCGTGCTTCGCCAGGGTGCGCGCCGCCGTGGAAATCCCCCTGGACGTCCTCTTTTCCGACGCCCGGTGCTGCGAATACATAGGCAAAACCTGCATCACCATCAACAAGGATGTGCTGCTCTCCGTGCCCGACGAGTCCATCGTGCCCTTCACGCTGGAGTCGATGGTGAGCGCCATCTGCGTATCGGGCGCGTACCTGGGCAACAACCGCTTCAAGCTCACCATTTGCGTTACGGTGGTGCTCAAGATACTGGCCACGGTGGAAATCCTGATTCCCTCGTACGGATTCTGCCCGATTCCGCCCTGCGAAGAATTCGCGGAAAACGTGTGCGACGAATTCTTCTCGTTGCCCCTCTTCCCGCCCATGTCCCTGTGCAACGACAGCGGGATGAGCCTGGGCAACACGACGCTCAACAGCGGAGGTTTCGGCTGCTGCGGCGGGTGACGCGCAAGGATTGGGATCCTCCAAAAACCCTGCATTCCATGCGAATGCGGGGCTTTTCGTCCAATCATCAAGTCAAAATTAACTTGTAGAGCAATCCAAACGATGGTATGATGGCCCATACAGGGATGCAAAGTACGTTAAAATTAGTAGAAAGGGCCCGCAACGATCGTGTTCTTCTTAAAAATAAAGAACAGAATAAACACCAAGCTGCTGCTCATCAATCTGATCGGCATTATTACAGCCACCGCCTTGCTAACCGTTTTTGGCAGCAGCATGATCCGCTCGGTGTTTCAAAAGCGGTACGAGGACAAATTGCAGACCCCCGGGCGCATCTTTTTGGCGCAATATACATACAAAGACATCCTGCCCTACATGGACCGGCTGGCGGAACGCGAACATTTGGCGGCGGAAAGCGAGCGGTATTTGCAAGACCGGCAATACGTGCTGGATATGGAAAAAAACCATGCGGACAAGGCGTTTCCCGCCGAGTATTTTGCCGCGAAGGAGCGGATGGAAGCCTACATCGAAACACTGAACGAAATAAAGGACGACAAGTACTACACCATCAAAAAGCGGATGCTGGAGCTGCGGGTCGGGGCGGGGCTTACGTATTTTTACATATTTGCCGATTTGGGCGTGCCCGGCATGTACGTCCACATTTTCGACGCGGTGTTCCAAGGCAGCGCAACCAGCTCCTTTGGCGAGGATTATGGAACGCCGATGCCAAAGTTGTACTTTACCGAAGCCGAGGAGGTATACAGAACGGGCGAATCCGCCATCGTGCTGAGCAATATGAAGGGCGAGATGCACGACGATCAATCCTATTATTCGTTCATGCCCATCAAGGACGAGTACGGGAATGTCGTGGCCGTCATCGGCACGGACATCAACATGCAGTCTTTGCAAACGCAGTTGCAGTCCTTTATCGTCACCAGCGTTACCATCATGGTCATCGGTTCCTTCTTGCTTTTGTTCGCCATGTACTTTGCGCTCCGCGCGTTTATCATCAAGCCCATTTTAAAGCTGACCGCCATTTCCAGCGATATTTCCGCCGGGAACATCGACGGCGAAATCCCCGCCTGGATCCGCAACCGAAAGGACGAGATGGGGATCTTGGGCAAATCCTTTGATTCGATGGGCGAAGTCCTGCGGGAAATGCTCAAGAAAAACGACGTGCTGTTTGAGGCCGCCATGTCCGGCCGGCTGGACGCGCGAAGCGACCCCTCCTCGCTGGGCGGGCTCTTCGCGCAGCTGGCCAACAAGATCAACGATACGCTGGATGTCATCGGCAGTTATTTTGACAGCATTTCCAGCCCCCTGGCGATATTGAACGCCCAATACGACGTCGTGTACACCAACCGGCAATTCAAGCGCACCTTCGCCGGCATTTCCGAGGGGGCGATGTACCAGCGGATGCTGGGGGCCGGGGATCACCAGGACATCGGCGCTTTGAAAAAAAGATTGGCGGCCCGGCTGGAGCAGGAGGACTTTTCGGCCCTGGAGTGGTTCGACCTGCCGGAGGGGCGGCGCTGCCTGTCGCTTTTGTGCAGCCGGGTCACCCGCGACGGCCAGGTCAACGGCGCGATCATCGTCGTAACCGACGCCACCGAGCTGGTGACGGCAAAGGACAAAGCGCTCTCCGCCAACAAGGCCAAGAGCGAGTTCCTGTCCCGGGTGAGCCACGAGCTTCGAACGCCCCTGAACGTGATCTTGAGCATGGCCAAGCTGGGGCTTGCCGACAAGCGGCTGGAGGAAAGCACGGAGCGATTCGAAAAAATCGTGACCTCGTCCAGCCATCTATCCAACATCATCAACGACGTGCTGGAGATGTCCCGCATGGAGTCGGGCAAAACGCAGATCAAGCGGGAGCCCCTGCGGCTCAAGGCGGTTGCCGAGGAATGCGTGGAGCTCCTCTCGCTGCGGGCAAAGGAAAACGGCATCGCCCTGGCGTCCTGCATCGACCCCGCCCTCCCGGCCACACTGATCGGCGACGAATTCCGCATACGGCAAATTTTGATCAACCTACTTTCCAACGCCATAAAATTCACGGCGGAGGGCCGGGTATCCTTGGATGTTGCGGTAACGGAACGCGCCGCGGATCGCTGCACGGTTCTGTTTACCGTTTCCGATACCGGCATCGGCATGTCCGAAGCGTTTCAAAAAAAGATATTCGCGCCCTTCGAGCAGGAGGATTCCTTCTTGAGCAGGCGGTATGAGGGGTCCGGGCTGGGCCTTTCCATCAGCCATCACCTGGCCGGGCTCATGGGGGGGACGATGGCGGTTGAAAGCAGGCTGGAGGAAGGCAGCCGCTTTACCTTCGCCATTCCCTTTGTGATCCCCGAAGCGGCGGAGGAGGCGAGGGCGGGCTCCGCGGAAAGCGCGGCCGTCTCTTTGCACGGGAAGAGGATATTGCTGGTGGACGACATCGAAATCAACCGAATGATCGTCCTGGAGCTGTTTGCCGATACCGGCGCGGAACTGGAAGAGGCCTGCGACGGGGAAGAGGCGGTGCAAAAATACATGAGCTCGCCCCCGGGGTACTATGATTGCATTTTGATGGATATACAGATGCCGAAGATGGACGGGTATACCGCCGCCGCCGCCATCCGCGCAAGCGGCCGCGCCGATCACAACATCCCGATCATCGCGATGACCGCCAACGCGCTGAGGGAGGACATCGACCGCTCCTTCGCCGCGGGCATGAACGACCATATCGCCAAACCCATCGATTTTGACGAGTGCTTGCAAAAGGCAAAACGATGGTGCCGCTAACAAAAAAATCCCAAAAGAAAAGAGATAGAAAAGGGGAATCGATCGATGAAAAAGGGAATCAAGATTGCAGCGTTGCTCCTGTGCGCCGTTTTGCTGTTGCCCCTTCTTGCGGGCTGCATGAACGATGGGAACGAGTCGAAAAAAATCGGGATATTCATGCCGTCTAAAAACGAACCGCGCTGGGTGCAGGACAGCGACAGCTTGATGCGGCAATTGCAAAACAAGGAGTATCGGGTCGAAACCAGGAACGCGGAGGACGACGTCGATCTGCAGATCCGCCAAATCGACGAGATGATCGACAGCGGCTGCGACATCCTGGTGATCGCGCCCATCGACGGCCCCAAATTGAAGGATGTGCTGCAAAAGGCAGCCGACAAAAAAATCACCGTCATCGCGTACGACCGCCTCATCATGGACAGCCCGAACGTGGACTACTACGTTACCTTCGACAATTTCGAGGTGGGCCGGCTGCAGGGCGCGTACTTGGAGAAGGCGCTGGATCTCCCAAACAGCGGCGGGCCGTTCCACATCGAGATCTTCGCCGGTTCGCCCACCGACAACAACGCCGTTTTCTTCTACGACGGGGCCATGAGCGTCTTGAGGCCCTACATCGACAGCGGCAAGCTGATCGTGCTGAGCGGCGAGGTGGAAAGGGCCGAAACGGCCATCCACGATTGGCTGCCCAGCGTGGCGAAGGAGCGCATCACCAGGCTCCTGGATACGTATTACGCGGACGGCACACAGCTGCACGCCGTCCTTTCGCCCAACGACGTGCTCGCCCTGGGGATCATCGATGCGCTCAAAGCGTTCGGGTTCGGCGCGGACGGAAAGCCCTTTCCGCTGATCACCGGCCAGGACAGCGACAAAGAGAACATCGTGGCGATATTGAGGGGCGAGCAAACCATGACGGTATTCAAGGACACGCGGACGCTGGCCGACCGCACCTTCCGCATGGTGGACGATATCCTGCTGAAAAAGCCCGTTGAAACCAACGATTCCAAAACGTATCACAACAACATAAACATCGTGCCCACCTACATCTGCAAGCCCGTGTTGGTGGACAAGAACAATTACAAGAACATTTTGGTAGACAGCGGGTACTACGAGATGTCTGATTTTGCGGAGTAGGGTGAGCGGCATGGTGGTTTTGTCTGCGCAGCTTCGCTTTCACATTCCCGGCGCCCATTCGCTAAAGGAAAAGCGAAGGGTGTGCCGCAGCCTGATCGACGGGGCCAGGCACAAGTTCAACGCGGCGATCGCCGAGGTGGACGCCCAGGACGCGCATCAGCTGCTGGCCCTGGGCGTGGCGGTGGTTTCCGGCACGCCGTTCCACGCGCGGGAGATGCTGGACGCGGTGATCCGGCACCTGGAAGTCCATGCCCTGGAGGCCCACGCCGGGGCACAGCTCATGAACGTGGAGTTGTTTGCATAACGCTTTTTGCCGCGCACCGCACCAGGGCGTCGGCTTCCTCCGGCGAGCCCGCCCGGCAGTGCAGGTACAGGCCGGCGGGCGAAAGGTTTTTGAGCAGCTCGGGCACGTCCTGAGCGGGCGTCATCAGGATCAGGTTCTTCCCGGCGGCCTGTATGCGCTTGAGCACCGACAGATACGCGCGCGGCGGCGCTTGCCCGTCCACATTCGTCCATTGAATCGCGCGCAGCTTGGATAGGCTGAGCAGGTGCCCCAGATGCCTCTCCTGCTCGATCCCGTCAAAATGGTACACCGGATAGGCCGACCACTCCATCTGCTGCTCCAGCTCGGGCGCCACCAGGCGCTCGAACATGTCCGGCGATATCATCACGGAGAGGTCGCACTGCATGTGCTGCAGCCGGCCCGGGGCCCACAGGTGCATCCACGGATGCGCGCATCCGCCCCTATTGGCGGCATAGGCGGCCTGGTAAAAGCGCTCGTTGGAGTCTGCCCAGCCGTCGTTTACGATCCGTATGGCGCGGGCCACCGCATCGGGCTCCTCCAGCATGGCGATCAGCAGCTCCCCGGAGCCGTAGAGGTGGGCCAGCGCGTCCAGGGTGCCGCAGGAGTCGGGCATGCCGATCAGGTAATCGTCTGCGGCATGGGCCGCCAGGTACTCGGTGATCGCGAGGTGGCGCGCCAACACGCCGGGCCGGTAGCGCAAGCGCTCGGGCTCCAGGCCCTCCAGCGCGGGGCGGAACCAGATGGTCTCCTGGTCGTAGAGGGGCTCCGCCCCAAAATAGGTACAGTGGCCGGACGTACCGTGGTTTTGCGGGATGACGGGCATGGCGTCGCCGCCCAGGTAGGTGCCCTCCAGCTTGCGCAAAAAATCGCGCCGGATGATCTGCGGATCGGTCCAGGACGCGCGCAAAGCTTCGGGGTCGGCGGGCCGCGCCTCCTGCCGGGAGGCCTCCGGGGTCTTGGGCGCGGTTACCGCGATGCAGGGGCGGTCGAGCACCTCCCCTTCCCAAAAGGCGAGCAGCCGCTGCCGCACCGTCTCAAAATCCGGTTTGTACCGCATGCCGATCCCCCCTCCCGTTACCGCTGCACGCGCCCCGACGCATTGCCCTGGGCCAGCGCGAGCACCTCCTGCTCGGTTACCAGATTAAAATCGAATTCCAGGGTTTGCTTCAGGCAGGAAGCCGCGGCGGCGAATTCGATGGCCCGCTGCCCTTCGAAGCCCTTGAGCAGCGCGTGGATCAGCCCGCCGCCAAAGGAGTCGCCGCCCCCCACCCGGTCCACCACGTGGATGCGGTACTCCTGGGAAAAATACGCCTCCCCCTCCTGAAGCAGCAGGCCCGACCACAGGTTGTCGCTGGCCGACAGGCTGCCGCGCAGGGTGATCGCTACCGCCGGGCAGTCGAATCTCCGCGCCAGCTGGCGCGCCACCGACACGTAGCCCTGCCTGTCCAGGTCGCCCTTCAGCACGTCCGACGCGTCGGCCGCGATACCGAACACGTCGGCCGCGTCTTCCTCGTTGGCGATGCACAGGTCCACAAAAGGCATCAATGTAGCGATCACCTCGCCCGCCCGCTCCCGCGTCCACAGCTTGGCGCGGTAGTTCAAGTCGCAGGATACGCGCACCCCCAGCGCCCGCGCGCGGGTCACCGCGTCCAGGCAGATTCGGGGCAACTCGCCGCCCAGGGCCGGGGTGATGCCGGTGATGTGGAGCCAGTCCGCGCCGCCGAGCAGCGCGTCCCAATCGTATTCCGCCCGCAACGAGCACGCCACCGACGAGCCGGCGCGGTCATAAATCACCTTGCTGCCCCGCTGCGACGCGCCCTTCTCCACGTAGTACACGCCCAGCCGCGGGCCGCCGCGCAGCACAAAGCGCGTGTCCACGCCAAATTTGCGCAGCGCGTTCACCGCATTTTGGCCGATCTCGTGGGCGGGAACCTTGCTGACAAAGGCGGCGTCGTGGCCGTAGTTGGCCAGGGATACCGCCACGTTGGCCTCGCCGCCCGCGTAGCTGGCCTCAAATCTGTCGGCCTGAGCGAGGCGCAGGTACCCCTCCGGATTCAGGCGCATCATGATCTCTCCAAAGCAAACGATCCGGGCCATCGTCCATCCTCCTTGCGGCGGGTCATCACCCGACCACGCCTTTTTTGATGATCAGGTTGGCGAAGCGCGCCCCCTCGCCGGAGGCCAGCACCGCGTAGCTGCGCGCGGCGCGCCGGTAGAACTCCGCCTTGCTCAGCAGTTCCATCTTGTCGGGCCCGTGCCCGTGCCGGGCCAATACGCCGCCGAACGCGCCGTGTATGGCCGCCGGTCCCTCGGGCCCGGCCATGCCCAGCACCGGCGCGGGTACCGCGCAGTCCAGCGGAAAGAGCGCCAGGATCGCATCCAGCAGCTCGGCGGCGCCCGCCCCGTCGGCGCGCACCACCCGGCCGCGGGCGGCGCGGGCGGTGGAATGGGCGGGGAAGTTCGCGTCCCCGATCACCAGCTCGTCGCCGTGCCCCATTTCCATCAGCACGGCCAACAGCTCCGGCGACAGGATGCGCGGTATGCCGATCAGCATGGGCGGCCCTCCCTCTTCTATTTGGCTTAGTAGATGCGCGTGTTTTCGGCGCTCTCGTAATAGTCGGGGTTGCTGCCCAACGCGTCCAGCACCGGCTGGCTGATGCGGTCGATCTCGGCGACGACGTCGGGCGCGAGGGCCAGGGACGCCGCGCGCAGGTTCTCGTCCAGCTCCTGCACCGTTCGGCTCCCCACCAGGGTGGAGGCCACGCCCGTTCGGGACAAAGTCCACGCAATAGCGAGCTGGGGCAGGGTGATCCCCGCGCCGGCGGCGACGCGGCGCAGATGGCCCAGGGCCTCAAACATCTCGGCCTCCGCGCCCGCCTCGCCGTGGCGGGAGGTGCCGCCGCCGCGCTCGTTTCGGTAGTGGCGGGAATGCGCCTGGTTCATGGGCACCTGATCGGCGGTTTGGTATATGCCGGCGAGCACACCCTGCTGCAGCGCCATCGAGCAGATGAGGGCCACCTCGTGCGCCACGCAAAAGGGCTGAATCTCCGCCTCGATCGCGCGGGAAAAGATGTTGTAGGGCATCTCGTTGGCGTCGATGCGCGCGCCGGTTTCGAGGGCCTCCCGCATCTGGCGCGCCCCAAAGTTGCTCAGGCCGATGGAGCGGATCTTCCCTTGCCGCCGGAGGGCCGTCATGGCCTCCATGGCCTCGCCGATGGTGGGCGGATGCGCGAGCTTTTGCGGATCGGAGGTAAAATGCTTGATGGCCGTATGGTTGATGGGCCAATGGAGCATGTACACGTCCAGGTAATCGGTGCCCAGCCGCAACAGGCTTTGCTCGCAATGCCGGATCAGCTCGTGGCGGTAGGCATTGTCCGGCGACACCTTGCTGCAGATCACCGCCTGCTGCCGGCGGGGGCCCAGCGCCCGGCCCAGCGCCCGCTCGCTGTCGCCGGCGTTGTACATCTCGGCCGTATCAAACAGGTTGACGCCCCGATCCAACGCGCGGGCCACCACGGCGTCCACATCACGCTGGCTTTGATTTCCCCAATAGCTGCCGCCGCCAAACGCCCAACAGCCCACCGCCATCGGCGACACCGCGATGCCGCTTTGGCCCAGGATCCTCACGTTCATCCGCCCCGTGTCCTTTCGCTCTAGTCTAATGCTATGCCCGCGCGCAGGGCGTCGATGGCGGAGCGGCTCCGCTCCTTGTAGGCGCGCAACTCCTCCATGCCGGCCCGGGCGCACACCTCCCGCGCGCTCACGTCCTCCCGGGCCGCGCGCACGACGATCCATTGCTCGGCCCTTTTGCGCTTCTCCACCTCCACGCGCCGGGGCCGCTCCCGCAGCAGCGCGTCCAGCTTGGCCTCATTGAAGTTCTCGTGGAAGATGCAGCGGTCCAAATCCAGGGTGATCCACTGGGTAAAGTGCCCTTCGCCCCGCACGTTCAGCACCCGCTCGCCGTCGATATCAAACACCATGCAGTGGCCCGAAAGGGTGGAGGTTACGATGGGGTAGTGGTGGTTGAGGGCGTGGGCCATGAGCTGCGCGCCCGCGCCGTACGCGCTGGGCCAGATCACCAGCTCCGCCCCTCCCTCGGCCGCATCTGCCCAAACCCCGGGGAAGTTGGCGTCAAAACAGATGCGGATAGCGATCTTACCAAAGTCACAAGCGATGATCCCCTCTCCCCGGCCGGGGGTGCACGTGCGCCCGCTTTCGTCCGTGTCCAGCTCCGGCCAATAGGGGTAGCGCTTGTCGTACCGGCCCGCGATTTCGCCCCCCCTGCCGATCAGCAGCGCGGTATTGGTTCGCTTGCCGTCCTCCAGCAGGTAGGTGGGATGCACGATGTAGCAGCGGTGGCCCCGCGCCAGGGCCTGCAAATGAGCGATGACCTCGCTATTCAACGTCTCCGGCGGCGCGTCCTGCCACGTCTCGGGCAGCACGATCAGGTCCGGACGCTGGGCGGCGGCCACCTCGGCCTCGCGCAAAAACGCGTCCGGGTACCCCCGCGGGCCCGATATCGAGGCGATGCGCACGGGCCGCGCCGGCTTGCTCAACATGGCCGTATCCCCTCCTTGAACTCATTCCTTCACGATCCGCCGCTCCACGGCGTGGAGCCCCTCCGCCAAGCGCATGCTCCCCAGCGCGTCCTCTATATCGCAAGGGGAAGGAGCCCCCTCCAGCACGGCGCGCACAAAGGCCGCGTCCTGGTCGTAATAGCCGTAGTACCGGTGGTACGCCCTGCTCCCCGCTACCTGCATGCCGTCCACATGCTCGATCTCTTGACGGCCCGCGCCCCGGGAAGAGAGGGACACCGTACCCTCGCGGTGGTGCAGGATGCGGGCGGAGCAGGCCTCCGCGCCGAAGCCCAGGTCGATGTACGCGCTGGCCAGCGAGGTATGCACGGCCAGCCCGTGCACGCGGCCCCCGGTTTGGTAATTGGCGTGCACCGTGCCGCAGATCCCGTTTTCGAACCCGATCAGCCCGTTCCAGGCGTTGTCCACCGGGCTGCCGCCGTGGCGGGCGGCCAGCTGCGCGAGCTGGGCGGGCTCGGCCCCCGCGATGTGGCGCACCAGGTCGATGGTGTGGATGGCGTCGCACAGGGAGGCCGGCGCCGATCCATCATAAAACGCGGCGTCTCCGTTTTTGTAGAACCAACCGTCGATTTGGTGGATAGGCGCCAGGGCGCGAAGCCGCCCCACGACCTCCCGCACCAGCGGGATAAAGCGCCGGTTGAAGCCCACCTGACACAGCGCGCCGGCTTCCCGCGCCGCCCGAGCGAGGGTCTGCGCCTGGTACGCCGTGACGCCCGGCGGTTTTTCCACCAGCACGGGGCATCCGGAGCGAAGGCAGTCCCGCGCCACGCGAAACGCCTGATCGGGCTGCACCAGCACCAGCGCCGCGCCGGGGCGGGCGGCCTCGAGCATGTCCCTGTAGTCGGTGCAAAACGCCGGAATCCCGAACCGCTCCGCGGCCGCGCGGGCGCGGTCGCGGTCCAGATCGCACACGCTCACCAGGTCGGCCCGGGCGATTTCGCGAAGGGCGGGCAGGTGCACGGAATGGGCGATTCCCCCCGCCCCCACCACAGCCACGCGCAAGGCGGCACGTGCCATCGCTATCCCCTTTCATCGCTCTTTTCTTTGCTGTCTTCTTTTCGCTATTTTCTTTCTAAGGCAGCCTGCGCGAGGATCATCTCGGCGATCTCGATGCCCTTGAGGGCGTTGTCAAAGGGCGAGCAGCTCGGCCTGTGGGCGCGGCACGCGTCCACAAAGTCCCGGGCCAGGTAGGAAACGCCGGTGAGGGCGTGGAACTTGTCCGATCCCGCGCACTCCGCCGATCCGTAGTACGCGCCCTTTAGGTCTCCGTCGGCGTACAAAGTACCGCCCACCTCGTGCTCGGCCTCGGCGCACACGCCGGGGGCGTGCATCTCGATGTCGAACACCCGCCGCCCGCTGGACCAGCTGTTGATCAGGTAGCCCAGCGCGCCGTTGGCAAAGCGCAGGGTGGCCGATATGAAGTTGATGTCGTGAACGCCTACCCGGCGGGTTACGCTGTCCAGCCCGGCGAGCTCGCTGTCGCCGCAGGCCCAGCGCACCGCGTCGATGGCGTGCACGGTATCGTCGTACATGTGGTCGCGGGCGTCGAAGCGGTCGTTTTGATCGCACTTGTAAAAGCGCACCAGGGCGTGGGTGACGGGCCCGCGCTTGAGGCACTCCTCGCGCAGCCGCATCACCGAGGGCGTGGTGCGGCGCTGCAGCGCGCAGGTGGTGATGCAGTCGCGCCGCCGGGCCATCTCGGTGAGCATGCGCGCCTGGTGCAGGTTGAGGCCCAGCGGCTTTTCCACGTACAGGCCGAGCCCCTTTTGCAGGCACCACATCCAAATGTCGTACATGGTGTGCGGGTTGCCGATGCACACCACCCCGTCCGGCTCGGTGTCGGCGATCATGTCGCGATACGCGTACACCCCGGCGGCGCCGTAGCGGCGCTCCTTCGGGATGCCGTACTGGGCGGCGGTTTGATGCAGGCGCAGGGGGTCGATATCGCAGATGCCGGCCATCTCCACGTCGTCCAGCTCGGCAAAGGCGGGATAGTGCACCTGGTTGGCGCGGCCGCCCGCGCCGATGAACACGATTTTGAACCTGCGGTCCATCTTCTTCCCTCCCTTGATTGCAGAGCAACTGCCGAAATGATAGCTGGTGTATTTGCGAAAGATTTAGCTTTCTCGCTAAGCCGAAGAAGCGAGGCGTAGCAGCGCTACGCTGAGCGGCTGAGGCAACGCGAGAGAGCTAAAGATACGCAAAGACACCGGCTAGCATTGAGAAAGGCGCTCCACTCACCATTCGGCGATCACGCCGTCGCTGTCGCGCCAGATGGGGTTGTGCCAGCCGTGGCCCGCCTCGGCCATCTTGCGCACGTGGGCCTCGTCGATTTCGATGCCCAGGCCCGGGCCGGTGAGCAGCTCGGCATAGCCGTCCCGATAGGCGAACACCGAGGGATCCTTCAGGTAATTGAGCAGGTCGTACCCCTCGTTGTAGTGGATGCCCGCGCTCTGCTCCTGGATGAAGGCGTTGGGGGTCATAAAGTCCAATTGCAGGCAGGCGGCCAGCGCGATGGGGCCGAGGGGGCAATGGGGCGCGACGGCCACATCGAAGGCCTCCGCCATGGCGGCGATCTTGCGCGCCTCCAGTATGCCGCCGCAATGGCTCACGTCGGGTTGTACGATGTCCACGCCGCCCCGCGCGAGCATCTCCTTGTACCCCCAGCGCGTATAGTTGCGCTCTCCCGTGGCGATAGGAATGGGGCAAACGCGCGCCAGCTCCAAAAACTCGCGCTCGTTTTCGCACAGCACCGGTTCCTCCACGAACATCAGATCGAAGGGCTCTAGCTTGCGCATCAGCACCCGGGCCATGGCCTTGTGCAGGCGGCCGTGAAAATCCACCGCGATGCGGAGCCGGCCGCCCACCGCCTCGCGGATGGAGGCCACCCGCTCCACGGCCCGGTCCAGATG
>Ga0123353_10006532_pt1 | contig 15536 bp, 14 predicted proteins | sample TergutLab28metaG_3_FD_92763 | JGI IMG/M metagenome (GOLD analysis project Ga0123353, IMG submission 92763) | Labiotermes labralis P3 segment gut microbial communities from Petit-Saut dam, French Guiana - Lab288 P3 | ecosystem: Host-associated > Arthropoda: Insects > Digestive system > Gut ... | reverse complement strand
TTTCAACCCTCGCCCGTGTTGGTCGTGCAATCTATGCGACTATCGCGGACTCTGCACAATGTAAACAATCAATTCACCATTCAACAAAAAAACGAAAGGAGCCATTTTGACAGAAATTATCGCACTACTCCTGCTGACCGGAGCTTGTTGCTTTGGTTACCAGTGCATCTACCACAGCGGCAAAGCCGAAGGCAGCCGCAAAGGCTACAACGTCGGACGCAAACACGCCCGACGACGAAGGTGATGACGACACCGGGGAACACCATGCAGGTGCCTCCCGGTGCTTTTTTTTAGCTCGGAAATGGGACGACTCAATGGCGTCGTTGGTTTTCTGCTCCGGAAGCATTGTTATACCGGAGCCGGTAGGGAAGGAAGACCCGCCGGTTGCCATTTTTTCTTGTCGTTGTATTTTGCCTAAAATAACAGGTAAAATCGTAGTATTTCGGCACTATTGTTGATTGTTATGATATTTCATACTCAGTACGCCGATACATTGTTTGGGGGACAAAAGGACAAAGGCCGTCTGTCGGCAAGATTGCTCTCGGCGTCGTGTTCGCGAATTACCCGGCCACATCGAAACGCCTGCACATCGCTGAAAAGCCGGTTGAGGTTTGCGAGTGGCTTTTGCAGGTGACAAACGAGAGGGATACCGTTCTTGACCCGTTCATGGGAAGCGGCTCCCTGGGCGTTGCCTGCCTGCGATCCGGACGCCGTTACATCGGCATCGAACTTGACGACCATTATTTCAAAGTGGCTTGTGAGAGGATTCGGAAGGCGAGGTAAGTCTTTGGGACTCCATCGAAAATAGCCTCTACAAAAGGTACTACTTTTCAAAAATGAAAATCGCAACGTAGAAGCAGTTTTCCGTTTGAATAATGTTGCCCATAATGTCCCGTTCTCATTGATATTTGAATTGATATGCCGTATGAAAATCCTGAAGACAAGCGGTTACATGTAAATTCCCATCGAAAAGCTTGTTCAGCCGTTGGTCCCAACGTAGAATGTCGGACGGAAACGAGCGAAACGGTCGTCAAAGTTGCCATGATCCACATCATGCTACGACGTCTTGCCTCATTACCGCGCCAACTCTGAGTCAGGTTCGTTAAACCTACTCAAAACCACCCTTTTACGAAAAAAACCATGAGCACGGAAGTACGCACGGTATCTGAAAGTGAAAGTATGTGGAGAAAATGTGAAAGGAACTTCACATTTTGTGAATAATTGAAATATGTTTATTATTCTATTCATCTAAATCTGCATTGAAGGAAATAACGTAATATACAAATGTTAAAGGTGTTACAAACTATTTCATCTTGTAGGCCGTGATTTGACACGCAAATTGCGAATCATCTATAGCTTTCTCGAAACAAAAGTTGAGCTTATAATAGTTAGGTATAGAAAATTGCGCAACAATAAACTTCCATTGAACCTTCAAAGACTTCATGAATTTATTCCTGCAACTTCTTTTAAATGGGTTGATTAACGGCTGTGCATTTGCACTGGTCGCGCTCGGTTTCGCATTGATCTGTAATACAACGCGCATCTTTCATTTCGCTCACGGCGGTATCTACACGCTTTCAGGCTACCTGTTTTTTTCATTTTATACACAACATGGTTTACCGATTTGGCTTGCCCTGCCGATCACGTTAGTTCTTGCCGCCATTGTCGGAATCCTGATTGACTTGATCGTTTACCGCCCCCTCGACCGGCGTGGGGCATCAACCATGATGCACATGCTCAGTTCACTCGGCCTGTACATTATCATTGTCAATGTCATTTGCATGGTTTATGGCAACAATTCGAAAATCCTCGTTTCTGGCTTGCTCCCGACTGTTAAAGTCGGCGGCCTGATGCTCAACGTCGTTCAGATCGCAACGGCGATAACCTTTCTCGTCGTATTCCTCAGTTTGTCGCTCACGCTGAAATTCTCAAGTCTCGGCCTCAAACTCCGGGCGATGCGGGATAATCAGACATTGCTTGCACTCTACGGTATCAACGCAAATATGGTCCGACTTTTTGTGTTCGGAGTGGGGTCGGCACTCTGTGCCCTTGCGGGAATTCTCGTTGGGCTGGACGTTGGCATCGACCCTCACATCGGCATGTCGGTGGTGGTCATCGCAGCGGTGGCACTCATCGTCGGGGGAATTGGTGTCTTTGAAGGTGCGGCGTTTGGAGCGTTGTTGCTCGGTTGCCTGCAAAGCATCGCCGTTTGGCAGATGTCGGCACGCTGGCAGGATATGGTCACGTTTCTCGTACTCATCGTGTTTCTGCTTTTTTGCCCACAAGGAATTATGGGGCGTCGCGGACGGTTGGAGGAAGGAGTAGACACATGAATTATCTGCTACATATCGTGGTGATGATCAATATTTACATCATTCTTTCGTTGTCATTGAATTTGATTGTCGGAATGGGCGGAATGATGTCGCTCTGCCATGCCGCGTTTTACGGCATTGGTGCTTACATCGGTACGTTGGCGATGGTCAATTGGGGCTGGTCGTTTTTTCCGGCGATGTTCCTTGCGGTGATCGGCACGTCATTACTCAGCCTCATCATATCCTACCCATCACTCCGTCTCAAGGGCGATTACTTTGTACTCGGTTCACTTGGCTTTCAGAGCATCGTCTTTATCATCCTGTACAACTGGGTTGGTGTGACACGTGGTCCTTACGGCATATCTGGCATTCCCACGCCAAACATTTTTGGTTTCGCGATTCGCGGCCTGCCGATCTGGTTTGTGTTCAGTACGATGATCATGCTTGCCTGCCTCGTGTTGATTTACCTGATTATGGATTCGCCGTTCGGACGGACGCTCAAATCCATCCGTGACGATGAAATCGCTGCCGGATCACTCGGCAAGAATGTCTCATGGTACAAAGTTCGCACGTTTGCACTGGCGGCGGGATTCGCTACCGTATCCGGGATGCTCTTTTCCGGCTATATGCGGTATATTGATCCAACCAGTTTTACGATCATGGAATCGGTGTTCATCCTGTCGATCATCATCATCGGCGGTGCAGGTAATTTGCAAGGGCCGATCATTGGTGCGGTCGTGCTCGTCGTGTTGCCGGAATTGCTGAGGTTTCTCGGAATGCCTGACGCCATTGCCGCCAACACACGACAGGTCATTTACGGCCTGGCAATGATCCTGCTCATTCGATGGCGACCGCAAGGGTTGCTTGGCAACTACAATTTTTCATGAGGAGGATGTCATGAAATTCATACTCGAACTCAACCAAGTATCAAAACAATTCGGCGGGATTAAAGCCGTGCGCGATTTGTCCGTTGAATTCAAACAAGGCAAAATCACCGCGCTGATCGGTCCCAACGGTGCCGGCAAAACTACAGCTTTCAACCTGATCGGCGGCTTGCTTCGCCCGGATTCGGGCAGCGTGACATTCAACGGTACGCGATTGCTCGGTAAGAAGCCGTGGCATATCGCTTCGCTTGGCATCGGGCGACTCTTCCAGGATATCCGGCTCTTTCGCAAAATGACCGTCCTTGAAAACGTGATGACCGCGTTCCAACATCAGGAGGGCGAATCACTTTGGCGCGTGATGCTTGCTCCCTGGACGGAGTTCAAGCCTGAAGCCAAGCGAAAAGATCAGGCAATGTCGCTGCTCGAAAAGGTCGGATTGGCCGAAAAAGCGGAAGCCCTGACAGAAAATCTTTCTTATGGTCAGCAAAAACTGGTTGCAATCACCCGCTTGCTTGCTGCGGATGCGAAATTACTCTTGCTGGATGAACCGACCGCCGGGGTCAATCCGGTGATGATTTGCCAACTCCTGGCGACAATCAAGCAGCTTGCCGCCGAAGGTCGCACGATCATTTTCGTAGAACACAACATGGAAGTCGTCCGCGAACTGGCCGAATGGGTGATTTTCATGTCCGCCGGAAGAATGATGACGGTTGGCAAGCCGCACGATGTGCTTGCCGATCCGAATGTTCGTGCCGCATACATTGGAAGACGCTATGACGATTTGCATGAAGGGCAAAAGAGCAACTCATGGATCAAATCAGGAATGCCACATGCTGAAACTTGATAATATTCATGCCGGTTACGGTCCGAAAGAGGTACTCAAAGGCGTGTCGCTTGACGTGGCCGCTGGGGAGATTGTCGCATTGCTTGGTCCAAACGGTGCCGGAAAATCGACGGTGCTGAAGGTGATTGCCGGGCTGCTGACGCCGACGACCGGGACGGTGACATTTTGCGATCGGAATATCACGCGAATGCCGACGTACCGTCGTGCGCGAAATGGAATCGGTTATCTCATGCAAAACGGCCCGGTGTTCAGAAGTCTTACTATTGCCGAACATCAACGATTGGTTACGGTTGGTAATGATTCCAACAATGCCGCATTCCTGCAAATCGAAAAAAGCAAACGTGGCGGTGTCCTCTCCGGGGGTGAGCGGCAACGGCTGGCGATCGAACTTTGCCTACGTCGCAAACCCCGACTGTTGCTTCTGGATGAACCTTCAGCAGGTGTTGCACCGAATACAGCAACAGAAATCTATTACTGGATTAAAGAACGGATTGTCGGAACAGAAACCGCCGTTTTGGTTGTCGAACAAAATTTACATTTCTTGCCGAATTTTGTAAGTCGTGTCATCATCATGCGTAACGGCAGGATATTTCTGAACAACCTGCCGCTTGAACACCTCGAAAACAGCGAGGCGATGTTCGAAGCATTCTTCGGTGACGCTGTTGCAACGCTGACTTTGGGATAAAAAATCTCAATAATATTATTGAGATTGCTTCTTTTTTTAATCATCCTGATTAAAATGAACACATTACTACCCCTTAACCTGTCAGGAGAATTTTGAATTATGGACAAAAATAAAAAAGCGTTGTTCGGAATCGTCGCCGCCGCCATCGTGCTCTGTGTCGTCGTAGCGTTCATGGTGAATCGTGGGGGGCATACCGAGAAAAATAAGGATGTTATTAGAGTTGCCTGCAATTTGCCGATGACTGGAAATCTTGGCATGATTGGTGAATACATTGACTCGGGTATTAAAATGGCAATGGATGAGCTTCGCAATTCTTTTGAAGCAGATGGCGTAGAGTTATTTTTTGAATATAACGACAACACAAGCCAACCAAAGGATGCCGTTTCAATTTTTAATCTACAAAAGATAAAAGGATTTGATATATATATGACAGCTGGAACCGCTGAAGCAGCGGCAATATTGGAGCCAGTAAAAGATTCAGGCAAACCTCATTTTATTTGGGGTTTTGAACCATTTTCCTTAAAGAAGAGTGACCATTTATTTAGACATTGGATTGACATGGAATATGAAGGCAAATGTTTCATAAAATACATTGAAAATTACAAACCGAAAACCATTTCTTTTATTTATGAAAATATTTCAAGTACTCAGGCACAATTTGGCACAATAGTAAAACCTTATGTGGAATCACAAGGCATAAAGATACTTAACGATGAATGTTATGATATCTCAACAACTAATTTTCGAGACATTGTAACAAAAGTTTCTGCGGCAAACCCAGACTTGGTTATAATTTATGGTTTTCAAAGTCATCTCGTAGAAATCATTAAAGGATTGAACACAAGCGGACTAAAGAAAAAGGGCAATGTTTTGTGTTCGTTTGATTTCCTTGATGTTCAATCCATCCTTGAACCTCAATTGTTGGACGGAATCGTAACAAATGTTCCAATTTTTTTGGTTGACAACACGGATCGTATCAACTCTTGGAAGGAAAAATTTCATTCAATCTATGGAAGATCGCCTGTTTATACAGATGCATATGCATATGATTTAGCATATACCATTTATTACGCAGCAAAACTTGGAAAAGAAAACGGTGAGAGTATAGAAAAAAATCTCTTTAAGGTCAACTTTGATGGCATCACAGGTCGCATTCGATATTTGGAAAGCGGACAATTAGAATATAATGTTCAACCGAGCATCTATACAAACGGACAATTCCAGTCAATTGAATAATTAACCGATTCAGAAAGTTTGGTTTGAGAGATATGAACATAAAAGTAGCCATATGATATGTCATTGCAATAGCATAGTTGAAGTGTTTCACATCTTCGACTACCTTATTGTTTTGAAAACCTTTTTTTCCAAATACTCCAAAATGAGTTTATTTACAATTGATGACGAAGATGTTAGAACGCAATTGGATGAAGTTGATTATTCTAGTGTTAATATTCCATTTAAGGACGCAACAGAAGATGAGATAGAATCTTTTTATTACTCCACAGGCCTTAAGCATCTTAACAGAATAATTAAGAAGCATTTTGAAGGAATATCCAGCACTTATTTTTTTGAATACTCACTTAATAGCTCTACTTTGGATACTTTTTACCAAAAACTTCTCACCTTTGCAGCAGTCAATACAAACAACAACGAATTTAAGGAAAACATCGAAGAATATGTTAGTGCAATGATCAATGTTCGTTTTCCTGACACTGATGAAGGTCAAGAAAAAAATTGGTTTTATAATCCAGAATGGTTTGTTCTTCCTAGTAAAATAAATATCATTTTGCTTGGTAATAAAGAAGCAAACAATAACCTGCTTGATAAAAAAACAGTAAAAGACATTGAAGACAAAGTAGCGTGTGTAAGAGAAAAGAAAGTGCCGCAATTCAATGAATACTACCTGACACAAGATAAAAATGTCTATGTTTCAAATATGACGTATGAACGGCAGTTTGACGATGTCTTGAAATGGACTAAAACTTTCTTCGACAAAAAAATTGACCTCCTTGAGTATCTTAAAAATGAAGCTAAGACGTTCATATCATATTTCAACCATTTTATAGCAAAAGATGTTAAGGCTGATAAGTATTGTTTGCTTGTATTTCCATTGATTGCTTCCAAAAATTATCTTTTACCTTCTATTTATGAAAAAATATTTAGTAAAGATGAACTTTATGATAGAGACGGTAAGCGTAGGTTTCAAGGAACTGGACACTTTATTGTCTACTTTAAACTCAATAATGAGTTTGTGGATTGGGATAAAGAAAAAAATGAACAAGTGAAAAAACTGGTTATCGAAGTAAACAATGCAGTCTGTCGTTTTGTTGTCAATTACAACTTTAATATGGGAATGCGAGCGCAAGAAAGGTTAAAGAGCGCACTCACCCAATCCGCCATCACAGCACTCATGTCGCGCAACATGAGTCACAATCTGGGGTCGCACGTTCTCACGAACGTCAAACACCAGATTGAAGACCTCGAAAAGCAGCAGGGGGACGAATCGGTTCAGGGGCAGCTTCGGGGGTTGACGGCATTATTACAATATCTTCAGGAGCGGCAGGATTTTATTGCCACGATTGCCAACGACGAGTTTTTTCCCAAAGGGCCGCTTGATTTCAAAAACGCGGTTTTCGATATTCTCGCGATGGACGGACCGGCGTATCGGCACGATTCGGGCAACAAAATCAACAACTACATTCTCGACAACATCGTGCGGTCCGAGAACGTCGCCCGGCACGGCAGTCTGTCCGGCAACGCCCATCCCAACGCGACCGCCATCGAACTGCAACTCGTCAAGGTCGATGCCTCCGGCAGGGTGACGACGTTCAAAAGCATCGGAAACCGGGAGATCGGCAACGAGTTCGCCGACATGACGCTTTCGGTCAACAACGGCCTCAACGGTCGGCAGGCCTTGCTCATCATCTTCGAGAACATCATCCGCAACGCCGCCAAGCACGACAAGGAAGCCCTGGGCCGCCTCGAAAACAACACGTTGCTTTTTTCCGTGATCTTTCAGGAACGCCGCGACGCGCACACGGGCAACACGTATTACGAAATCACCATCGCCGACAACAAGAAGAATCTCGCCGCGCTGAAGCCCAAGTTCTCGAACCCGGATGGCGGCAATCCCTCGTGGATCAAGGACGGCAGGCTCTTGCCGCTCCACATTCTCCGCGAGGATGGCGGCGGTATCGCCCGCGACAACAAGGGTATCAAGGAAATTCTCATCAGTCTCGCGTGGCTGAAATACGGCGAACGCGGAAAATCCGGCAACACGGAAATCAACTACGACACGCTGCAAAACGAACCGTGGGAAATCGTCGATGTCGTCGGCGTGGACGACCGTTTCAGGGTTTATGATTTCGACGCGCCCGATCAACCGGCCGGGCTGTCGTTCGGTTATCGTTTTCACCTGGCCAAGTACAAAAACGTTCATCTGCTCACCCGCGAGGAACTGGAAGGCGGCACGAAACCGCTCAAGGAAACCCTGGCCGACCTGCCTGGTGCATCGCTTTATGCCGTGCGGCAGAGCGATTACGACACGATCATGTCCAACACCGCTTCCAAGGCGGCGTCGGTGCTGCTCTCCATTCCGCGACTGGAACCCGTGCCAGATCGTGAAACGGAACAATCGCTGAACGACCGCTTCGACGATCTGTTGGAGCAAAACATCAAACGGCGGTTTGACATCGACGCCTTGCCGCGGCTTCGCATTTCCGAGAACATGAGTCCCGCGTTCAACGATTGGAACAAGCAGGCGGTCATCCGCGATCAACTGGGGTATGAAAGGGATTGGGATCGCGATCATGCCAACGATGAATTCATTCATTACCGCACGCATTATGAGACAATCCTTGATGAAGCAAAAGACGAGGCCAAGCTTGATCTCCGGCACAACGCCATTTTCACGGAAGGCATCAGCGGCGGGAATTTCACGCACACGTTGATTCGCACCAACATCAGCCGGAGTTCGTATTTGAACATCGTCGAAGCGGCTCTTGCCAAAATCGCCATTGTGGACGAACGTGTCTTTGCGAAATGTCACGGGCGGAGTCCGAAAGAGAGAAGCAGAAACCCCGGCCAGCCGGACAATCCGTACTGGAAATACCTGGAGCAAAAAGGCGTTTATATTCTCAACAGCGATGAAAACGGCATTTTTGATTTGCGCGGTTACTACATCAGCACGGGTATCAACGCCAGCATCGTGTATGATTTTCTCACCATTCACCTCGGCTTGATTGACAAGACGGATGCCGGCGAAAATTCCAACGAAGCGAAAAAACTTGCGGCGGCGTTGAAGCAATTCGGCGGTCGCTATGTGCCAGGGTTGACGAAACTCTCCGTCCATTCCGGGCGCGGTGGCATGACGCAGGTCGAGAACATCGCGTTTGTCCCGCTTTCCGGTATCGAATGGGCGTTGGACAACTGCAAATACATGCTCTCGGATTTTTTTCACGGCAATAAATATCCGATCTTCGGTGAAATGCCAAGTCGTGAGTTCTTGCTTTCCCAGGCAAAGCCACAGAAACGAAAAGCGATTGCAACTGCGGCACGTGATGCAAGGCTTGGCATTGCGGAAGATCGCGATTATGGGGAAATCACTCTGCCTTACGATGCAAAAGTTCGCAAGATTTTTCTCTTCACTACATACACGACCGGAACGAAAACCCTTTACGGCCAGGCGGCGGGAACGATTGAATATCCCGACATCGAACGGTTCGCGTCATTGGATACGATTCAGGAAAAAGCCCCTGATTTTGCCGACAACTTCACTTGTATCACGCACATTGATTCGCAGATTTTCTTTTATCCCTGCACGAAACTGATGAACAGGGTAGTTGTGCCTTCGGAACGACACGACGAATTCATCTGTAATCTCACGGGCAAGGTATTGGAAGCGATGCCAGGCAAAGAGGCGGTTGAATTGCATTTGGTTCTTCACGCCAGCGACTCACCGCAAAGACGCGAACCCAACACCAAAGACACTGCCCATCCACTCATTGAGCAAATCAAGTCTCTGTATCCCGATCAGGTCGTCAATGTGACGATCTGGTGGTTCTCGCACGACGGCACAGGCATTCACCGGAGCATCGTCTGCGACGGGCAGCTCTTTGACGGCGTGAACGATAAGGCGTTGCGTCTGCTGAATCAACTCGCCAAACACACGAATACGTCGTCGGTAACAGCAGAAACTGGTGTTTCTGCCGTTGTCGGCAAGGGAAGTGCCGCAATGGTTGATGGACAAGATGTATGCGTTGCTTTGAAAATTCCTGAAAACTTCCGCCTGAACAACAAGACCTACCTGGATCGTTTGGCAACTTGGCAATTGGGCGGGGCGGTTGATCAGGCCGCATTGAACCGCATCTTCGGTGCCCCCAGTGATGACAAAGTATTTTGGAATCCCAAGTTTTCTCCTGACCGGTGTTCCGAGCGAATCAAACATCCCAAGCCGATTCTTGTCGTCGGCAAATGGCCGTTGGATGCGGTCGGCAGGGATGAGCAGCGGACAAACTATCTCGACAGCAGCATCTGGTGTCGCTATATCAGCAATGAACAAGAGGAAACGGCTGTTCGCAAGCAGTTTGCCCGTAACCATGAGCTTGGATTGTACGACTGCAACAACGGGCTGGAGTATCTTGAGTTTCAGGCACGTATGCTGGTCAACGCACGGTTCGGTGAATTTGAATCGTCGAGGCACAGTAAAATTCCTCCCGTCGAATTTCACTCGGAAACGGAAATGACGAAGAAAACCGCCGCCATCATCAAGAAACTCAAGGATGCCGTCACAACGCATCCGTCATCGAACCATCCGCTGATTTGGAAAATCCTGTTGGTTGACGACCATTCCACGAAAAATTTGTCACGCGGCAAATGTTCCAAACGTGATGTCGTATGCGACGTGTTGGCCTCCATGTTTCCAATTGAGATATTCGACAATAAAAAATATGTTCCCTGCCCAACGAAAACTCGCCCGGAATTGAAGGATATTTACCACATCAAAATCCATTGCGCCGAAACGAAAGAAGAGGCGTTGGAATTCATCAGGAAACAGCGGTTCGACATGATTCTGCTCGATTATTTGCTGAACAAACCTGAAATGACACCCGAAACAGGCCGCGATTTTGACACTTCCGACGAGTTGCTGGAGGAAATCAAGGATTCAACACAAGAGTTGGAACGGGGACCGATGGGCTACCTGTGGTTCCTGAACGTGTCCGCCTTTGCAAACGCGATTGACAGTAAACTCACTGCGAAAGGTCTCCACTATGATACGAACGAATGGCATTTGAACAAAGGGGCTTGTCCGATCAATACGCCCGAATTATTCAAGTACAATTTGCTGTTTTTCATGACAAAGCAGGTTGATGAATTGGTCAAGTTTCATAAATCCAAGTTGGAACACCAGGACATGAGGTCGCTTGTCGATTTGCTGCGAAAAATCTATATGCCGGAAGACGGAACAACGCCGCGTAAAATGGCCGATTTATACTTTCATAGTATTCTCAATCTGGAGGCGGATTGCGAAATTATGCGGAAGGACATTGACTACGGACTTTCCGGCAAAGAAAAAGACGACACAAAAAAGCTTCTCGCCAATCCTGGAAAATCCGAACTTGTTTTCTCGCTCTTCCCCGACATTATTCATTACACCAAACCGTTTTGGGATCACCTTTCCCATCTCGTCCACATTACCGCTTACGGTTCGCCGCAGGAGTGGCCGCAAATGCTTGTCAACTTCCGGGAAATCAAAAGCACGCTTTTAGAAGCCAACAAAGGGCGAAATGAACAAGCAACGAAAAAATTAGTCCAGAAAATCGAAGAGTATATCATTGATCTGCACGCGTAACGACAACCCCGTTTGATTCCCAGCAACACCGATCTTTTCCCATGTACCACGGACGCTATTTCAGACTCGATACCGATGTTGCCAACATCGAAAAGGGCATTGCCGTCTTCCGTTATTGCCCGGACAGAAAGACGGATAGCGGTATTTACGTGACTTTTTCCGACGACGAAATCGTATTCTATTTCAATTCCCGTGTTGACGACACAATCAAAAATGCAACCATCCTGCACATTCCCATTGATGACAACATCGACCGAAGTTTTGCAAGTACCGTCACGGAAGCCTTTGACGAAAATATTGACATTGGCGATGTGTCCTCGAGTCCACAGGAAAACCCGCACCTTTCCTATTATTTGACTTTCTCTTTTGGGGCAAACTCAAAGCAGGTCAAAGGCAGGAAGAAATCGCGTTCAAGGCGGAACATGCACACGTCGCCTCCCGCTTCAGAATTGCTGCTTGTGCGCAAGCTGATTTTGGATTTCCTGTTTGACCTGAAAGAAACACGCATTTTTGAGATGTCACCGTATTATGGTGAACTTACCGAAAAACTTCGCAGCAATTTTTTCGCACGATGCCTGATCGCCAAAGCCCGCTATGGGTATCAAAGGGTGTTTTACGAAAGCATCATCAAGGAAGATCGTCATGCCTCTTCCGCCAATGAACGCAAAGCGAGAAAAAACAAACGGCAATTTTACGGAGAGATTCTTTTTCAAGCAGAAAAGGAATGGGCGGATTGCATTCGCGACCCCCGCTCCGACCATACATTCCACAACGACTTTCACAACTGGTTCGATGACAGTGAAACCGAGATGCGCCGCATCTATTTGCCGTACTTGCCCATTGCACTGAACGACGAAGGAGTTACCAGGAAACTCAAAAAAGACCATGATAAAACCACATCAATGTGGTTTACCATGCGATATAATGCTTTGACTTCGTGGCGTATTCTGCTTGAGGGCAACAACTCGTTTTGGGACATCCACCTGATCAGACCACGCATTTTGTTTGCCGTTGGAGTCGGATGGCTCACTGTAAAAAGTGTGGAGCAGTTGCCAAACTTTCCTATTATACTGATCGTGATGATTTTTGCCGTATCATGGCTTCTTATTTGGAGAGTGGTACCGCTCGTAAAGGATATTTTCATACGGGCATTAAGGTTTTCCGGTTTTGTTTTATTGGTTTCATACATCCTCGGATACGTGTTGAATCCAATCATCAAAACTGAAATTTATCCAAACATCTTCGTGGCGACTTTTCTTGGACTTGCAGTACAAATTTTCCTCCGAGGCGGCAATCCCAATGATCCCATGTGATGATTTAACAATTTTATTAACTTTAACTTACCAGGAAACAATACAATGGAAGACCAACATCAGAACAAGACCGTGAATAACGACGGTGTCACACTGCCGGAACACGACTTTGCCGGTCTCAGTCAGGTGATTCAAAGTGCAAAGCCGACTTTGCCTGGAACAGAAAACGGCTTTGTCCCCTTGAAAGATTTTGATTTGGCAAAACCTTATGAGGGTTACGCAGAATACCTTAAGAATTGGGAAAACCGCCTTGACGCAAATCCGATCGACCCTGCAAATGCCTTTGAGAAACTCAAAGAAGAAATAAAAGAACTCGAGCGCAAACTCAAAGATGAGTTTGAGCAGCGCATCAGTGACATTACGGACCGCTACGATGGCCGAACAGGTGAATTGAAGGACTACCATACCGAAGTCTTGCGGTTGAAAGACGACGAAATCAGAATATGGCAAGGGCGAGTGGACGAACTCAAAGCCAAAAACCAAAACCTCGAACAACAGCGAGACGACGAACGTAACGGCCGTCTTGACGATCTTCGGGATTTTCACACGCAACGGATGGCCGATTTGGAACGGTATCATGCAAATGAATTGGCATTGACCGAGCGGTTTACCCAGAGGTGGGAAGAAAAGGTTCAAGCCGTTGAAACTCGGATCGAAAAAGAACAAGAGCAGCTTCATGTTGACAGAAAAAATTTGTTTAAAACCGTCCTGGCTTCCATCAAAAACTTCAGTTTGGCAAAACTCTTCAAATAGAGCAATGGGTGGATATTATGAACGAACATACGATCAAAGCCGTTGAAGGGCAGTTGCGGCTCAGAAATGAGAGACTGGCACTCCGCGAGAAGGAGTTTGGCTTGTGGGCAAAAAAATGGCGGGTAATCGCCATCGTTGTCCTTCTCTTAATTTGCGGAACGGTTGTTTTCTTTGGAGGAATGGGACTCTGCAAGTTGTCCAAAGATATTTTGAGCATGAAAAATTGTGACAACGACAATCCGAGTCAAGAGAGCAAAAAAGATGACACTCAAAAAACGACGACATATATGGTGCCAAGCAATAGTTTGGCGGTTGTTACTCCCCCCGCCAAAGGAGATGCCGTCATTTTGAAGCCCGAAAGTAAAATGGTTTCGGACAAATGGTTACTTGTCGTTTACGTCATTGTGAACGGGATGTTAGTCCTTGCAGGTCTTGGTGTGGCGGCTATTACAGTAAAAAACATTGCAAATTATAATAATGAATTGGAGTGAAAATCATGTGTGCAAATCTTAATAATTGGAAATGGAAAAAAATCCTTTGTGCAATATCCTTGATAATAGCTATCCCTCTTTATAGCATTGCATTTTTTTCGCCGCCTCAAATGGTAATCATTGGACAGAAAATGGTTATTATCGGGCAAAATAAAGAGGAAATTAAAGAAATTATTAAAGATAATCAGCATGTGATTTCAAAAGTTCTGGAATCCAATGAAACAAACAAACAACTGAGTCAACAAATTATCAGTGCCGCAGTTACGGTATTTATTATGAAACTTCCATGTCTTATTTTTGTCCTCATACTCACGATGGGTGCCATTCGGGCATACACCGTTTGCCGTATCAACTCTTAACAATTAACAATTCAAACTAACCAACAAACCAATTTAAGGATTAATCAAATGAGTACACTGTCAGATCAAAAACTTTACGATTTTGCAGAAAAACTATCGACCGCCTTATCCGCATCTCCTTCTCTTTCTAAAGAAAAAGCAGAGTGGAAGCCAATAAAGGATTTTGTCGATAATCTCAAAAAGAAAATCGAAGAATCCTTTGAATGGAAAATTCGAGAAAATTTGAATAAACATTTGAAAGATGCACTTGATGTTGATTCACTCGAATTTGATGTCACAAAATCCATAAGTTACCAAGAAGCCTACCCAAGATTTGATATTAGCATTGCCGTTAAACGAGATAAAATGATCGCTTTTATAAATGATAATTTCAAGACTAATTCGAAAATTCCGAATGCCAAGTCAAGCATCGCAAACAGTTTTCTCAAGTTTGTGGAAGACTTGGATATCACCGTGGGCGATCTGGGTAAAATCAAAAAATCCATGATCGGAAAAGTCACCGTCGTTGTCAAATAACCATGACGCGATTATCGAAGGTTTCGTTTTTGGCCGTGTTTTGCTACTCGGCTTTATTCCACGTCGGCAACAGTGGCTGTCTCAATCATCTTCATGACGCCGACCTTGACCTCCGGTGGCAATCCCGGCCAGAGAGTGAATATCGTTTCGAGTGCTTGCCGGTCAGCGGGCGAAAGAACGGGGGTTTCGGAAAATGCCCCGTATTTTGCCCCGCAGTAGTTTTCAGAATTACATAACTCACTGTGCTCACAACAGGTTATGTTTCCCGGTTGTAATCCTACCTGGTCTATTTGGGGGTACGCACCCAGTGGCCGTAAGTTGCAAAACACTGCAATTTACGGCCTTTTTGTTTGTCGCTTCATTTATCTGCAAGCCATTTCCGGCGGTGACTGTGACGCTTTTTGTGCGTAAACGATCCAGGAACTGCATGGGTTGACAAAACGTGGAGAATTTTATCCGCACGGGGTGTGTTATTTGCTTTGTTTTTCCCAGCGGTCGGGGAGCATATGGAAGAGTTCTGCTTCGGAGG
>Ga0123353_10006530_pt1 | contig 15537 bp, 10 predicted proteins | sample TergutLab28metaG_3_FD_92763 | JGI IMG/M metagenome (GOLD analysis project Ga0123353, IMG submission 92763) | Labiotermes labralis P3 segment gut microbial communities from Petit-Saut dam, French Guiana - Lab288 P3 | ecosystem: Host-associated > Arthropoda: Insects > Digestive system > Gut ... | reverse complement strand
CTTTAGTGCCTATCGGTACCTCCGTACCTTTAGTGCCTATCGGTACCTCCGTACCTTTAGTGCCTATCGGTACCTCCGTACCTTTAGTGCCTATCGGTACCTCCATACCTTCAGTGCCTATCGGTATCTCCATTCCTTTAGTGCCTGTCGGTACCGCTATTAGATTACATTTCTGAAGAATTATTTTCCATAATGTTAAATTGCGGCAATGAAACAGAATTTTTTTTGTGTTTGTTTTGAGTGGATTCTGAACACAAAAAGTAAAAGAGATTATTGGTGCAGGAGATGAGCTTCTTTTGCGCAATTCCCGGATAGACTGTAAATTGGAGACCGTAGTTAAACGAAACAGATAAGAGAGCGCCTTACTCTCTCTTACTTATTAGGGTAACTTAAAAGAAAGAATACCGTGGAGGGCTGAAATGTAAATAAATGGGGACAATAGAGTACAGACGAAGAAAACGAAGAAGTAATGTTGGGATACTTAAAGAGATGGTGTCTAGAGTCCTAAACATTAGAGGTAAGAAAGGAAAACGAGTCGTTTTACGTCACAGATGGTATTCATTACTCTACGTTAAACGATATATACAACGCTATCAACAAAGCTGATCCTTCCTTCGAAAATCATTGACATTGTTCTGGAAGGAGGCTTTTGTAGAGCAGTATAACATTTCATTATATCCCCGCCTCTTTTCAGGTTGTCATATTTTGCATAGACTTCAATGCATGTCTTAACTCCAGACACAAGAAACAGAACAGCCTGGAGCTTATGTTAAGGTGGTTTCCACTTCCTTATGCTTCTTATGCTGTAGCGGTGTCCACAGCCAATACTGTCCAATTCTTCTTATATTATGCCCGTGTAAACTTTCAGCAATGTTCTGGGCTTCGTCTGTCCAGACTGACACTTTTATTAATTATTTACACGAATGTAAGGCCTGTTCTTCGAAATAATCCACAGCATCGAACTTAGCAACGTAGCAAATACAGACTTTTGCTACCATAACCATTCAAATTTAACTAACGTCACTGAGTTGGGTTCCTCTGCAATTCTTACAGTCGGCAAACACCTAAAGAAATTCCGCAACTTTTGTGTATGGAAATTGAACATTTATTGCCATTGAAAATGTAAACAAAGAAATGCGCACAATGAAATACAATACAATACAAATCATAAAATATATGAGACTTATTCAGAAAGTAAGTACCGTTCCGCTGTAAAAAAAATCGAGTAAGGTTTCGTATAAAATTTTATTGTTATCACATTCTACATTCTTCAAACTATTTTTCCACATATTCGCTGCCATTATTGAGGCACTTACCTTAGCGGGGCACAAGTTTTTGTGTACCCTTCTCATAGAATGCGGCCACCGATAACCCAAATGACTACTGAAAATATCATGGAGTAGAATCCTTAAAATATGAGGAAAGTGCAGGGACAGATCAGAAATTGTGAAACGTCTGTCGTCACGCACTCTTTCGTTGACCTTACACACGAAATCATCATTCACCAAGGATGGACGCCCACTTCGCGCTTCATCGTGAACGTTCTCTCGTCCTTCATTGAACATCCGAACCCATTTCCTAAACATGCCATCACTCATCGCATTGTCATCATACACTTGACAGATCTGGTGATTAATCTCACTTGATATCACATTCCTAGCGTTCAAAAAACGAATTGCAGACCGTATTTCACAGTCGGCGGCCCCTTCAGTTGTCTTAAACATGTTTAACGCAAGGAACAAACATAAACATAACACGAATTTCACGAAATGGCGTCTGTGGCTTCTCAATTGCTAGAGGACGTCACTGCACATGCGCAAAGTGACAGTCTCGAGGATGCGCGAGCTTCATGCGCAGACGGTACTTACTTTCCCATTAACCTACGTAATTCGTTAAGAATCAACTCAACACAAGTACAACACTCAAATCCAGGTATGGATTGGAGTGTTTTACTTGTGTTTCTTTGTTTTAATAGAGTCCCTGAAGATGGCGCCCCGGAGCCGAAATATGCAGGAGTTAATGTTCACTACGAATTATATTTTATGAATTGTATTTTATTATATTTTATTTAGGACATTTGTTGGTTAATTTATTGAATATCATAAAATGCACCGTATGGGTAACATAAAATTTTTTGTTATGTTCACATCAGTCCACCTCGGAACCCCATCATGACAAATGTAATTCAGTCCATACCCCCCACCATATTATTTTAATGTTAAATAATATAATATTGTTAAAATATGTTAATTTTATGTTTTATGTTTTATCCTAAGCCCAGGAATTCGAAGGACACTCTCGTCCTTCCATTAACTAATTCCCAGCAGTAAGGTGTTTCTTAACGACACAAAACTTCTCAGCTAATGTTTGCTCTCTTCTGGATTGTTACGCAGCGTCGACTGGTAGTTGTTACCGACGTTTCGGTGCAGAATGTCGGACAATTATTCAGGGGTCAAGATGTTTGTGGAAGAAATTTGTTACTTGATCCTTGAATATGGTACAGACACGCTGTCCCGAAACGTCGGTAACACACCAAAAATTGACATTGTGCAATAACCCACCACAGCGAAGACCTCAACTACGACCTCATCGCGGCCACAGCCTAAAATATCTCATACTTCCTCATTTAATCAAGAAATTGGCATCATTTTCTGGAACCCCAAGTTTTATACAGTGTTCACAAAACCTGTCACTTAACCCAGTGTTGAGTTACACTAATCATATCCATATAATGCCGTCCTATTTCTTCGGGATGCATTTTAGCATTTTCTCCAAACCGCGCGTAGGTTATTGCATGGTTAGGAGAATGATAAATATGCGGCATAGGCCTCTTATGTAGTGCCTTTTCTTCTGGTTTTCCCACCAAAACCTTGTGTGTATTTCACTTCACCCTCAAGATGACCCGTAAATTTCATCGTCCTTTGATTTGTCACCTGACTAATATCTGGTGAGGCACACAAATCGTACAGTTTTCGTTATGCTGTCTCTCCTGCCTCTTGTCACTTCCTTTGCTTCAGGTCCAACTGTAGTTCTCAGTATTCTATTCGCGAACTCTCTCAACCGATGTTCTTCCTTTAAATAAACATGAAGTCTCACACCTATATAAAAGGTAAAAGGCAAAGTGCACCCTTGTACAGGCACTGAGGGTCTGTACAGGCTGTATGGTCCATAGGAGATGTAGAGGTGAGCTCTACTCTTTCTTGACCACGGCACTAGAAGGGGGTGAGGGGTCAGCGTCACGCCCTGGCCGCTCTTTACCCCCGGGAAAGACTCGGTACCCATTGTACAGGAGGCTGGTTGGGCCCCAGGGCCGGTCTGTACAGGTGCGGAAAACCTCGCCCCCCACTGGGATTCGATCCCCGGACCGTCTAGCCCGCAGCCAATCGCTATACCGACTACGCTACCCTGCCCACCACACCTATATAACACAATATAAAATAAGATTTGTGCATATTTTATTCATTATGATTTTCATGGAATTACACTTAAGTAAATAAAAGTGGAAAAGGGAATTCATTCGCACAAGCAGCAATCGGAGATTGGCTGTTAAATAGAAATAGTGTTGTGTGTCAAAATGTGCGTACTGTTGTGGCGGTAGAGTGTTTCGGGAGAAAACTGCCATATTTCGGCAGAACGTTCTGTAGGCTAATTTACCTCAATATAACAAGACATCCTTCTATTGAAAATTCGAAATGTTACGGAAATAATGACGCGATACTAAATGCCTACTGTACTTGTTGCACACGTGTGTTGGGCATCCTTGAGTCGATAGCAAGCAAAGACGTGCAGAGTCGAATGTGCTGTGTAAACTACTTGGAAACCTAAGGATGATTTTTGTGCAATTATTGCGATTTAACCTGAGGAAATTTCCCAAAATTACGACAGGTTCCTCCTGAAACATGTCGTATGTAAATAATATTTTCCTGCCACTGTCAATGAGCTTCATAAGAAATAAATTTTTAAATGTTAAATATAATCTGGTTTCAAACAGTAACGTCTTATCTGGATGAATCCGTTTCTTTCCCTTTCAAGTCATCATTAATTCTACTGCATATTTGAAACAGGGAAGGAGGCAAAACGGCTAAATTGTGTATTGTGATGACATAACTTTAGAAGAAAATATCATGAAAGTACAATTAGTTTTGTTGTTGTGTGTCACATTAATTTTCATTAGCTTATACTTTCTTCCTGACATGTACATACAGTCCACATAAAAAAAAATGTAATGTTTTTGGTGACAAAATATTTCTTACAAATTCAACATTAGTGCAAGAAATAAAAATGGAATTATTTTAAACTAAAAGGCATTTATAAAGGTAATTGCCAACATTCACCCTTTAACCTACAATGAAGGAGTACAGCTATATCTCTAATCCTTATTTATACTCCTTGCTAGATGGGGGTGAGTGTTTAACGTCACGCATCGGCCGCTTTAGCCTTGAGGATGACCCGGTACGTATTGTATAGGAGGCTGAACAGTCCCTTCGGCTGGTCTAGAGGAGTGCGGTAGGTGTCGCCAACGCCGGAATTCGATCCCCGGACCGTCCAGAACGTAACGAAGCGCTATCCCTACCCAGCTACCCTGGCACTGAGTCCCTCGCATTCAAGAATTTCTGCTTGTTTCTATCCGGTTCAAATGCATTTCGTAAGAGAACTCATTAATAACGTTTCGAAGGAATACACCAGAAGTGTATCAGTTTTATTGTACTGGGTTTCGATTAGCCCTGTGGTGACTGTTATGTCAAGATGTGATGAGACTCTATGGAGGTAGCAGTCTCTTTCCTTCGCCTTCACTTTTCGTTCTCTCCTTATTTATTCCCACCCTTCATACTAGGTCGATGTCATAAACACAGCTCTTACGCCACCTCCACCTCGTGCCATTCCGCAATGAAAACTCGCATACCACCAGAAGTTGGGTTCCTTCTCGAATTAGCTCTATATTTCTCATTATTCTTTGGCGTAGGTTGGTCCATGTAATTCTGGAATTCATTTCTACCAGAAGAAGAACGATACAAGTTCTATGTATTTACTGTTGAAGGAAATGGAGTCTGGTGTCCTGTCATCAACTGGCCTTGTCGTTGGGTAATGGACTTGCCTTTGTATAAAATCGTGTGGTGCTTCGTCTTCTATTGCTAATGATGTTAAACTTGTTATACTGTTTATAGTGCAATTTCCCATAACGTCGTGAATGGTGTAGGGCAAAATTCACCTTTAACCTTTTGGGGCCGGAATTATTTTTTTTTAATTTTAGCACACCCTGTATGTAAAATGTGAATAATACAGGAACCAAATACGTTAGAATTATGAAACAAACTGCATTTTGAAGAGAAAAAAAACGGAGAACATATACCATGTTTAAAATATTCAGTACCTATATATTTGTTGAATAAAATATATAAAATGCAACTTTAGAGGTTAGCGGTGCGGTACGTCAACTATAGTTGACATTAGGCGTCAAAAGGTTAAGAAGCCCAGCAGCAGATACAGAAACCACCAGCTGCGTAAAGTAAATTTGATCCTACACATGTCAGGAAAGGATAAGAGACAAATTATATCCACTCGGCACGAATTGAGGTGAGTATTCAGCTTTACGCCCCGGCCGCTTTACCTCCGTTGAAAGAATCCTTATTATTGATAAAAGAGAGCGTTGTTAGTGTCACAGTCTATGTAGACGCTGGAGACAGCACATACAGTAAGTCTCCTTTTTCTTTCTGGAATCAAACCGCGAGTTCTAGGATGTCAAGCCCGTAGCCTAGTCACTATGCCCACTGAGCTATCCAGAATTCCCAAGCTTAATTGTTAACTTTTTTTTTACACAGTGGATTTAGTGGGGTTACGTAAACATGATTTCAGGCTTCCGTCACGAAGTAGATGAGAAGTGCGCTCTTCTGAGTTATTACGCAGCTAGTAGTGTTAATTGCTTACAGACATTTCGGGACAACGTATCGGTCCCATCTTTAAGGGTCAAGACTCCAAGAAGTCCCTTAAGATGGGACCCCATAGGTCGTCCCGAAATGTCGGCAAGGAATTACCACTCCTCGCTGTGTAATAACCCAGAAACGCGCAGTTCTCGTCTAGTGTGTGTATCGTCGTAAATATATAGACATTCATTCTTCAGACAGTACTGGCCTTTTTAATTTTGTAATTTATGGGATTTTACCTCTGTGAAGGAGGAAATGATTTTTTTATACATAAATAAATGCATAAAGGTTCACAGGACCTCACGATTTGGATGTGATTTCTATAAATTTCATATTATTAATATTTACTTCAGCACATTCCGTGCGCCTGTAATGAAGTCATCACAAACCTGTGTTGCCACCAAGTACAGTGCGTTCGGAAAGTCGCTTTGCACTTAGGTTACGGTAGAGTCCAGTTGAACTGTGATGGCACACAGTGACGCACGATTTCGGGCCTATATAGACGTTCGTGGACATCACTTCCAGCTCCTTTTATAAGCGCACACCGACTTTCCGAACTTCCCCTCCCGTACGTCACCGTGTGCCATCACATTTCAACTGGAGTCTTCCGTAGCTTAAGTGCACAACGACTCTCCGAACGCACTGTATATGTGATAAAAAAATCACGAGAATGAGAAATATTCGCAACGTTGGAAAAGGCAGAGTCCAGTACAGAAATTATAAGAGGCTTAAAATTGGCAGCGGTCATGCACACGGGCATTCAATTGAGTGATCCTGCTGTTGTGTAGTATGAGCTGAAGAAGATAACGGTATAATCTGCTTTACGAGGTCTGGACATTTTATAGTATCAATTTCACTTTCTTAGTCTCTTAGAATATAAGCCTACTTACAATACCAAGGCACAGAATACAAGACCGTCACGTCTTCCTGTCATAGAGCACGCCCTAAAGCGGCCATGTTTACAGGCTTCAGACTCAGTACTCAGTATGATATGGACATGCGCCCTAGGGCGTCGCGATGGCCAGGCACACAAGCTCTCAGCGTCATAGTCAATAACACTTGGGGTCAGTCATGAAAGATGTAAAAATCACAGAACTTTTGTTCTATACGAGATAATGCCAAACACATGCAGGTATGTGCATTGAGACAAAGTACGGAATACATCACTCTAAATGCACTGCTACTGACGTCTAAGACCTATAACACAGGACTGCAGAAATCCTCGACGCCTGGAAAACAGGGCGGCTAAATTCAGACCGTTGACTCGTAGTATTCTGAGCGTAATTGTTACACTTCCCATACATACAAAAAAAAAAGTGCTTCAGTTCACATGTTCACATTCAACGAGCAGAAAGCTCCATATAATCGTGAGGGTCACAGGTCACCCCAGGATCGTGGGTGCTAAGAATGAATCTGGCTTCGTTTCAAATTCTGGCTCTTAGAGTTTAGAGGTGGCTTCCACGTTTTTGAGAAAATTGCCCATCCGTCATGTAGTATCTTCTGTAGTGTGTTAATGGAGATCTGAAAACCTTAACATCTCCATGTGCCTATTGTCTAGAATTTCTGGGAACCTCAACCTCCAGGAATCCTAGGGACATCTCGAGGCCTGTAGCCGGGGGATTGCTTTAGTGTGATAATGGCTTCTCAGAAGGAAAGTTCTGCGTTTTACTCGTGTTTGTGTTGTTTTGTGTACATGTAGGCCTTGTGAAAGGAAAATTTCCTTTCCAAGAAGTCCTACCAAGTGTTTAGTACGGAGATGTAAATAAAAAAACAAGAGACTAAGATTAGCACTGCCTTGTAGATTCGTGGGGACAAATATCTAGCACATGAAATGTGCGATACAAAAAAATACCAAATAATTTTCAAGGAGGAAGTTTCCCTATGTCGCAAAAATTACAAGAGGATTAAGTGTTAGGGTACATTTTGTTTGTGTTATTTTATTGCAGTGTCAGTATTTGCCAAATTCATCTCATTTTGCCCATCTTGTTACAAATTTAAAAACTTCGACACGAGGGAAGTTGGGGCCCTTGCAGACTCTGGCACTGTCGAACACAATTCCCAACCGGAACTCAAGTGTTGCGAGATAAAACTAGAATTGTGTCTTCTGTGATTCTTGATATCAGTTCTTCGACACGTGCTCCTTTTGCATCCATCCTTTGTGTACTGCCCCGACCACTGCGGCGATGATCGTCATGGATGTCCGTTCTAACGTTTTCAAAATCTGCGTCATTTTCTGAAATGCTGTACTTTCACTGTATCATCACAATACACTTCTATACATTTGCGTTAAATTTTGATTATGGAAATAACTTCACCCCTCAAAATAAGGAAAAAAAAAACACTAGGACCATCTTCGCAGGAAGAAAATTCCAGTGACATGCGTATCAACTTATACCGCGAATAACAACGGAATGACCGACTCTTGAACCATGTCTTGCATGTCACCCCTACTACAACTGCTTCCCTTAAAGAAAAAAATAATATACATAAAATTAATTAATTATTTTACATACTCAACATGATTTTCATTCTTTTGTTGTTACGCTGGCAACGAGAAGCTGAAAAAGTGCAACTATAAACCTCTCCATACGAATTTATTTTTCAATTAATTAATTATACAATACCACCTGACACGACGCACATCGCACCCTCCATGTGGACGAGATACCTTCGGATCACGTAAGAACGAGACAGATGTTTTGTATGCATAATACGTGCAGATCATAAACACTATATAGACACATACTGGGAACTGCTCACTATCACACAATGTTAATATCACTATAGTGTAATGTCTATCCTTAACAGCGTTTTATATATTTTAGAATGTTAACCTTTAGACGCCTAATGCCAACTATAGTTGACGTACCGCACCGCTAACCTCTAAAGTTGCATTTCATATATTTATTCAACAAATATATGTACCGAATATTTTAAACACGGTATATTCTCTCCTTTTTTTTCTCTTCAACATGCAGTTTGTTTCATAATTCTAACGTATTTGGTTCCCGTATTATTCACATTTTATATACAGGGTGTGCTAAAATTAAAAATAAAATCCGGCGCCAAAAGGTTAATACTGTAAGCATTACGGTACGGGCGGTGTAACACTGGATCAGTGTGTATGGCTTGCATTATTTTGTTCTGAATCTCACAGAATGTAGCATCCTGGTGTCGAAACATGTAGCAGTTTAATACGTGTTATGAATTGTATTTTAATAAGTGCAGTTGTTGGTTGGTGTATTATTTGTAACTCTCCACGTCGGTCTCCCATCAACAAATAGCAACATCAGAAATGACGGACATATTTTCGTAAAATTTCGGCACAAATTTGAAATAAAATATGTTTAGATGTTTCAGTTCTGGTTAATAACGCGACAAAATCGGAAGGAAAATTTACAGCTTCAGCATAGCATAATTAAATAGTTATCAGAACGGAAAAGGAAAATAGTTGTGACAGAATTAGAGGGGAAGAAAGAATGTACGTTAAAGTTTCAGCATTATTTTCTGTAAATCTCAAATTTTTTTCGAAATGATTGAATGAAACTAAAGCGTGCGAATTGTCACAGTGTGCATCTAGGATCATAGTGCCTGTATGTTCAAGGTCATTCTGTTGAAGTCACTCTTCTTAGACTGCCTGATTCTGCAGATGTGGACAGTGCGTTCCTTCGAAACGTCCATGACTATGTACCAATAAACACGGCGTTACGTTCCACAATACGTGAATTTTTAGCAAACAGCCGTGAAACCCTCATAATCTTCTTTGTTACAATCTGTTAAATTCAACGTCACTAATTCTAGTGTGGTACAGGCCGATTCGTTAAACACTACAATTATTGACGCCGGTACAGCACTGCTCATGGTTTTATGGTGAAACACTTCAAAAAATGTTGGCTGTACAGGATGGTAAAAAAATACATATTTACAGCTTAACATCGCATTACATTAATTTCAAACTTTACCAGTATTGTGTGTGATGTGTGTGATGTGTATGGTGTGTGTGATTTGTATGATGTGTGTGATGTGTGTGATGTGTATGATGTGTGTGGTGTGTGTGATGTGTGTGATGTGTATGGTGTGTGTGATGTGTATGATGTGTGTGATGTGTATGATGCGTGTGATGTGTATGATGTGTGGTGTGTGTGATGTGTATGATGTGTGTGGTGTGTGTGATGTGTGTGGTGTGTGTGATGTGTGTGGTGTGTGTGATGTGTGTGGTGTGTAAGAGAACTTCACTACTAACAACTTCTGTACAAAAGTCTTGTCATATGTTGACATTACGTAATCGTCACATGGCAAATGTTGCATAAGCGGCTGCCATAGCCAGAGGAATATTTTTCTAAAAAACTATGATGGTGGTAAAGAATAAATTACATGAACTGAATACAACAGAGAGCACAAATTTTAAAGACGTAACATTTTTATATTTCTTGTGGTTTGGCATTTCTCGTTGCGTCCGTCCGCTTACGCGTGAAATTCATAGGGAGTCAAATTCTCGAATGGTGGTGCAAGCAGTACTGCTTTGCACTATTATTGTGGTGTGTTTTCCTTAATGTATACTTTTGTTTGGTGTTCACCACATATTTGTTGTGTTTTGTGACCCAGATTGATACACTGGTTGATATTATTAGGTAAAAATACTAGAAGTAAATGCTGATAAAACTAAGTACATGGTCACGTCTCGAGATCAGAATAAAAGACAAAGTCACATTCTTCAGACTGATAACAGTTCCTTTGAAAGGGTCGAAGGGTTATGGTTCAACCTCAACAAACCAAAATTCTTTCCAGGAAAAAATTAAGAGCAGACTGAAGTCAGGGAATGCTTGTTATCATTCGGTGCAGAATCTTTTGTCTTGCAGTTTGATATCCAAAAGTATAAAGATAAGGAAATACAGAACTATAAATTAACCTGTTTGTATGGGTGTAAAACTTGGTCGCTTACATTGAGGGAGAAACGTAGGCTGAGGGTGTTTCAAAATAGGATGCTGATGAGAATATTTGGGCATAAGAGGGACGAGGTAACAGGGGAGTGGAGGAAACTACATAATGAGGAGCTTAATGATCTGTACTCCTCACCCAATATTGTTCGGGTGATAAAATCGAGAAGAACGGAATGCGCGGGGCATGTAGTGGGTACGGGTGAGTGGAGAGGGGTATACAGGCTTTTGGTGGGGAAACCTAAGGGAAAGAGACCATGTGTGACACCCAGGCATAGATTTGAGGATAATATTAAGATGGATCTTCAGGAAGTGGGATGTGAGGCTATGGACTGGATCGAGCTCGCTCAGGATAGGGACAGGTGGCGGGCACTTGTGAATGCGGTAATGAACCTTCGGGTTCCATAAACTGCGGGTAATTTCTTGATTAGTTGAAAACCGGTTAGCTTATCAAGAACGATTCTTTTCCATGAAGTAAGTAAGTAAGTAAGTAAATCAGTAAGTAAGCAAATAACACAATCAAATACGTTTTTTATTCACACAAGAAGTAATAATTGTTAATACTTGTGCAGTTCTTCGGTTCAGTAGAGCTATAGGGTGTTCTAAATATCTAAGAGTAACAATAAACGTAAATGTTTTATATCTAATAAACTTATGCCACTGTTGTAATATGACGTGGAACAGCCAAGTCTTAACGCCAAGTGTTAGCACATTCCTGTGCTTAGCTCACAGGATCATGCTTTAACGTCTGTGAGACGTTGTAATGTGTCGAACACATCATAATGCATCAATTATTCTGCACGTATACCCACACCTTGTTTATGACGCAGTAGGTGCTTACGGTTGGTAGCAGTGTCGTGGTTTGAGGTTAAGGGTAGAGTGTGGACGTGCGTAGCGTGTATGTGAAGGAATGATGGGAGGAAAATGTGGAATGGAATGGAGAGGGAACCGCACGGAATTTTAGGAGCGCTCTATTATTATAAACGTAAGCCAACCCTGTGGGTAGGTTGAAGAGAAGTCGGCTGTCCGCCTAAACCGACTTTGTAGATATGCTCCCTCTCTTGCATTGTGTTCTCACAGATATGCCTAATTACACACACACACACACACAGCATTAGACTGACATTATTACCCTAGTGTGTGTGTGTGTGTCTGACCAAGCGAACTGGATGCAGTATGTTATACGACACATTTCCTTATATGTAGTTGATAGCAATAAATTGAAATATATATATTTTTCCTTGTCCCTACAAAAATTGTTGAAGGATAAAAAATTGTTACATAATTTGTAAGCGTGAAGAGAAAAATGTATTTTTATTGACCCAGGAACAGTAAAAGGGAAAGCAATCCATATACAGGTCCTGGGGGTTCCAGAGGTTGAGGCTCCTGAATTCATGACAGTCGACACAGGAGGGTGTAGGATTGTCAGCCTTACATACCGGCCGCCTTTACCCCCAGGAAATATTCCTGGTACTCATTTCTATTAGAGGCTGTGTCGACCCTAGGGCCATAGTGCGGCCGGAAGTATTACGTCAATGGAAAATTCCAAAGACACCATCCGGAATCTAACCCGCCCCCTTTGGTTTGTAGCGAAGTGCCTGGACCAACTGCGCCACCGCGTACCCCCACCCAGGAATTGTAGTGTCCATATAAACTGTTAAGGAACGGTATTCTTTAGGAAAGAATCTTTGCCAACTACGAAGTAACGCCAATGCAGAAGAATTGATTTTCGTGTTTGGAAGTTGTTTTAGGTTGTGCCGAAGGACTTCTCTGAAAGGTGGTTCAGGAATAAGGATTAAATTTTGAATTTATTTTGTTTCAACCAAAAAAATTAGTTTTTTTTTACTTCAATTTTGAATAATCACACCTTAAGATATGCAGTATGAAAAATAATTTAAATTTCTTTAACACTGAAATAAAATTACGTTACATGCAGCCGTGAATTTATAATAATGCTCTACTGTAAGATGTAATGAAGTAATTAGTCCAACGTCTGTGTAATTCAAAATAGGGGACCAGCGAGAAAACGAATGAAGGGAACAACCAAAGAGAAATGGAAGAATGGAAAAAATTCTGAGCATTAATATCATACAGACTGACAAATTTGGACAATATGGATGGTGAAATGTAAAGAAATTTAGTGACGTTGAACAAATACCATTGTACAGTGGATAAATACTTGATCAAATGAAGGAATGAATGATTATTATTTGTTATTACACGTTTAGCAGAAGCTCAACAACTGAAATCCTTGGAGGAAGTACTAAACGTAACGCTGACTCATGAAGCAATTGAAACGGTATTTCCAAATTGTGAAGTAATGTAGCATTTTGTGTTTCGTTCTCTTTGTTTACGTGAAAAGTTGGCGGAGGTACGAGACACGACAAGCGAGCGTGGCTGAATAAATTGCTGTGCCTGGAGTACAGCACGGATGTCAATATTGGCAAGAAACGGCTTAGCGGTTAAACTTCACATTTACATTTCCAATCCATTATAGTATTTCAAATAAGTCCATGACATCTTTCTTCAGCAACTTTCCTAATTCATTATTTTTATGGTCCCCTGTCACACGGCTTCGTGTGACCTAAGCTGTTACAAGATTCGGTAAATAAAGAATAAATAACCTAAGATCTGGCCTTAGAATTTTACGCGTTTGTAAATTAAGTTTGAATTTTATTATTGGAAAAGATATTTCGTTCCGTTTCTGCAGATGATATTTTACAGAACGGCTGTGGAACTCGCGGCCCTCCGTCACCTAAACAGTTCTGGTAATATAATTTAATAAAATTAATATTATGGTCTAATAATATGGCAAATTAGGAATTATATAACTCTTCACTTTTAAGCAGCAGACTGTAAACCAATCTCTTTTCGATTGCGTATGTACACAAGTTCAACCGTCAGACGAATCCTTAGGAAATATGTGGCCCTTCTGTGGGTGGAAGATGGCCAGCACTGCTCTACAGCATGCGACCAGTACTGAGCATAATATCCAGTTTATGTATGAAACATAAATAGTAAAATATGTTACGGGACCCAGCAGAAAAGTTGCATTTTAATAATATAAAGTTGTGAAATATGGTATTGAAATTCGAGATTTTATAATAACATTATTTCCTCAAATTCCCCGAAATTTTGATACTAATTTTAATTAAGTAATTAGTAGGTTCATAATTAAAGATATTAAACACCAATGTAGACATCTTCCTGTGCTCTGTCAATTCACAGTTATTTACGCAAATGCAGATACAGAAGTAGATAAACCGGGTTAATAATATATAGCCTACTTAGAAATAAGTGCTAGTGAAATGTATAGGCTTATGTTTTCTGAGAAGATCTTCCTTTATTTTCAGTCTATGTGTGTGTGTGTGTGTGTGTGTGTGTGTGTGTGTGTGTATAGGGCTCAGGATAAGGACAGGTACTTGTGAATGCGGTAATGAACCTTTGGGTTCCATAAAATGCAGAGAATTTCTTTATTAGCTGAAACCCGGTCAGCTTCTCAAGAAGGACTCTGCTCCATGGAGTAAGTAAGTGTATATATAGGCTATATACGGAAATATGTAACGACAGTTCGATCTCTTCATGGAGATTGAACTTAATATTACAGCTCAATACCGTCTTGTAGCTGGTTAATAGCTTTCCGGAAGGACAAATTCTCCTACCTAAAGCGAAATGCTACGGTTTCCCTCTGCAAAAATGACTGTTATTAATTATTAGGTGTCATAATCCAACAAACCACAATCTACAGCAGTACTTCCTGAACCTTTTTCAATGGAGGTACCACTAAAATAAGATTTCGTATCTCAAGAAACCCCCCCACGCACGAAAACGTAAAAGAACCAGAGAGGCACGTGGTAAAGCACAGATTTTACTCCAGTAATGCGAATTAGCGGACAAAGATCGCCAGGTACATCCGGAGGGATTATTGATATTTTCGTGGCATGTCTTATTTATTTCATTATTTCTCGTGGAACCCCGACTGTGGGACGCTGATCGAGAGAAATGTCAATTATTTCTCTTCTTAATATTCAGATGAGCTATGATTTGCACCTGCAACTCAGATGCCAAATTCGTTACGGCCAATTCTCGGAATTGAATTACATGAATATGAATATGTAATTTGGGGCTACACGTAATACAAAGTTGTGGTGTGTGTATTTTGGGGCTAGATGTCTTTAAAAATTATTAGAAACTGCCAAAAATGTGGCAACCTATTTCATATACGGAAGAGTTTGATAGCTTTTCGCGCATATCCATAATTTCCTTAATGTTCTGGGGAACAATAAAAAATTTCACGCAAAGAATCAACGTACCTATTACATTTGATGTTACTGTCATCATCATTTCAATAGGTCATAAACACATATTGACAGTGGCGAGCAAGAAAAGAATTACATCTGGTGTTTTAGGTATTCTTTTATTATTAGCCAAACAGGCAATACTAACACGTAACAATGAGCGCGTTTGTGCCACCATTGTTGCAGTGGAAAAGCAGTAAGCATTAAATATTATCAGTGTGTGTATAGCTTTTGACCGCCTCTGTGGTCTAGTGGTCAGAGTGTCTGGCTATAGATACAGAGGTCCCGGGTTCGATCCCCGGCGCTACCAGATTTTCTGAGTAGTAGTGGGTCTGGAACGGGGTCCACTCAGCCTCGTGAGCCTCGTGAGGTCAATTGAGG
>Ga0123353_10006528_pt1 | contig 15540 bp, 8 predicted proteins | sample TergutLab28metaG_3_FD_92763 | JGI IMG/M metagenome (GOLD analysis project Ga0123353, IMG submission 92763) | Labiotermes labralis P3 segment gut microbial communities from Petit-Saut dam, French Guiana - Lab288 P3 | ecosystem: Host-associated > Arthropoda: Insects > Digestive system > Gut ... | reverse complement strand
TCATCGATTTTGGTCGTTGGGGGGGAGTCGATTGGGCGTTGTGATGTCGGCGTGATCGGTGACGGGGCGAAAGTGCGGAGATGCTCAAGCGACGAAAGGCCTTTTTCAGGGACGACTAGATATAGCATTAGCCCCGCAAGCACTGTAAGTACGACAAGTAATAAAGGCAAACTTACAAAAATAGGCATTACGGCAGGGTCTTCGGAAAACAACGCAGAAATGCCAGAAGCACCGAAGGCAAGAATCGTGATAACAAGGAATCCCAAAATAAACACACCGGGAGCAAAACTCTTCAACGAAAGCGTATGCCGATGCTACGCCAAAGCCGAACTCGCCCACGACCATAGCGATACATTTGATACCGTAGCCCACCCAACGTCCTTCTCGGCACATATTTCACGGCAATGGCGGGTTCAAAGTAGTGGGTGAGTCCCGCCATGTCAACGCGGGTATTGAACTCGACATCTTCGGCGGCATCGAAGTTTTCGTCAAAATAACCAACCTTCTCGAAGACCGACTTGCGATACGCCACGCCGACACTGCTTGCCGGGGAAAATTGGGCTTGATCGGAATAGATGAGCGAGTCGGGATGATGTCCCAGCCGACTTCGCCGTGCCGTAGCGATTGCCCACTGTAACGGGGTTGCATCCTTCATTTCGAGCGGCTGCGGTCTGCCGAGACAATCCGCCCCCGTCTTGGTGAACGCTTCGCTTACATTCGCAAGCATGTCGTCATTGTCGATGATGCAATGCCCGTCCACAATGAGAACGGCTTCTCCATTAGCATTTTTGACACCGACATTTCGGGCGGCACTGGAAAGGCATTTGGGGTTTTCAAAATAGCGGATATGGGGATGTTTTTGTACGTATTCCTGTACGATCTGCGGAGTCGCGTCTTCGGACATGCCATCGACGACAAGGATTTCTAATTTACCGGGCTCGTATCGTTGTGCCAAAAGGCGGTCGAGTGCATCGGCAATATGCTCGGCTTCGTTGCGAACCGGCATGATGACGGAGAGGTGAATCATGCCCACCATTATAATACCAAGAGTGGTCGGGCGTTAGCCCCCCGGTGTTGCGTGGAGTACCGGCAAAATATGTTAACTTTTGCCGTTTATTCCGATTTTTCCGTTTTTTCCTAAACCGACGGTTCTAATATGCCGATAACGCCAACGACGAAGCGTTCGTTTCGCCCATCCCCATCAATTTTTGGTCATCACAGGAGGTTTTCGTGGGACTTTTAGCAAGCATTTTCGGCAACGTCAACACCGTCAATTTCAAGGATCGTCAGAAAAATCGCAATTTCCGGGTCTGCCGAATCGAGGAAATGGAGTCCCGGGAACTCCTCTCCGCCGGTCCCTACGAGCCGCCGGTGCCGATTGATAATCCGGTCGATCAGAACATCAACTTCGGAATCCACTTTCACGATAACGCCTGCGATTCTCACGGACAGCATGCCAACGCCGACACATTCACCGTTTCCTGGAATAATGCCGCCGATGGCACCGTTTTGCAAAGCCTTGAGATTGATCTCAGTACGGCGTGGTCCAATACTGTTGCTCACCAGGGTTTGTTCTTTGATCTGGATAGTTTTAGCCTCCCGGACGGCATTCGGATTGATCCTTTGTCCACCAGCCTGAAACTCATTCTCACCTTCGATGACAATTTTTCTTCTGTCGATGGCGGATTTCAATTTGACATCAGTGTTTTCTGGAAAGGTGGTTCTACCGAGAACTTGACGACCAATGGGACGATGATCGACGGCGCGACTATTACAGCAACCTTTGTCAAGGAAGGCTACTACAAGGACACCACCATCACGGGGCAGTTAGAGGAAAAATATGCCGCCATTCCCGCAGAATATGGGATGCCGCACATTCCTGTGTGGAACCACTGTTGCGAGGCTGGCAATGGATCCACAACGGCAGGATGGTTCACAAGAGCACAGCAAGAGTCGGTCATGGGTTCCCTCTCCGGTTATGTCTATCACGACGCAAACAACAACGGAATCAAGGAAGCGGGGGAAGAAGGGATCGACGGCGTAGCACTCGCTCTTTGGTGGTGGAATGGGAGCGAGTACGTGAAAATTGCCACCACGACCACCGACGGCAACGGGTATTACGAGTTCCTCGGTCTCAAAGCGAACGAAACGTACATGATCTCCGAAGAGCAGCCGGATGGTTGGCAAGACGGCAAAGAGTCGGTCGGATCGCTCGGCGGAACACTGCCCGTTATCGATAACGATACCATCAGGGATATTGTGGTGGGCAAAAATGAACACGGCATCAACTATAACTTCGGCGAGTGGTTGCGAGGTTCGCTCAGCGGTTACGTTTATCACGACAGAAACGACAACGGATTCAAGGAAGCCGGAGAAGAGGGAATTCCGGGTGTATGGGTCTATCTCCATCGTTGGACTGGGACAGAGTACGTCTACACCGGTCAACTCACTGTAACCAACGCTGATGGCTATTACGAATTCAAAGACCTCGACGCATTCGTGAAGTACGAAATCATGCACGTACACCCAGATATTTGGCTCGACGGTAAAGATAGACCCGGTTCGCTCGGTGGAATTGCTCCCAACCCCGACAACAATACCCTTACAGAAATTTGGATGACCTCCGGTGGAGACGGCACGGACTACAACTTCGGAAAATTGCAACCGGAAGTACCACCACCTCCTCCTCCTCCACCTCCTCCTCCTCCACCTCCTCCTCCACCTCCTCCTCCGCCACCTCCTCCTCCGCCGCCGCCGCCACCTCCTTCGCCGGGACCGCCTGGAATAGCAGGAATGTACTCAGGAGGCGTGCCCGGTTGGTCACCCGCAAACCTTACGGAGCCGCTCCGAGGCGGATTCGGTAGCGGCGGTGTTGCCGAAGCAACGGCGGCAAATTACGCATGGCAACTGAGCGTCGTCAATGCCGGTTATCCCCGAGCAAATGCTTCGACCGATGGTATTGCTGTCGGCGAACATGCCAGCAAAACGACGATGCTCCTTTCCGATGCAGACGGCGTTGCTACCGGTGCCCGCTATGTGTCCGTCGCGTGGACTCCCTTGCCGATGAAACAATCGAATTGGTATGTCCGAAGTAATAATGACGGTATCGTCCGCAAGCGGTTTACCTTCGGTCCCGATGGCGGTATTCCGATTGTCGGTGACTTCAGCGGTGACGGTATTGCTAACATTGCCGTCTATCACAATGGCAACTGGTACATTGACATCAACGGTAACGGAATTTGGGACGAAGAAGACCTCTGGGCACAACTGGGTGGTTCCTCTGATCAGCCCGTCGCAGGGGACTGGGACGGCGATGGTAAAACAGACATCGGCATCTTCGGTCCCATGGGTAAAACTGATAATCATCTTATTGCTTCCAAACCCGGGTTGCCGACCGACTTGAATGCGACCGTTTCGACGGTGCCGAAGAATGTCCCGCCGGATGTGGCGATCCACGCTGCGATGAACAACGTTCGGGCAATGAAACACTCTACGAGCGGCGGAGTCCGGCTTGATGTCGTTGACCATATCTTCCAGTACGGAAGCGAAGGGGACAAGGCATTCACCGGCGACTTCACCGGCGATGGAATTGCAACCGTCGGTGTCTATCGGGACGGAAAATGGTACATTGATAAGACGGGCACCGGCAAGTGGGATGACAATGCGGTCTTCGTGAACAATGCTGACTTCGGTTTAGGACCGGGCGGAATTCCAGTAGTCGGCGACTTCAACGGCGACGGTATCGACAAGATCGGCTTGTACGTGGACGGCGTTTGGTATTTGGACACAACCGGCGATTTCACGTTTAACGAACGGATCGAGTTCGGCGAACGGGGAGATTACCCGGTGGTCGGTGATTTTGACGGTAGCGGCATTGCTCAACTTGCGGTCTATCGTGCGAGTTCGGCGGACTTGTTAGCAAGTGCAACTCCTCCAGAACCAAGGGTGTCAGCCGGAGTGGGCATGATTGCCAACGAGTATGGTGTGGTGAACGAAGCAGATCAAGGAATGTTGAAGAACCACAGTCGTTCGGAAACGACTCCGCACTCCAACGCTCCGCTGTTGAGGGGTCGGTAATTGAATCGTAAGAGGAAGGAAGAGCGGTGGGCTTACGCTCCCGCTCTTCCTCTTACGAGGGCGGCTCTGTTGCTACAAAACTGGGTACTCGGAAAAGGGGCAACTCCGGTGTCGTAATACTGAGAAAACCACTCTCGCTACGTATTTCGTAAGGTTGATCCGTAAAAGGATCACGGTAATTGCCCGAGTCGTTGCGTCCCAAAGAAGCATCCAGCAACACCAACGTCCGATTCAGTGCCGATCTGTCTTTGGCAAAAAGCCGCATCAGTTGTTCAACGTCTTTCAACAAGATGTTTGCCACAAAAGGTTCCATGGCAATATCCTTGTCATCACACATGCCTTTCATTCGGAACAGTTCCGTTGCGATTTGACTCAACACATTCCGCCGCTTCACAAAGGGCTCTTTGCTGACATCCAATATCTTTTGCATTGCCCGAAGATAGAACGTTTCGTCCATCTCATGGTAAGTCGCAAAGCCCTGACGGAATAAGAGGCGGGAGACTCGACCATCCAATGCGTTGAGTTCCGCCGGCTCAAAAACGTTTTCCAGTCCTTCGTCGTCCATTCCGTACAGCATGACCCGATGATACAACACGATTCCACTGGCGCGGTCGCCGAACCAAGCGTTGTACTCCGGAATCCAATTTTCATGCTGTTCTTCAAGCATTTTCCGAAGGTAAATCATGTGGGCTCGTTCAAATTGGGGATCAAGAACAACCCGTTGCATGACTTCAAATGCCCGGAGCCGAGTGAGAGCGGCATCGCTACGTGTACCAACATTACGCAGATGCGAGGCTAAAAAAGCAATACGGAAAATATATGCCAATGCGTTGGTAGCCTCATCAATGTTGCCTTCAAGAAGTGCTTGTGCGATAGCATATTCTTCCACTAACGCATAGTCGAGGAGATACCGTGATGCCTCCGTGTTGACCTTTACCGCAGCATCTGCCCACGGGTTCAGCGAATCGGGATAGACAAAAATGTAGTGGAAACGTGCGTTCGATTGTTTCAACACTGTGCGGATGTTCTGCCGCTTCGACTCAAGCCGGGCGAGTTCCGTCCGCACGCTGGCGAGTGTTTGTTCGTCTATGCTCCATTCCCCATCGGGACTTGCTTCCCATAGTTTATCCAGCGAATCGTCCCGATTTTGGGGTTCTTCGGAGTGGTAGTAGACGTTAAACAACCTGTCGAGGATTTCGGCGACGTTCGGCGGCGGTGTTTTTCGTTCGTCTTCAAACTTTTTTCTGTCATCGACGAAAACATCGGCGGGGAGTCCATTTTGTTTGATGACATTGTGTACTTCGGCGACGAGTTCTTTCGACCGGGCTTTACGGAGCGTTTCGGCACCTGCGAAGCGTGCGAAGGCACCCTCGAACTGTGAGGTGTTAAATTTTCTTCCCCGAATACTGGAAAAGTTTCCCCCTTTCCAGTGCGTGAAGACGTAGAACCCAAAGACGGCAACGATGATCGCCGCCGCCACATAAATTCGCAACGTTTTGTTTGCCATTAGCAGTCATGCTACGAAATTATGGAGTGCTTGGCAAGAGGTGAGGGTGGACAGAGACTACTTCAATCGCAGAACATTGTGTTTGAGATGCTGTCCCAGTTGGGATGACATACCGAAAAACCAAAACAAGGTTCTATCAAACTTTCCGTACCGCTCGAGCATCGTGTAAAACCATCGGTCAATTTTTTGAGATATTTTCGAGGACGCTGAACGAAGAAAAAGACGGTCATTGTCGGATAGTGCATGGAGAACCAATTCACGAAATGCTGAACGAAGATCGCTCGGCAACTTGAAATACATCTGACGGAGACGAGTCAGTTTCGATTTCACGAAAATGTTGCGGTATGGGTCAAGGATATTGATACAGTGCCAATCATAAACCCGTTGTCCCAATCGCTTAGTGCAATTATCAGAACTTATTGAGCCGGCACCAGAGCGAGGCGAAGCCCCAGAACGCTATACATGAGCGACGGTCCGTCATTGTTCCGACTCGCCGACCGGCAATCCTCGGCAAAGTAATCCCAACTTCCGCCGCGAAACACACGGAAATCACCAGAAGAAGGTCCCACCGGGTCCGTTACACTCCCCGTCGGATATGCACCGTACCGATCCAAACACAACTCCCACACATTGCCGTGCATGTCGTACAAACCCCAAGCATTCGCAGGATACAAGCCGACCTCCGTTGTCTTTCCGATTTTACTCTCCAAAAAGTTTGCCTGGTCTTTGTCCAAAGTGTCGCCGAAATGAAACGCCGTCGTTGTCCCCGCCCGGCAAGCGTATTCCCATTGTGCCTCCGTCGGCAACGAAAAACGATAACCTGCCGGCGCAACATCCAAACCGTTCAACCTTCGAAGATAATCCTGGCTGTTATTCCATGACACCTTTTCGACCGGCAGTTTCGGTCCCTTGAAAATACTCGGATTATTCCGCATCACGCTCTCCCACATTGCCTGCGTTACCGGCGTTTCGAGGAGCCAAAACGCTCGAGAAAGCGTCACTTGATGTTGCTTTTCGTTACTGTTTCTGCCCAGTTCACTTTCCGGACTACCCATCATCAACGTTCCCGGCGGACACCAACGGAAGTGATACTCCACGCCGTTGATGGTCAACGTCATGCGGTCGCCCGCCTTACGTTCTTGTGCCGTTGCAAGCGGCAATGCGAAACAGAGAAGGCACAAAAGGAAGAGTCGGAAGGGGATTTTCATTGCATTCGGAGAACACAGTTTTTCATGATTCTATGAATTTGATTGGTGATTACAAGAGGGGCAAATCATCAAGCGCATGAGCACCCGTTGGTCAGAACGGAATACCGGTTAAATACCGGAGGGCTAACGCCACACTGCTTTTGCACAGCACTATCCTTTACCGAACAAGACACTCGTCATCCACGAGGCAGAGTTCCTCTTCGATGCGAGCAACTCGGGTTTCGATCCGATTATCAATCGTCCCCTGCGGCGTTTCCAGAATACAACCGCCCGGTGAGACAGATATGTCGCCGACAATCTCCGTCGGCACCGAGCGGGTCATTTCATGGATCAATAGATCAATCTGTGGTCGCAACGCCTCGTAGTCGTCATGGTTCAACCGAATCCGAATAGAGGTACTGCCCGTGCCTAATTCGAGTGCTTCCCGCAATAACCGAATCGGCACATCGATCATTTCCGGCAACTGCCGATCAATCGCTTTTGCCGCTATTGCTTCTGCAACATTTATCGCACTCCGCTCCCACTGTTGCAAGAATGATTGCTTTGCCGTTTCCACTCGGTCGATCATCATTTTCAGTGCCGGCAACAACGTTTCTAATTGCGTTCCCAGTTGAATGGCTGCCTCGCGCTGAACCTTGTCGGCGTAATCGATCATTGCCTTCATTTCACCATCAGTATACCCTTTGGAGTGCCCCTCTTCGTAACCGAGCAGTCTGCCTTCGTCGTACCCATCCCTTCGGGCGGCATCCTCATTTTCCTTCAACTGGGCTTTCAGTTTGATCGCTTCGGCTTCGAGTTGTTCCTTTCGCGTTTTGAAATTATCCTCTTCCGACTGGAGCCGTTGGCGGAGTTCGCTGAGTTGGGTTCGGATCGTTTCGGCTTCCACCCTTGCTTGGGAGCGAGTTTGTTCGACTTCGGCGACGGACTTTTTCCATTCAGCGGCGGCAGTTTGTCGGACCCGTTCCACTTCATTTCGGGCATCGGCAACGACTTGTGTCGCGTGTGCCTTGACTTGTGCAAGGTACGAGGTTGCTTTTTCCTCTAAGTCCACAAAGTTGAAGGGGACTAGGTTATATGCAACCGGATTCTGTTGTGCAGTTCGACTCGACGACATTTTCGAGCGAATGGTACAAAAATTACGGGTTTCGGGCAAGGTCAAATTACGCCTTCGAAGGAGTCGCCATCCGCTCCTGTGTTTTATCCATTCATCAACATGTCGGAAAATGCCAACCGCTACGAAATTCCGGTTTGAAACGCTTGTTGACAACATCCGAATCGGTCTTCATCGCCTCGGCATTCCACGTTACCTTGTCCACTGCTTCACGGTGCATGTTTGCGGCAACGCAAATTGTTTCCATGTAAGGGGCGGCGTACTCGAAATTGCATTCGCACTGCTCCGGCTTGTTCACCTTAATCGCTTCGAGCCACTGCCGCTGATGTCCCACACTCGGCGGATACGACGGAGCAGGTGCTTGAAAACCGGCGAATTGTTCTTTGGGAAACAACGTGTGATAACCGTAATGAACTTGAAGCGAACCCTCCGTGCCAAGAAACAAAATGCCCGAGCCGGGATTCGAATCGATCAACTCCGCCGCAATGCCCTGCGGTCGCCGGTTGCCATCGTACCAATGCACCTTCAATGCTTTGCCATTTGCCTGCGGGTGCGTGAATGTTACGTGCAGTTGATCCCGATTGTAAAGCGAATGCGGCGGCTTCGGACCATCGACGACGATTTCCGTCGGCGGTGCTAAATCAAGTGCAGTCCAAATCAGGTCAATCGTGTGTGGTCCCATACCGCTAATCCAACCGCACCCAGAGTGCCAATAGCCGTACTTGCTGAACGACAACCACGAAGTGTGAAACGGTCGAAACGGTGTTGGTCCGAGCCACAGATCGTAATCGAGGGTGTCAGGAACCGGCGACTCACCGACGGGGTCTGCCGCAGGAACATACGTTCCCGCACACCAATTATGCACCTCGGTAACATCTCCAATCACTCCTGCTCGAATCAGTTCGATAGCACGATAATAGTGTGCGCCACTGCCGCTCCCCCAGGAACGTACCTGCGTTCCGGTCTGCGTACAGAGTTTCCTTGAACGTGCAAAATGTGCCATCTGTCGCGTTTCCCACACGGAATTGGCGAGCGGTTTTTCGCAATAGCAGTGCAAGCCGAGTTCCATGGCACTGCATGCAATGATGCCATGTGTGTGATCGAGCGTTGCCACAAGAACGGCATCTATCTCTCTCGCATGTTTCTCGAGCATCACCCGATAATCCTTATAACGATGTTCGACGTTATAGCGATCCGACTGGGCGGTAAGTGTACGGGAATCAACATCGCAGAAGGCGAAGAGTTTCTCGATGCCATCTGGTTTCACATTCATTTCAGCAATGTTGGCTCCGCCGCGTCCGCCGACACCGACGACGGCGATGTTTAATATCGAGTTCGGATTTTGCTGGGCAAGAATGGCGGGCGCGAAGGCAACACCGGCGGTTGCCGCAAGGGTCGATTTCAGAAAATGACGGCGGGTGATGGATGATTTTTTGGTAAGTTTCACGGTCATGTCAATGGGTTAGACTATCACTTGAAGGTATTATACCGTTTTTTTTGGTATTTCCGTGAACTCACCTTGCACCCCCGTTGCACGATTGTACGGTTATCGGGTACAATATGTCTTTCGACCGGGAGGTAGATTTTCCCTCCGCTCCTTTTACATAATGCAAGCAAAACAAATAGACAAGAACTTTTTGAAATGGGCAATTCAAGGCGGCGAAGTGTTGCCGGGTGCCGACAACTGGAGGGCTAAAATGGCAACCCTCCGAAGAGAGCACGTCGAAAAGCCGACGATTTTCATCGGCACGGGAACCTGCGGACTCGGTGCTGGTGCCGCCTTTACACTGGAAGAAATCAAAAAGTACCTCACCGGTAAAAATATCGATGCCGATATCGTCGAAGTCGGTTGCGTTGGACTGTGTGCCGTCGAACCGCTCGTCGATGTCCAACTGCCCGGGCGAACCCGGTTGATGTTCCAAACCGTTACCAAAGATAAGGTTGAAACCCTACTTGACGGTGTCTTTGCCGAAGACCTGCCCAAAGAGTTGGTAATGTGTCAATTCCGCACATCGAATCAAAAACCTTGGGACGGCGTGAAATTCCAAGACGAACATCATTTCTTTGGACCGCAGACCCGATGGGTGCTTAAAAACTGCGGTGTCATTGACCCGACACAACTCGAGGAGTACCTCGCATTCGGCGGTTATCAAGGTCTGTGCAAGACTCTCGGTATGGGAGACAAGCCGACTATGGACCCCGCCGATGTCTGCGCCGAAGTCGAAAAATCGGGATTGCGTGGTCGCGGCGGCGGCGGTTTTTCTACCGGACTCAAATGGAAATTTGCCCGTAACAACAACGATCAGCAACGTTATCTCGTGTGCAACGCCGACGAAGGAGATCCCGGGGCGTTCATGGATCGGGCGGTCATCGAAGGAGACCCGCACCGTTTGCTCGAAGGAATGGCAATTGCCGCTTATGCCATCGGAGCGAACAAGGCGTATATTTACATCCGTGCAGAATATCCGCTTGCCATTCAGCGTTTGGAACAGTCGATTGCAGATGCCGAGGCGAATAATTTGCTCGGCGACAACATATTGGGGAGCGGTTTTTCGCTCAAAATGATTATCAAGAAGGGTGCAGGCGCATTCGTGTGCGGCGAAGAGACGGCACTGATCCGCAGCATTGAAGGCAAACGGGGAATGCCGCGACCGCGACCGCCATTTCCTGCGGTCTCCGGATTGTTCAGCCATCCGACGATCATCAACAACGTCGAGACATTCGCAAATGTTCCTGCACTTCTCAAAAATGGGGCGGATTGGTTCGCCTCCGTCGGAACTTCGGGAAGCAAGGGGACGAAAGTGTTCGCTCTTTCCGGCAAGGTTGTCAACACGGGTCTCGTCGAAGTCGCCATGGGTACGACGCTCCGGGAAGTTGTGTTTGCCATCGGCGGCGGAATTTCTCACGGAAAAGCGTACAAGGCGGTGCAGATCGGCGGTCCTTCCGGGGGCTGCATTCCGGAGTCGCATTTGGACATCGAAATCGACTACGAATCGTTGAAGTTGGTTGGGGCGATGATGGGCTCCGGCGGACTCGTTGTGATGGACGAAGATAACTGTATGGTCGATGTGGCGAAGTTCTTCATGGACTTCATTCAACGGGAAAGTTGCGGCAAATGCGTACCCTGCCGGGAAGGAACGCGGCGGATGCTGGAAACGCTTAACCGTATTACTCGGGGACGAAAGAATGAAACCGGCAGACAGACACTTGAACGTTTCCAGAGTATCGTCCACCTTGAACAGTTGGGGGAGGCGATTCGGGACACCTCGCTTTGCGGTTTGGGGCAAACGGCACCGAATCCGGTACTCTCGACATTGCGTTGGTTCCGGAACGAGTACGAGGCTCACGTGTATGACCGGTGCTGTCCGGCGAAAGCGTGTACGGAATTGATTACGTACCGTATTACGGAAAAATGCACGGGTTGCACACTTTGCAGCAAGAAGTGTCCGGCGGATGCGATTGTTGGCACGGTAAAGAATCCGCACACGATCATTCTGGACAAGTGCATCGGTTGCGGTGCCTGTGTCGACTCCTGCCGATTCTACGCGATTGAAAAGGTGTAATATGTTTCTGCTCACAGTAGAGCATAACCGGCACAATCGTTATTTTCGGCAAAATCCATAAAAAGCGCAAAATCGTTACAGAGTTCCTATTTTACGTGTCGATACCGATAAGGAGAGTCAGGCTCCCTCTCGACGGGGCGACTCTGGTTGCTAGCCAATCAAAGAAAAAACATGAAATTTCGCCGTTTTCTTACAGTTGCCGCCGCAATTTTGCTGTGTTGCGCCCTGTTTTGCGGCAATTTTTCACATTTTGCCCTCGCCGAAGTCGTACACGCCTACAGAAAACCGAGCGAAGAAGACCTCCAATGGCTGTTCGGAAATGTTACCCAGTCCACATCGGTCACACCAGATGTCGTTCAAGTTGGATTTGCCAATTCCCCCCACAATGTCTTGATGTCGCATCCGGGTCCTTGCAATCCCGTCAATGTGCCGGTCCCGATGCCGCCGATACCCCCTCCGCCCCAGACGGCAAACGGCAGAATGCACACTGGACTTGTGCCGGAAGCCGACGGAGTCGTGAATATCGTCCCCTATATTGTGGACTCCGTACCGTCCATCGTGCAAATGGGCACTGGCGAACGGCTTCCGCCGCCGTTGGAACTTCCGAGGGAGGCAAGCCTTGACGTGCCGCTGGTGGACTTCGCCGCCGAGCCCTTGCCCATGCCGGACGAAAGGGAACATATTTGGGATGTTCCTGATTATTCGACTTTTGACTTCCATTCCGGTTATGGCACTCACCGTCCGAACAAGCCGCGATTCTACGCTCCCGATATGATCGGGAGCAGTGCCTGGCTTACCGGACACAACATTCGCGCTAACGGTTTGACATTTTCGTTGCCGACGATGTTGTTGTCCCGACCAAATGTGGTGGAACATTTCAACGCTGGTGCGCAAAACCGAATTTGGGCAGACTACCGGCACTGGAACAATGCCGTCTCATTTGGCGGCAAGAGCAGGGCAGTTGAACAGTTGTCCTTTGGCTTGGAAACGCAGTTGTTGCGGAGCAGTTCGGTGGAATTGCGTGTGCCAGTGATTTCGCAGTTTGCATCGAAGCAAATGCCGGGCACGTTCGCCACCGCCACGGAACTCGGCAACGTTTCGGTCTTCTTGAAGCAGATATTGTGCCAGGATTCCCGATGGACGATTTCCGGCGGAGTAGGCGCGACACTGCCGACTGCCGAAGATTTGCGGTTGCCGACTTCCGTCCGATTGAAAAATAATGCGTCCTATTTGGTGTCGTTCCTCGGTGCTCAATGGCAACCAAATTGTTATACATTCGGACATTTCGTGGTGCAGGCGGACTTCCCGATGGCGAAAAACGAATGGACGGTTGGAACGCATCGGGAACGAGTTAACGGGCAACAGGTGATTCGCACAGGGCTCCAGTTAGGACATTGGATTTATCGTGTTGATCATGGCAGACATCCCAGTCGCTTGGGTGCCTTTGCGGAAATCAATTACGCTGTTGTTACGAGTGGTTATGCCAGTGGTCATGTAGGTGGTGCAATCGATACTCGCAAATCGGCGTTGACGGCGGCGGTGGGTGTGCCGTTGGTGCTCGACCAATTGACGTGTACAAGTTCGCTCATTGTACCGATTTCGGGGAGTGATCGTCCTTTCGATGTCGGCTATAGCTTTTCGTTGTCGCGGCTGTTTTAGTCTCGTTGTTCCCGTAAATTAACGATCACGGTTCTGCTTAAGTTGTCCCAACGCCGCCATCGCCGACCGATACTGACTCCGCAACTCCTCCAGCGATTGCCGCTCTTTTTCCACCACGGCAGGCGGTGCCTTTTGGACAAAATCGCTGTTCAACTTCGACTCCTTCGATTGAATGAACCCTTCCAACTTGGCGATTTCTTTTTCCAGTTTGGCAATCTCGGCGGGAACGTCAATCAAATCCGAGATGTCCACGTAAACATCCATCCCCATCAGGGGTACCACCGAAGCGAGCGGTGGCGACTGTGTCGCCGGTCCCCAAGCGGTTGCCCTTGCCCTTGCCATTGATAAGAAATAGGGTTCCATTGGCTTTAACAACTCCGCCGTTGCTTCATCGCAACGTACCGAAAACGCTATTTCTGTTTTCGGCGGAACATTGCGACTCGCTCGAACATCACGCACCGCACGGAGGAGTTCTTGGAAGATGGCGAATTGCTTTTCGACTTCGGGATTGATTGCTTTTTTGTACACTCCGGGCCACTTGGCAACAACGATACTTTCTCCTTCCACCATGTCAGGACAACGTTCTTGAAGGTGTTGCCATATTTCTTCTGTTACAAACGGAACGACCGGATGCAACAGCCTCACCAACGTGTTAAGAACGAGAAATAGCATGAACTGAGCGTCGTCTCGTTGAGTTTCATTGTTGAGTCGAGATTTGACGATTTCAACATAGAACGAGCAAAATTCGTCCCAAGTAAAATCGTACAACCACCGCATCGCATCGGCGTAATGATACGACTCTAATGATTCCGTAACATTCTTTGTTACCGTTGCGAGGCGGGAGAGAATCCATTGGTCTTCAATGTGGCGCAAGAGCGGGGGGCGTAAGCCCGCCGGTGATGTACCGAGAGACTCCTCCGTAGTGCCACCGGCGGGCTTATGCCCCCCGCTCTTGCGCTCTTCTAAAGACATTAACACAAACCGCGCCGCATTCCATAACTTATTGCAAAAATTCCTCGCAACCTCAAAGCGTTCGCCGACCACCAGTCCTTCCGGCAAGGCTTTGTCTTCCGGCGTTGCCGCCCATTGGGTGCGGAAATCCTTTTGGCATTTCGGACAGGGTATCTTCGGCAGCATCCGGTTCTTTTTCGTTTGCTCGACAACCACGCCGCAGTGCGGACATTCGAAATCGAGTGGTAGCCGAATGTCCTGATTCTCCGTCGTCAAGTATGCCAGTGCGAACCGCAACGCATCGGCACCGAATTTGTTCATGACCGAAATCGGATCAACGCCGTTGCCTTTCGACTTCGACATCCCTTCACCGTACTTGTCCAAAATTTTTGGGTGAATATAGACCTCGTGAAACGGTTTTTGCCCTGTGTTGAAGAGACCGGCAAGTACCATTCGGGCAACCCAGAGCGAGAGAATGTCTCGGCTCGTAATCAGCACTCCCGTCGGATAGTATCGTTGCAAGTCCTCCGTATCATCGGGCCACCCCAGTGTGGAGTGGGGCCACAGCGCACTGGAAAACCACGTGTCCAATACGTCTTCCTCTTGGACAAGTGTGTGTCCCGGCACGGCATCGGCGGCAAGGTCTTCGGTCTGACTGCAAATCCACCAGACGTTGCCTTCACTGCTCCATTGCCAGATAACATCATTGCGACCAGCAAACGCTTTTTGGAGTTCCTCCTCGGTGGCTCCTTCGCAGTACCATATCGGAATTCGATGCCCCCACCAAAGTTGCCGACCGATGGGCCAATCGCGCTTTTCGGAGAGCCAGTCGATGTAACCTTTGGTGTAGCGGTGCGGGTAGATGCGCACTTTGTCATTCAAAGTCCCCTCTCCCTCTGGGAGAGGGTTAGGGTGAGGGCTTGTACTGTCAGCAGGTGCTCCACCCCTCACCCTAGCCCTCTCCCCAAGGAGAGGGGACGTTATGTCCACCGCATCAATCGCCGCCTGTGCCAACTCGTCCATCTTTACAAACCACTGGTCATTCAGAAACGGTTCAATCGGCGTTTTACTGCGGTCGCTGTGGGCAAGTTCGATTTCCCGCTCTTCAAATTTGACGAGCAACCCGGCGGTTTCCAAGTCGGCAGCGATTTTTTCCCGTGCCTTTTTGAGAGGCAGACCGGCATACTGCTCTGCATTTTCGTTGAGTGTGCCGTCCTTGTTGAGAATGTTGACCATCGGCAAACCATGCCGCAGTCCGACTTCGTAATCGTTCGGATCGTGAGCAGGGGTAATCTTCACGCACCCCGTCCCCTTTTCGGGCTTTGCCCACTCGTCGAGGAGTAGAGGGATTTTTTTATTCAATAGTGGCAAAGTTACGTGAACCCCTTCTTTCGCCATTTCGACAAGTGCTTTTAGCCAGTCGAGCGTACCATCTGTTTTGCGCAGTTCGATGGCATCGAGTTC
>Ga0123353_10006527_pt1 | contig 15541 bp, 9 predicted proteins | sample TergutLab28metaG_3_FD_92763 | JGI IMG/M metagenome (GOLD analysis project Ga0123353, IMG submission 92763) | Labiotermes labralis P3 segment gut microbial communities from Petit-Saut dam, French Guiana - Lab288 P3 | ecosystem: Host-associated > Arthropoda: Insects > Digestive system > Gut ... | reverse complement strand
TTCCTTAGCACGGGCAGGACTTGATCATCGGTCTATAAAATTAAGTTTTCCTCTGTAGTGTACAACGAAGCTATGCCCGTATCATCCCATAATAAAAATAAAAGAAAAGGTTCCCTTATTTGAACGCCTGATCTGATGGTGCGCATCGCAGTTTTTTCATTTTCAAGAATATATAAAGTAAATCTTACTCTATCCATAGTTCTGAAAAAATTACGAAGTTCAATAAGGTTCACTTTCTCATTTACTATTTCCGCGCCAGCTGTAAAAACTGGTTCCCATATACTTTGATCCTCAGGAGAAAATAATCCGAGAAGCTTATTTGCTTTAAATGTCTTTTCTTCAGTATTCTCTTTATTATCAGCTTCTTTTGAAACAGTACCAACCTCTTGTTTTTCTTCAATAATCACCTTACCTGTAGAAAGATAATTTTTAAGGCTTGGTTTGGATAATTTGCGGCCCACTTTATGTTCTCACCCTTTCGTAAATTATTACATTTGCATTTTAATAATAAACTCATCCGCTATAGCTCGATAATCATCCACGGCATTCGACTTAGGCGCGTATTTAAAGACTGAAACGCCAACACTGCAAGCTTCAACGAGGCTTACATTTTGCCTTATATAGCTATTGAAAAAAGTGTTGCCAAAAAAACTGCTTACTTCCTCAACAACTTCTTTATGCATGTGTATAGCTGGATTATGGCGCGACATCACAATACCGCCGATTTTGAGACCGGGATTTAGTCTTTCTTTGAAAAGAGATACTACCTGGTTGAGTAATTTAAGTCCGGCAAGAGCAAAAAATCCGCCTTCCAGGGGGATGAATAATTTATCTGATGCAACCAGAACATTGCGGGTAAAAATACCCAGTTGAGGGGGGCAGTCGCAGAAAATATAATCATACCTATCATTATTGATTTTATTTAAAGCATCTCTTAACAAAGTTTCCTTTTCAATCATCCCGTGTGAAGAAAGCTCAAGCATAACGAGATCAAGAGTGCTCGGTATTATATCAACACCTTCATGCGAAATCACTACATCATCCCATTCACAGTCTCCATTAAGGAAATCAAGAAGATAAGGCTGCTTTTCATCCAAATTGATCCCAAAACCTACAGTGAGATTACTCTGCGGATCCATGTCAATAACTGCTGTTTTTTTACCTTTTTCCCGCAAAGCAACCGCTAAATTCTGGCAAGTCGTTGTTTTTCCAACTCCACCTTTAAGATTGCAAAAGCCAATCTTCAGCAACGTTAAACATTCCTTTCTAAAGAGGGTATCATCATACCTTGACAAATAATAACATGAATAGCCCTTATGAAAAAGAATTATTCTTCTTGTCCAAAAAGAATATTGACTCCAATAGATCTATGCTTCATCTTATATCCTACATATCCTTCAGAAAGCACTGCAGTTATTTTTTCTCTATCATGAATATTTATTTCAATATATTTTTCAGTTTTAATGCTCTGAATACCCACAAGTTTCTTTCTAAGAATAAATCTTTCATAACCCCCGTACATATTTATCCTTGCAATAATCACGTAGCCACAAGAGAATACATTTTTTAAACTGACAAGATTTTTCGGAGAAACTGTGGCAACAACACAATCACATTTACCATACAATACAGGTTCCATACGGAACCAAGTCAACTGCTGCAGGTTGTTTCCGCGATATCTGCTGTCTATTATACATCCATCACTGCATGCAGCATTCTCTGCAATTTTCCCCCCAGATTTCTCCCTGTATTCCGAAATAGTATCATGATTAAATGTCAATACACGAACACAAATAAGACGATCCTCAGCTCTTACGCCAAGAACTATGCCATTACCCGCAAGTTCTGATGGCAGTGTATTTTCCGGAACAAATATTTCCGGGTTTCCTACAAGTTTTGCTGTCATATTATAAAATGAGCAGGCTTCGTATTCATCTTTTGGAGTTAGAAAATCCATTTTACAGGGGACCAGAATAATTCTTCCCTTCTCTGTTTTCTTAAGCATAATTGTCTCACTCATGCAATATACTCTCCATTGATTGATTATTACGTCCCTATGTTTTTTGCTACGTTATTCCAATTCTAAATCAAACGTATACTTGTTATTTCAGGAGGAGCGAAGCGACGGAGGCGCCAGCGAGCATTAAGCGAGCTATAGGTATTGCTCCATTTGCTCAACGTATGTCCATATGTACCTTCGGCCGCACTCGGTCTTCCTGACCTTCGCTACGTGGAGCAATAAGCAGAGAGCCAGCGAGGAACGAGCTGTGCGATCGGCAGGGAGCCAGCGACAAAGGAGCTGTTCGAATCGCCGAGTTTCTTCATCAATCGTTTAGTTTCTTCATCAAAGCCGCCTCGTCTCCGTTTGGTTTAGAAATGGAATTAATATATATAATATAGTTTAACATATTTGAAATTCAAATTTCAGGAGACTACCAATGGCGAAAGTATTTACAGTAAGACAAAACAGCTACAATCAAAACGAAATAAATTCAGCGGTAAAAAGAATATTCTTAAATTTTGGCGGAATAGAACGTTACGTCAAAAAAGGCGATAATGTTTTACTGAAAGCAAATATGCTTTCAGCAAGCGAATTTGAAAAACGAGTGACCACAGACCCCGCCGTAGTACGGGCTGTTGCAGTCGAAGTCATTAATGCAGGGGGGAAACCTTTCATAGGTGACAGCCCAGGTCTGGATAAATTCTCCGCCGTAGCGAAAAAATCAGGGCTTACGGCTGTGGCTGAAGAACTCAAAATTCCATGTGAAGAATTGACAAATCCGGTAGAACTTCCTAATTCAAAAACTGCCATGTTCCGCAAGATCGAAGTATCAAAAAAAGCCATTGACGCTGACGTAATAATAAATCTGCCAAAAATGAAAACTCATGGACAAATGGTTCTTACTCTTGGAGTAAAAAACCTTTTCGGCGCCGTAGTAGCGCAAAGAAAAGCGGAATGGCATTATAAAGTTGGACTCAGGCGGGATGTGTTCGCCTCTTTACTGATCGATATTTGCATGGGGCTGAAACCTTCTTTTACCATATTGGATGGAGTGTGGGGAATGGAAGGAAGGGGACCGGCAAACGGAAATCCAAGAAATTTCTGCCTGCTGGCTGGAGCGGAAAACCCGTTGACGCTTGACTTCCATATATGCCGTATGCTTGGCTTGCCGCTTGAAGAGTTCCCACTATGGCAGGCTGCAATGCAAAGAAATTTACCAGAAACGGAAATATTGGACAGCGACCTTGAAGGAGATTACGTTCACCCTTTCAAATTTGATAACACAGACATACCAAAATTAAGCAATATGCGTGTAATACCAAAACTTCCCCTGATTGAGCCGCTGCTGACATCGAAACCTGTCCAGGACATGAAAAAATGTATACAGTGTCTTCGATGCTTCGAAATATGCCCCGCACATGCGATGAAAATAAATAAGGACGGGAAAAAAATTAATATCGACTATAAAAAATGCATCCGGTGTTATTGTTGTCACGAATTTTGTCCAAAAGACGCGATAGATTTTAAGGACGGGCTCATTCTCAAAATCATGAAATTTTTAAGAAGATAATAAATTTACCTTCTATTTATAAATGACATTGGGTATAATCTAAAAATTGATGGTACAAATTTTGTTTTATTATTTCAGGAGGTGGGGCTGGTGACCAATGCAATGAAAAAATTTATCGTGGAGGTAAACAGTGTATGGTGCAAGGGTTGTTCCCTTTGTATCGGCATTTGTCCAAAGAAAGTTCTCGAATTGAGCGAAAGACAAAAATCTTTTGCGGCAAAAGAGAGCGAATGCATCGGCTGCCGTCAGTGCGAGAATATATGCCCTGACTTGGCGATCACAATTAAGGAGGCTTCAGAATAATGGCGGAGATCAATAGAGTTGCTTTTATGCAGGGTAATGAGGCCCTAGCTCATGGAGCAATCGCTGCGGGCTGTCGTTTTTACGGCGGATATCCTATCACACCATCAACAGAAGTTGCCGAAATAATGGCTTACGAACTCCCAAAATTCGGAGGGAAATTTATCCAAATGGAAGATGAAATAGCAGGTATGGCAACTGTTATCGGAGCGTCTATTGCTGGAGCAAAAACAATAACCGCAACTTCAGGGCCGGGATTCTCCCTCAAGCAGGAAAATCTAGGCCTCGCTTACGAGGCGGAAATACCCGTTGTGGTTGTGGATGTTATGAGAGGCGGCCCGTCAACCGGACTTCCTACCAAAGTCGCGCAGCAGGATGTCATGCAGGCGCGCTGGGGTACTCACGGAGATCATGGAACAATCGCCTATGCTCCGTCATCAGTCCAGGAATGCTATGACTTAGCAATAGAAGCATTTAACATGTCAGAAAAATTTCGTCAGCCGGTCTTGATTATGAGCGATGAAGTTGTCGGTCATATGAGGGAAAAAGTCACACTATACAAACCTGAAAACTTGATTGAAAGGGCAAAGCCGTCAGTTCCACCGGACAAATTTGTGCCATATCTTGCGGACGCTAAAACACAGATTCCTGAAATGGCCGCATTCGGAGATGGATATCGCTGGCATGTTACAGGACTTACCCACAATGATTGGGGATTTCCTACAAATAACGCCAAAGAGATCAATAAAAAAATGCTCAGACTGATGAGTAAAGTTAATACCTGCCGGGATGAGATAGTAAAATTTGAGACGTTTTATATGGAAGACGCGGAAATTGTAGTAGTAGCTTATGGTAGTGTCGCCCGCTCCGCGCTTCGGGCAGTGCGTGACGCAAGAGCTGCGGGGATCAAAGCCGGATTTTTCAAACCAATAACTATATGGCCGTTCCCGGACAAAGAGCTTGAATCAATGATAGGAAAGGTAAAAACAGTTTTGGCGCCTGAAGTAAACTGCGGACAAATGGTTCTTGAAGTTGAACGCGCAGTTCATGGAAAAGCAAAAGTGGTGTTTCAGGGCCTTGTCAACGGAGAACTTTTTAAGCCGTCGGAAATATTCGCACGTATTAAGGAGGTATGTTAAATGCCGAGTCCAGAAGTAATCAATTGGTTGAGAAAACAATTTTTCCCGCATATATGGTGCCCGGGATGCGGCCATGGGGTTGTAATGCACTCCCTCCTTCGCGCATTCGTAGGATTGAAGTTAGACCCTACTCAAACAGTCATAGCGTCCGGCATTGGATGTTCAAGCCGTTTGCCTGGTTACATTAACGCATGCACAGTGCATACGACGCATGGAAGATCTCTTGGATTTGCTACCGGAATAAAAATGTATAAACCAGAATTAACGGTGCTTGATGTCATGGGAGACGGAGACTGCACCGCGATAGGCGGGAACCATTTTATCCACGCGTGCAGAAGGAACATAGACATCACGGCGGTAGTCATGAATAACAATATTTACGGAATGACGGGAGGGCAAGCTTCCCCAACAACTCCACCCGGATCATGGGCTACTACAGCGCCATGGGGAGCAATCGACCCTGCATTTGATATATGCAAACTTGCGGAGGGGGCTGGGGCAAGCTATGTAGCGCGTTCGACCATAGCTAATCCAAAGCAGGTAGAACAATTCATAGCAAACGGTATAAAGAATAAAGGTTTTTCAGTAATAGAAGTGATCACTCATTGCCACACTCAATTTGGGCGCAAAAATAACCGCAGAACGCCAATCGACAATTTTAATTTCTTTAAGGAGAATTCCGTTCCGCTTTCAAAGGCAAAGGAGATGCCAAAAGAAGAACTGAAGGGCAAAATTGTTTGCGGTGAGTTCTTAACCGGTACCGATGCACCTGAATATACCGAGAAATATGGCGAAGTCATTAAGAGAGCGGAGGGTGAATAATCATGGAAGGAAGGTTTGAAATTCGTATCGCCGGATCGGGCGGGCAGGGAGTCATAGTTGCAACAGAGCTTATTGGCATGGCAGCCGCCCTCTATGAGAAAGACCTTTATGTTGTTCAAAGCCAGGCATACGGGCCTGAAGCGCGCGGAGGAAAATCAAAAGCTGAGGTGGTAATATCAAAAGAAGCGATTGATTATCCAAAGGTAATCTCACCAAGGCTCCAAGTCATATTGACGCAGCCCGCGGCGGATGAATATGCTCCGGATACAATGCCTGGCGGCAGGATCGTTTACGATGATTTCTTCGTTACATCTATTCCAGGTTTATCAGGAGATTGCGGAGTAGAGAACAACGAGCACACAACAAGCGCAAACGCTTATTACCTCCCTATAGTAAGAACAGCGAGGGAAAAAATAGGTAAGGAAATCGTGACAAACATGGTCGCTTTAGGAGCAGCAGGCCGGGTTCTCGAGCTTGAAAATGTGATGTCTCCTGATTCTTTACGCAAAGCTGTAATCCATCATTTTACGGATAAAAAGATCGCAGACCTTAACATACAGGCATTTAACGAAGGGTATGCTCTTTTCAAAGAGAGCGTTTGGCTTAAATAAATAAAACACACATAAACGACAATGCCTTTATTGTCTATTGTAGTACCCGCGTATAACGAGGAAGAATCAATCGAATACGTCGTCCCTGCTCTTTGCCGGGCGTTGGATTCGGAGAATATTCGCTTCGAGGTTATTTTCATAGACGACGGGTCGTCGGATTCGACGTATGAAAAAATTGCGGCACAGAGTACATCGGCGGACAACGTCCGTGGGTGCCGTTTCAGCCGGAACTTTGGCAAGGAGGCGGCGATTTGGGCGGGGCTTCAAATGGTTCATGGCGACTGCTGTGTCGTAATGGACTGTGACCTTCAACACCCACCCGAGGTATTGCCTCGGTTTTACCGTCTGTGGGAGGAAGGTTATGAAATAGTCGAGGGGGTAAAAAAAAGTCGCGGCAGCGAATCGCTTTTATATAAGGCTTTTTCCAATTTTTTTTACCGCCTCATCGCCGCTCTGTCCGGTTTGGATATGCGAGACTCATCCGATTTTAAGTTATTGGATAAGCGCGTGGTGAATATTTTACTTCAACTGGGCGAGCGAAACACTTTTTTCCGCGGGTTATCGTACTGGGTCGGATTCCGCTCCGCTAAAATTGAGTACGAAGTTGCACCGCGCCATTCGGGCAGTACAAAATGGAGTTTCTTCAAGCTTGTAAAATATGCTTTAAATAATATCACCGGGTTTTCGACAGCTCCCTTACAAATTGTCACGCTCGTAGGTACTATGCTTATCACCGGTTCAGTAATACTTGGCATTCAAACGCTTGTCCGGTTTTTCTCAGGACAAGCTATGGAGGGGTTTACTACAGTTATACTCTTGATTTTACTGAGTGGCGGCGGAATAATGATAAGCCTTGGCGTGATTGGCCTGTACATTGCTAAGATATATGAGGAAGTCAAAAACAGACCTCGGTTTATTATTAGTAAATCAACTGATGACGAGTAAATACTTTACAAATCTTAACACAGCGAAGTCACATAAAATAATACTGCACTCGTCCTCCGCGTTGCTTCCAATTATCATATTTGGCGCTGTGTTTGTCCTTCATGGCGTATACTTTGGCGGCAGACAGATATTGATAACGGATTTTTGGCAGCAGTATTATCCTTTCCTCAGCGATTACTGGCATAAGCTCGGGGATGGTTCTTCGTTGTTGTGGTCATGGACCGCGGGAGGAGGACATGACTATATACCTCATATCGCCTATTATCTGGCAAGTCCGCTAAACCTGCTTATCGTTTTGTTTCCACACGATGCACTGCGTGAGGTGCTGACGGTGTTGTTGCTCCTCAAGATCGGATGCGCGGGGCTTTTTATGAGCATGTACCTGCAATATTCGTCAAAGCGGTACGACATGCTGCTGCCAGCTTTCTCGTCACTGTATGCCCTGTGCGCTTTTACACTTGGATATTTCTGGAATATAATGTGGTTTGACACCTTCGCGTTTGCGCCTCTTGTTATGCTTGGCTTGCACAATCTTGTAAGCGAGGGTAAATATCGCCTTTACATATTGTCGCTTGCGGCGGCGGTGGCTTTCAACTTTTATATGGGCTTTTTTGTATGCGTTTTTGTTGCGATAATGTTTTTCGTCCTGTGCTTTACACACAAACTTAAGTCACGGGAGTTTCTTTCGAAACTGATAAAAATTGCCGCCTATTCATCGATTGCCATTGGAATGTCGGTATGTCTTATATTGCCAGTCTACAACGCACTGCGAAGCTCTTACAGCGCTATCTCCACGTATGGGTTTCCAAGCGCTTGGAATTTCATTAACAGCTTTTACGATGTGCTCGGCAATTTCATAGCTTTTACACCGTCCACCAGTATGGATGGGTTGCCTAACCTGTACAGTGGCATGATCAGCGTTATATTGCTTCCTATCTTTCTTATTTCCAAAAAGGTGCCGCTCAGGGAAAAAATCTCTTATATGTTAGTAGCAGTCTTTCTCGTTATAAGCTGCAACGTGAACGTGCTCAGCTATATGTGGCACTGCTTCAGCCACACCAATATGCTGCCTTTCCGTTTTTCATTTCTTGTCTCCTTCGTGGTGATCTCTATGGCTTATAGAGCCTGTCTGCTGACGGAAGACTTGAACAAGTGGCATATTACGGCCATGGGTTTGACAGCCGCCTTATTCCACTTGATGGCCCTGGCTGGGCGGCAGGAGAATAAATACATCATATGGAGCGCGGTTTTGTGCGGCGTCTACCTGGTTTTATTCGCTGCTTCAGCAGGCGTGAAGAAGGACGTTTGGCGGAGAGTGTTTAAATCTGCACTTTTCGCGGTGATCCTTGCGGAGCTTTCATTTACTTCATACATCAGCATACAGAAAGCTCAAAACACAGATAGGGCGTCTTACCCTGCCCAATATAGCGAAGTTCAGCAGTTGCTCAACATGCGCCAGCCGACGGATAACGATTTCTACAGAACGGAATTTACCAGATGGTGGACGCTAAACGACAGTTCCCTTTACGGTTATAACGGAATATCTCTTTTTTCCTCCATATCCAATGTAAAAGTCAATAATTTCATTACTGGCCTTGGCCTGCCGGGTTGGGACAGGGGCAATCGCTTTAATTACGCAGAGACATCTCCGTTGACCAACGCATTTCTGAACATGCGTTATCTGATCTGCCGTGATGGTAAGCCTGCCGACGACGGTGTTTATTGGAACCGGGCCGCTTCAGCGGATAGAATACTTCTTCTTGAAAACAACTATTATCTGCCGCTCGGCTTTATGACTAACGCGGAATTAGCTGATTATGTCGGAGACGCCGGTAACCCTTTCAATGCTCAAAACGACCTGTTTCGCCGGGCGACTGGTCTTGACGGCGAGCTTTTCACCATTATCGACATAATTCATGTTGGGCATCGAGATTATGAAGTTCGCCGCGTGGGCCTGGGCAATTACACATTTACGTCAGAAGCCGATTTCAAAAATGGCATGTTCAGGTTTAACTACGAAATGCCCGCTGATGGCTGCATTTACGTCTTTACAAAAATAGATGGAACTAACAACGCCAGGGTTTCTGCCGCCGGTTCCACCTTGCGCGATATTAATATAAGCAGGCCGTACATCTTTCACGCTGGCAGCTTTAAGCAGGGAGAGCTGGTTTCCATAGAGGCTGATTCAGAGACAAAAAGCGGTTCAGCGCTAATTTATGTAGGCTTTCTCAATCATGAGATGTTCGATCAAGGCTTCGCCCTGTTAGCCGATGAAACGCTCGAGCTGAGTCATTTTTCGGACACAAGAATAACCGGTCGGATAACGGCATTTAAGGACGGCCTGCTGTATACGTCCATCCCGTACGCGGGCGCCTGGAGAGCTTTCGTGGATGGTTCAGAAGTTGAAATAGTATCGATTGGCGGCGCAATGGCTGCGGTTTGGTTAAGCGCAGGCGAACACGCTGTGGAATTCCGATACCATAACAACTATCTGATTACCGGCGTTATCATAAGCGTTATAGCGTTTGTGATATTCTTAACGCTGATTGTCTTTGATTTCTTAAAACGCAAGAATACCAACTTCAAGAATGATATTAATACGCTTCCGGATATTAATACGCTTCCGGATATTAATACGCTTCCGGATGTTGAGACGCCTCAAAAAATAAATAAACTTAAATTGGCCAGCTCCATTCTCCCGGCGTTTGAGACCGACAGGCTGCTCATACGGTTGGCTGTTGCTTACTTTTTAGTCCTTGCCCAGTCGATGAGTTCCACCAGGTTCGGAATCGATACCCTTGCTTATCAGCAGTCGATAGACTTAACATGGATGATCGTTAAGATCGTCATCATCTTTTTTGCTGTCACGGCAGTCTCGCTGGCATTCGGCGAAAAATTCGACCTCTTTCTATTTGCCGTTTCACTGTTTGTGCTAACATGGGTTATATCCTACAAATATCGCAATTATTTCGTCATACTCGGCGGATCCGTCCTTTTCACAATATTGTTCCTTTATGCGATGAGGCGCGGAATGTTCAAGTTTTCGCCCCAAACGTCAAATGGGTGTGAACGCATAGGAAAAGTATCCGCCGCAGCGACGCTGGTACTGCTCTTCGCTATCCCCGCGATCATCATTTCGCTCATTACATGTGTTCGCTATCTCAATTTCAATTCGCCGAATTTTGATTTTGGCATCTTCGTTAATATGTTCCATAACATGGACCAAACCGGACTGCCGATGACCACAAACGAGCGGAACGTCTTGTTGTCTCACTTTTCGATACATCTGTCGCCGATTTTTTATCTTACACTTCCCTTTTATATGCTCTTCCCCTTCCCCTTGACGCTTCAGATCGCGCAGGCGGTGATACTCGCCTCGTCGGTCTTTCCCATGTACCTTATCTGCAGAGAGAAAACCCTGAACAGGAGCGCCTCCTTGCTTTTCTGCGCCGTTTTGGCCTTTTATCCGAGCATGACTAGTGGAACTTTCTACGACATGCACGAAAACTGCTTCCTGATGCCATTGCTGCTCTGGACATTTTACTTTTTCGAGAGGGGCAGATTTCTACTGGTTCTGGCCTTTTCGCTCCTTGTTTGCATGGTCAAGGAGGATGCTCCGGTTTACATTGTTTTTTTCGCTGCCTATGCCTTCTTTGCCAAATCTTCGCGCGATCAAAGAATGCCGCGTTTAAAAGCGGCTGTTTACGGCGGGGCAGCTCTCATATACTTCTATTTCGCGTTGAGATATCTCCAAATGCACGGAACGGGGGTAATGCTATGGCGGTACAATCAGTATGCCATGCAGGACACGGGCCTTATCGACATCGTTAAAGGAATTTTTTCGAACCCCTCCCTCGCGCTCTATAACATGTTTGCTGTTTCCACGCTGGACAAACTTATATTTATCGTACAATTACTACTGCCCCTGCTGTTTCTTCCTCTCGCCATTAAAAAACCAAGCAGGCTCATACTCCTCTGCCCGATGTTGTTGCTAAACCTGATGCCAAGCTGGCAGTACCAGTACAACATTGGCTACCAATACCATTTTGGGTCGGGAGCGTTCCTGTTGTACGCGGCACTGCTCAACTTCGCCGATTTTTCATGGAACAAATCAACGGCGCGAAAATACCTCATCCCTAACCGCCAAAATCACAAACCGCTCTATTCTGAAGCTCTCGCGCTCTGCATGCTGTGTGTGACGCTATTCATCTACTCCGCTGTGGTATACAATAATTACAATGCAGTCAGAAATTTCGGCAATGGCAAGGAAATGCGTGCCGCAATGAACCGTGCGCTGGAGTTTATCCCACCCAATGCTTCAGTGTCGGCCTCCACGTATATACTCCCTCATTTAGCCCAACGTGATGTTATATACGAATTCTCAGATGGAACAATTCATCAAATCTATAACGTAGCGATCGTTGACGATGTCCCCTCTCTTAAGAATAAGACCGGATACATCGTCATAGACATGCGCGGTTCAGGCTTTAACAGGGAAATGTACAATTATTTTTCCTCCTCCGGGGACTGGGAGATAGTTACCGAGGAAGAAAAATATATTGCTGTGCTGAGGGATATAAACAGCGTGGGAAAGGTTATGAAATAGCCGTGGTGGTTTAAAAAAGCCGCGGCAGCGAATCGCTTTAATAATATTTACACTTCACTGGTGAAAGCTTTTGCTCTTATAAACACGGCTTAACATATGTTCTTGTAACAGTCCAGCAGGTTTTTTATTCTTTTTGACTGAAGATTCAGGTAAAATTTATGACTTGACAAAATGTTTAATTTATGTTTAATTATGCAAACAGCTCAGGATTCTGTTTTAATTAGTGATTTTTTCAATATTGAAGGATATGAAAGGGATTAATTGTATGTATTTATTTTATTATAAGGAGGAATTTGGCTTAAGACACTTGCTGTTAGTTGGTTAGTTTGATTGTTGTTTTGTGTAGTGGAGCAGCTTTTGAGGCAGAGGATAAATTTGCCGGCTGGTCCTATGGTGTTTTGGCTTGAACATTAATTTATTATTCACACAAAACCATATTGTAAGGAGAATGAGAATGAGAATGAGAGTGGAAGGCAATTTTCTTAAGTGGAGGCGAGTATTGATTGCCCTCTGTATGGTAGTGGGCCTCAGCCTGGTTTCATCGTGCGCAGTAGCGGCGCCGTTTGAAATTACCCAGACGATGGTTAACACCGGTACCGTGGAATTTGATGGGGAGGCCACGGTTTCGGCAACGCTAACACTGCCGCAGGAACTGACCATTAGAAGCACAAATGGCGGCACGATCACAATGGGTGCCAACGGGCGATTTAACACTACGAGTAACACAAACACTACGCTACTCCTGAACAACATCACAATAACCAGCAGCGCTCAAAGAGTCAATAATATCCACGCAATCGGCGCGAACGGCAACGGTAACCTGACGATCAGAACGTTTGGGACCGTAAAGTTTGAAAATATCGATCTCAGTGGCACCATCGTCTACGGCAGCGCGGTTTATAGTGTCCGTGACATCAACATCGGCACGGATGCCGAAGCAATCAATAACAATATAATCGTGACGGGCAATAACGTGACTGCCACCACCACCAATCCGGAGCAAAGACTTTCCGCCGGAGGAGCGATATATTCACAGGAAGGTAATATCAAAATCGGTAACGCCACCAGCACGGTTATACTGTCCGACAACACCACAAATGCCGTAGGTTCAGCCGTTCGCACCAGTGAACGCCTAGATACTGAAACAAGACCCGGCGGCAGTATCACCATTAACGGAAAAGAGATCAGGATAGAAAATAACCACGCTGGCATGCACTCGGGCGCTATCTATACGAGCAATTATAACTTAGCAGATTCTCAAACCCAAAATGCGAATATATACATCGGAAACGCGGACGGCTCGACCGAATTAGTCCATGTGGAAGGCAATACGGCGGGTGGAAGCGGAGGCGCTATTCAGAGCGCCAGTAATGCAGTCACGATCCTTGGCCGGACAATTATTCTGAAAGATAACCATGCTTTTTTCAGTGAAGACCACAGCGATTTTTCGGGTTCTGGGGGAGGAGGCGCAGTTCTCGCGAGCCGGACTCTTAAAATCGGCGATGAATCAACCAACGAAGTCAGAATAACTGAAAATACCGCCGTAGGTAGAGGCGGTGCAATCTACACCTCCAACCCAAATTACGGTTCTGTGAACATCACAGGCAACACGATCGAACTAAGAGATAACGATTCCGGCGTCAATGCTAAGCAACAGGGACTACTGCTCGCCGGTGATGACGCCCCATTACATGGCGGCGGCGCGATCCATGCGAGAACTAACATTGAGCTAATCGGCGGCGATGAGCTAACCGACGGAAAAATTGACATAAACAATAACATGGCACTGTCATATGGCGGCGCCTTAGCAGCTCTCGGTAACATCAACGTCACCGGTAAAATGGATGTCAATAATAACCTTGCGCTTTTCAGTAGTGACGGCGCAGGTAGAGGCGGCGCTTTCTACGCAATCGGCAATGTAACGCTGAACGCCACCGGTGACTCCATCTTCAAAGACAACGACAGCGAGTCCGCGGGCGGCGCGATATGGGCGGGCGGTAATGTAGCAATCAACGCTACCGGCAAGAAATTCACCTTCCAAGGCAACGTTGCCGAGCAGGACGATGCGATATGGGGCGGCGGCGGCGCTGTATTTACCTCCAACTTCACGTTCGAAGGCAACGAACTCCAACTCATCGAAAACTCCGCCAGAACCCATGGCGGTGCGCTTCTGGCCTCGGGTGATATCACCATCACCGGTAGCTTAACAGCGGACGGCAACACTACGCTAGAGCGTGCTAACGGCCCAGGCGGCGGCCCTGCTGCCGCTGGCGTCCCCGGCTCCGGCGGCCCCGGTGGCGGCGGCGCAATATGGGTGGGCGGCAATTTTACGCTGAACTCCACTGGTGACACCTTATTTACCAACAACTCTGCCATAGACGACTCCCGTACTGGAAGTGACGGTGGCGCGATATGGGCGGACGGCAATGTAACGCTGAACGCCATCGGCGGCGACATCACCTTCCACGGCAACAAGGCTTATCGGGGCCACGGTATCTGGTTAGAAAACACCGCAGGCAACTCGATAATGACTTTATATGCCGACACTGACAGGACAATCACCTTCAACGATCCAATCGGGAACTGGTACAGGAACGGGTTGATCACTGTGGAGAAAACCGGAGATGGCATGGTGATTTTCGATCGATATGATAAAGATGATCCGTATTACATGTCGCAGGAACAGTATCACAACCCACGGTTATTAGGCAATACAGAAGTGAAGGAAGGCGCTTTCGTGGTCCGTTACGGTGTGACTTACGGCAGTTTATTAAGTGACGCCAGAAACGCACCCGCCGACTCTTCTCTGACGAGTTTCACGGTAAACCCTGGCGCCAGGCTAGCCGGCGGCATTCTTAGCGAAATTAGAGCGGACAATTTCACCCTCGGAGGCGAGCTTGACATTTCTGGCCACAATACGCTCGATCACCGATCCGGATTCGCGGATGACGGCGGTAGGTTCAGCACCTTCATAATCACAAGCAAAAACCCATACTTCGCCGATGGCAGTGAAGTTTGGTTCAACACGTATCTGTACGATGCAAGTGACCCGCAAGCCACTGACTTGCTGGTGCTCAACCTCATGGGTGGCAAGACGCAGGGCCTTGCGAATATATTTGTCAACAGAGATTTTCATGAAGACCATGAACATCTTGTTGGCCTCGGTGCGTTAACCACAGGCGCCGGCATAAAGATCGTGCAAACCAATGACGGAACCTCAGATGGCGCGTTCAAACTCGGCCATCGTGTAGCGGCCGGCGCCTTTGAGTACTTCCTGGCCCATGGCAGCGCTGACAAGGACGACCAAAACTGGTATCTGCGCTCGCATCTGGATCCAATTACGCCAACTGTACCACCAATTGAGCCTACTCAACCACCTACTGAGCCTACTCAACCACCTACTGAGCCTACTCAGCCTCCGACTGAGCCTACTCAGCCTCCGACGCTGCCGACTGATCCTCCGACAGTGCCGACTGATCCTCCGACAGTGCCGACTGATCCTCCGACAGTGCCGACTGATCCTCCGACAGTGCCGACTGATCCTCC
>Ga0123353_10006525_pt1 | contig 15543 bp, 9 predicted proteins | sample TergutLab28metaG_3_FD_92763 | JGI IMG/M metagenome (GOLD analysis project Ga0123353, IMG submission 92763) | Labiotermes labralis P3 segment gut microbial communities from Petit-Saut dam, French Guiana - Lab288 P3 | ecosystem: Host-associated > Arthropoda: Insects > Digestive system > Gut ... | reverse complement strand
GCTTGATTTCCTTTGTGGGAGTTGACGGATTCGAACCGCCGACCCTCTGCTTGTAAGGCAGATGCTCTGAACCAGCTGAGCTAAACTCCCTCGCGTTTGGGGCGGCAAAAATATACTTTTTTTTGTACACTCCATTTTGTTAAGAAAAAAACTCCCCCTCGTACTTGTCATTCGTTACTTGTTACTAAAAAACTATCTTTGCGCTTTCAAACAAAACACCCATTATATGAAACAATACCTTGATCTCCTTCAATATATAATTGATAACGGTGCTTTTAAAGAGGATCGCACAGGAACGGGTACAAAAAGCATTTTCGGATACCAAATGCGATTTGATCTGCAAGAGGGGTTTCCTGTATTAACCACAAAAAAACTACATCTGCGTTCTATTATCTATGAACTGCTCTGGTTTTTAAGAGGAGAAACAAATGTTAAATACTTGCACGAAAATAATGTAACTATTTGGGATGAGTGGGCAGATGAAAATGGGGATTTAGGACCTGTTTATGGAAAACAGTGGCGCAGTTGGCAAACCGCCGACGGCAAAACAATTGACCAGATTTCGAAACTAATAGAGATGATTAATAAAAATCCAGATTCACGGCGACTGATTGTAAATGCCTGGAATGTGAGTGATGTGGACAAAATGAAACTCCCGCCATGTCATGTCTTGTTTCAGTTTTATGTGAATAACAGTGAAATATCCTGCCAACTTTACCAGCGTAGCGCCGATGTATTTCTCGGAGTGCCGTTCAATATTGCTTCTTATACGCTGTTACTCATGATGATAGCGCATATTTGCAAATTAAAACCGCGCTATTTTATTCACACTTTCGGTGATGCGCATCTTTACTCTAATCATATTGAACAAGCAAAATTACAGCTCTCGCGAACTCCTAAATCGTTGCCTACTATGAAAATAAATAGAGAAGTAAATTCCATTTTTGACTTTCAATTTGAGGACTTTATTTTAGAAAATTATAACCCCGACCCTCATATTAAAGCAGAAGTGGCAGTGTAATAGTGATTAGTGGTTTGTGATAAAATGATAAAATGATAAATCTCCCCGCTGGCGGGGGACTAAGGGGGTGGAAAAATGATAAAATAATAAATTTTAAACCTTAAATCGTAAATCTAAAATCTAAAATAAATGAAAATTCTTATCACCGGCGGCGCCGGCTTTATTGGTTCACATGTAGTTCGCCTATTCGTTAATAAATACCCTCATTATAAAATATTTAACTTGGATAAATTGACATATGCCGGAAATTTAGACAACTTGCAAGATGTTGAAAATAAAGAAAACTACAATTTTATTAAAGCAGATATTGTTGAAGGTGAAAAAATGTTGGCTCTGTTTAAAGAGCATCAATTCGACGGAGTAATTCACTTGGCAGCAGAATCGCACGTGGACCGCTCTATTGAAAACCCGATGGAGTTTATTTATACTAACATTGTTGGAACGGTGAATCTGTTGAATGCTGCTCGCGCAGTTTGGAAAGATATTGATAATAATCGGTTTTACCATATTTCTACCGATGAAGTGTATGGCTCGCTGGGAGAGACCGGTGCTTTTAAGGAGACCACCCCTTACGATCCGCATAGCCCTTACTCTGCTGCTAAAGCCTCTTCTGATCATTTTGTCCGCGCCTACCACGACACTTACAAACTTCCAACCGTAATATCGAACTGCTCAAATAATTATGGGCCAAACCAGTTTCCTGAAAAACTAATCCCGCTTTTCATCCACAATATAAAATACAAAGTAAATCTCCCTGTATACGGTAAAGGAATCAATGTGCGTGATTGGCTCTACGTGGAAGACCATGCTGCTGCCATTGACCTGATTTTCCATCAGGGAAAAATTGGCGAAACCTATAACATTGGAGGTAATAATGAGTGGAAAAATATTGATCTGATTAAAAAATTAATAGAAATCATGGACAAAAAACTGGGACGTGCCGAAGGAGAATCTTTGGCATTAATCACATTTGTTACCGACCGTGCTGGACATGACCTGCGCTACGCCATTGACGCCACAAAACTGAAAACCGAACTTGGTTGGGAACCTAAAATTAAATTTACAGAAGGTTTTGAAAAAACAGTACACTGGTACTTGGCTAATGAAATATGGTTGCAACGAGTTGTGAGCGGAGAGTATAGAGGGAGAGTGGATAATGATTCATTAAAAACTGATAACGAAACCCTTAAACTTTAAAATATGACTTTACGCGAATTAGTAAAATGCGCTCTTACAGAAGACATTGGCAGCGGCGATCACTCCTCGTTGGCTGCTATTTCGGAAGATGCCAAAGGGAAAATGAGATTACTCGTTAAAGAAAACGGTATTCTTGCCGGTATTGAAGTGGCAAAAGAGGTACTTCGACAAATAAATCCTTCTATTTCAATAAAATGTTTTAAAAAAGATGGCGATGAGATTTTTGTAGGAGATATTGTGTTTGAGTTAGAAGGCTCTGCACGAAGTATGCTCACCGCTGAAAGAACCCTATTGAATTTTATGCAACGTTTGAGCGGAATTGCTACTGTTTCACAACAATATGCCAATGCTGTGAAAGATACTAAAGCAAAAATTTTGGATACACGCAAAACCACGCCCAATATGCGCGAACTTGAAAAATATGCCGTAAAAATTGGAGGAGCAGAAAACCACCGCTTTGGTTTGTACGATATGATTATGCTGAAAGACAACCACATTGATTTTGCAGGCGGCATTGAAAAAGCGATTGACACTACACACGAGTATTTGAAAAAAAACGGGTTGGATTTAAAAATAGAGATTGAAACGCGCACACTTGAAGAGGTAAAACGTGTGGTAAAACACGGGCAGATAGACAGAATAATGTTAGATAATTTCACTGCCGAAAGTCTCATGGAAGCATTGAAACTCATTGATGGAAAGTATGAAACCGAGGCTTCAGGTGGAATTACATTACAAAATATTAAAGAGTATGCCCAAACCGGAGTAGATTTGATCTCTATAGGCGCATTAACACACCATATAAAAAGTTTGGATCTAAGTTTGAAATTTATCGCCCTGTAATGCCGCACACACAAATGTCTTTTAAATCCCGAAGAAAGTTGGTAAATTTTGCCCACCGCCCTTTCGTTCATAGAATAATAATGATTATGAAACGGTTGGTGCTTCCCGGTTTTCAAAAGATTCCCATTTGGGATGTGATGAAATTTTTTGTAGAATCGTTGGTGCAAGGCATTTTCTTTCAGCGGGCTGCAGCAATGACCTACTACATTTTCACCGCACTTATTCCATTGTTTATGGCGCTCGTAGCCCTGTTATCGTTTTTGGGACCACAATTGCAAGCTAACCTCTTGGAATTTATACAGATGGGAGTCCCCGAATATTTGTGGCCCGCAGTTTCTAAAATTGTGGATAGTTTAATTCAGCGCCAAAGCGGAGCTGTCTTATATCTCTCTCTTTCGCTGGGTGTTTATCTTACTTTTTTAAGTGTTAATGCTATTGTAACTACTTTAAACATAAGTTGTTTCGAGATTGAGCAACGCAAAGCGATCAAACAACTTCCTATCAGTTTTACAATGGTGGTAGTTTTTTTAGCAGTTATTATTATCGCCTGCTGTATCTTTATAGGCGCCTCTTTATTAGTAAATTATCTAACTCATTTCTTCGATTCTACGTTTTTTTATCAATATACTATCGCTTTTACAAAATGGATGATGTTGTTTATGTTACTTTATATGTTTTTGGCGGCATTGTTCTATTTTGCACCATATAACAAAAGGTATTTTAAATTTTTCTCACCGGGCGCTTTATTCTCAACTATTTTGTTGGTACTGTTACTATATGTTTTGAATTTCTATTTTTCAAATTTTTCATCCTATAATTTAGTCTATGGTTCAATTGGTGCGTTGCTCCTCATTATGTTGTGGCTCTATTGGAGTTGCATGGCAATCCTTATCGGTTTCGACCTCAACGTAAGTATCTCTATTGCACAGGCTCAACAAAAAGACAAGCACGAAAAACTCAAAATTAAAAGTTCAAGGATTAATTTTTGAACTTTGCACGAATAAATTTAAAGAGTACATTTGGAATGACTTTAATATTGAACCTGTCAACGCAACCGGCGCAAAAACACTGAAAGTAATTAAACATTAACCATTAATAATTAACAACTAACCACTATTTACAATGACAAAACTAAGTGTAAACATCAACAAAATTGCCACACTCCGGAATGCACGCGGCGGCAATTTGCCAGACCTCATGCAAGTAGCCAAGGATTGTGAAAAATTTGGAGTACAGGGTATTACCGTACACCCACGACCCGATGGGCGACATATTCGCTACGAAGATGTACGAAATCTAAAACAAATTGTTACCACTGAGTTTAACATTGAAGGCTATCCATCTCAAGAATTTATTGATTTGGTTATGGAGGTAAAGCCGCACCAGGTAACATTGGTTCCCGATGCTCCGGATGCCATCACCTCAAACAATGGCTGGGATACCATTAAATATCAGGAACTGCTATTTGGCATTTGTAAAAACTTTAAAAACGAAGGGATTAGAACTTCTATTTTTGTAAATCCTGATACGATTATGGTTCGAAATGCCAAACTTTGCGGAACAGACAGGGTTGAGCTTTATACGGAAAGTTATGCAGTAAACTATCCTGTAAACCCGAAAAAAGCCATTGACGATTATTGTAATGCGGCAAAGGAGGCTGTAAAACAAGAACTTGGATTAAATGCAGGGCACGATCTTAACTTGTATAACCTTAATTATTTCGTGAAAAATATTCCTCAATTATTGGAGGTTTCTATCGGACATGCATTAATTTGCGATGCGCTGTATTTAGGATTAGAAGAAACAATACGGAGGTATTTGCAAGAAATCTAAAAACTATACGCTACCCCCAGTCCAAAAATTTCCTGAAATTGCAATCTGCGTTTTGGCTTTCCCGGTTCATCGAAAAGGACTTTGTGATAGTATCTTAAATTGGTGGTGAGTGAAACATTTAGCACTTTTAAAAACTGATAGGTGATGATTACATCCCAGTCCACATTAAAGTTTCCAAACTTTTGATGATCTTTATCGGTATAGGGAGTGTAAAGCTGCAGGGTGGACAATATTTTCAAGTTTTTTATACCGTCGTACATTATACCTGCGCGAAAAGTCATACCTAAAGATGCAAATGCCGTTTTATCTATCGGCACTCCAAAGCCGGAGCGGAGAATTGAATCGGTACAACTTGTAACTAAGCCGGCGAGTGGGGAATAGTACAGGGATATTAATTCTTTCCATTTCCAGTTTACACCCACAGAGAGATCTGTATATGAAGGAGAAAGCCAATTGGAAACTTTTGTTCTTGTGCCGTCTCCGGGATAATTATAACCGGACATATATTGCGACTTAAAACCTCCCTTCACTGCCATAAACCACATGCTGTTAACGCTCGTATTTGGACTGACTTCGTACCCGAAAGTTGTTGAGAAGTTAATCTTATCATTCGCTTTCCGCCATTGATAATCAGTGAAGTCTGAAGAGTAGATTACCCCAAAATCAGTGTCAAGGTTGGTATCCCATGCAATTTTATTTTTCTTGTAGTTCAATGTCAAATTTGCGTATGAGATACCTGCGAAGTTACTGTTTCCTCCCGCAGCCCAATTAATCAACTGGGTTTGAGAAATTTTAAGTCCTACAATTCCAGAAAGTTTCCAAAAATCTTTCCATTCGGGAGTTTGCAACTCATCCGGATAATTAGCGGCAGAAAGCGGTTCAATAGTTTCCGTGCTTGTTACCGGTAAATCAGATTGACTGATAGGGGTTATTTCTTTAGTTTTGTTTTTCTTTTTTTGAGCAAAGCTCAAGGCGGTAATGCTCAAAATACATAATAAAATAATGGTTTTTTTCATAATTAATTATTTGTTATACTTGAAAAAATATTTTAAGACGTTAATATCCTAATATCTTCAACATAGACTTGTAACTTTGTTCTTTGGCAAAGAGTTTAGTAGTAATTTCGCTCTCTTCATCTAAAGAGATAATAATGTGTTTAGGTGCAGGAGTCAAGCAGTGTTGAATGCCTCCATATCCGCCCACCGATTCTTGGTAGGCGCCGGTATTGAACAGGCCGATATATTGTACATCTGATTCATCGCGCTCGGCTGTGCTGTTTTCAATGGCAGAACTATTTTCTTCAATTTTGGGTAAGAAAACGGCGTTCAGGTGTGCTTCAGAATTGTAGTAGTCGTGGCTGTCGCAAGTGAGTCCGCCTAAGAAAACGCGCTCATACTCTCTATCCCAGTTGTTAATGGCAAGGATTATAAACTGTTGGTTAATTGCCCATGTATCTGGCAAAGTAGTCATAAAGGAACTGTCTATCATGTTCCAAAGTTCGCGGTCGTTTTGGCGTTTTTGCTGAAGTATAGAGTACAGAACTGCGCTGGCTTCACCAACAGTGTAAGAGCCAAATTCGGTAAAAATGTTAGGCTCTTTTACATTCTCTCGGTCGCAAATCTGTTTTATTTGTGCCACAATCTCCTCAGCCATATAGGCATAATCGTAGCTGAAAGAAAGCGAACTCTTGATAGGAAACCCGCCGCCAATGTTTAAAGAATCTAACTCAGGGCAGATTTTTTTTAAGTCACAATATAAGTTAACACACTTACTTAGCTCATTCCAGTAGTAAGCAGTATCGTTAATTCCGGTATTGATAAAGAAATGCAACATCTTAAGTTGGAACTTTTTGCTCTTCTTAATCTTACTTTCATAGAAGGGGATAATATCATTATATCTGATTCCCAAGCGTGATGTATAGAACTCAAATCGTGGTTCTTCTTCTGCTGCGATACGAATACCGAGCTTACATTTAGATGGAATAGCTTCATCAAGAACACTAAATTCGTGCTTATTATCTAAAACAGGTATTACATTTGTGTATCCATTTTCCAAGAAATTAACTATATTTTCAATGTATTGTGGTTTTTTATAGCCATTGCAGATAATATAAGTATCTTTTTTGAACTGTCCGGTTTCGTTCATTGTTTCAATAAGATTAAGATCGAAAGCGGAAGAGGTTTCAATATGTACGCCATTTTTCAGCACTTCACTCATAACAAATTCAAAATGAGATGATTTTGTGCAATAACAATAATTATAGTCTCCTCTGTAATCGGCTTTAGCAATAGCCACATTAAACCACCTTCTCGCCCGCTGAATGTTTTGAGTAATCTTCGGCAGATAGGTAATTTTTAATGGTGTACCATATTGTTTGATAATATCCATTAAAGGAATGTTGTGGAAATACAATTCATCATCTTCAACATGAAACTCTTCTTGTGGAAACTCATAGGTTTGAGTGATTAGGTCTATGTACTTGGTTTTCATTATTAGAAATTTGAACGGCGAAAATATAAAAAAGTGAATTAGATTGGATTTTTTTTATCCATTTAATTCACTTGGTTTATGTTTTTTTAATGAATGTAATGAACCTGGATTAATCTTTTTGAAATGGTTAGAATGGAATACCCTGTGTTAGTGGATTGTCGTAACGATGGTCATCAGTATAGTCGTTATTCATACTGGAATCGATAATATCAAAACTTTGATTAGGCGTAATCCCGTCGAATGATGTGTCGGCATTCATTCCAAAGTCTAAATCTGTAAATCTTGTAAATTGACTTTGGAATTTAATTCTAATATCTTGAATAGCACCGTGTCTGTTTTTTTGGATCATGATGTCAGCCAATCCTTGTGCAGGTGTTTCATCTTCAAATGTTTCTAATTTGTAATATTCGGGGCGATAGATGAACATAACCAAGTCTGCATCTTGTTCAATAGATCCGGACTCGCGCAAGTCGGAAAGTTGCGGGCGCTTGAAAGTAGTACTTCTCTTTTCAACCTCCCGAGAGAGTTGTGAAAGCGCAATAACGGGCACGTTCAAGTCTTTTGCCAATGCTTTTAAAGAACGCGAGATATAACTGATCTCCTGTTCACGGTTTCCCTTTCCTTTGTCGGTTTCAACTCCGCCCTGCATCAACTGTAAATAGTCCACAATAATAAGTTGAATGTCGTGCTGATGTTTTAATCTTCTGCACTTTGCTCTTAAATCAAACACCGATAGCGCAGGGGTATCATCAATAATGAGATTTGCTTTATTTAGCGGACCTAATTTGTTGGTTAATCTCTGCCATTCATCATCTGAAAGTTTACCTTTGGCAATTTTTTCAGAAGGGATTCCTGTTTCAATAGAGAACAAGCGATGAACTAACTGTATTGATGACATTTCTAACGAAAAAAATGCTACCGGCCGGTTATAGTCAATGGCAGCATTTCTGGCAATTGAAAGCACAAAAGATGTTTTTCCCATACCGGGTCTTGCTGCAATGATAATGAGGTCTGATTTTTGCCAGCCTCCCGTTTTTTCATCAATGGCACGAATTCCGCAAGGGACACCATGAAACTGGTTTTCAGCATCTTTCATTGCCATAAGTTCTTCTAATGCTTTTTTCATTACCACACTCAACTCTTTGCTGTCGCGCTTAAAATTCTCCTGAATGATGCCAAACAGGTTGGTCTCGGCTTTGTCTAACAATTGCAGCACATCTTTCGAATCTTCATAAGCATCTTTGATAATAATGTTACAATTGTTGATCAGTTCCCGCAGTACAAACTTTTCCATCACAATACGTGCGTGATACTCAATATTAGCAGAAGATGCCACGCGGTTGGTTAAAGAAGCCAAATAAGAAGGGCCGCCTACATGCTCCAACATTTTAGATTTTCTTAAATGCGATGTAACGGTTAGTAAATCAATAGGCTCCGATCTATTAAAGAGGTCAACAATCGCTTTATATATGTGAAAGTGTGCTTCTTTATAAAACATTCTGGAAGAGAGGAAATCTACCACCTGACCAACCGCATCGGTATTTATCAGAATGGCACCCAATACCGCCATCTCCAAATCTAATGCCTGAGGGGTGAGTTTTCCGGTAACCCCCAAAGTTGACTCTATGGTATTATAATTTATTCTTTGCTCGGTGCGTTTTACAACAGTGGTTTCGTTTGTCATTGATTAGTAAGACAGTGTGAATATTAAATTTGTTGCCAAAAATAAGAGAATAATACTATCATTTGAGGTATATGTTAATATGTTGAGAAAATATTTCTAAACCTTGTGCTACTCTTCCACTTTCACCCTTACTCCTTCGGAATGCGAAGTAAATTCCGGCGCGTACATGGATTGGATGGTGGTGATACCGTTGGAAAACTCTCCTTTTTGAGACACCCGCAACGTGTATTCAAATACGTATGTTCCTTTGCGCAAATAATCTATAAAGAAATTCATGGAAGCATCTTTAATGGCTTGGTAGTAACCAAGTCCCGATTTGTACCGATACCCCGAAATATAATCTGTTGGCTCAAAACAGGCGGCACGCATATCTTTCAGGTGAACATATTCCATGTCGCGGTCGGTGCGGATCTCGATTCTTACGGTTACCTTGTCGCCAATATTCAAATTTTCGTCGTTTTCAATGGGGACGATAACGACCTTGTCGCCCTCCCTGCGTTCCACAAAAAGTTGCTTGTTTATTTTCAAAGGCGTTTCTTCAAACTGCTTTATCTTGTCTAACTGCTCGAAATATTGCCAATAGGCTGCGCCCCATGCCACACTGGTGGCATTTTTGGTAACGCTTACTTTGCTCCAATTTGGGTCTATCAACGAGCCGTCCCAGCGTTTTTTGAAATAGCCGGTGCCCGCTTCTGTCTTTATCTCCGGATCGGCAGCAGGGTCAATTATCATATCGCCAATTTTAATGGTTGGGAAATCTGTTTCCGCCAACAAGTCAGTACCTTGAAGCAACAAAGCATAAATAGCTTCGGTAGTAGCTTTGGTGGTTTTCCAATCTTGGGTTTGTTTTTGCTTGAGCAGCCAAACTTTCATCTCATCTACCCATTGGGTGTCGTTGGCAACATCGGTAAACACCTCTATGAGCAACGCTTGCGTTTCTATTGGAGCCTGATACCAATGACAACCGCTGTTGTATTTCCAATAAGTTCCCATCTCTTCGTTGCGAATGGCACGCTCTTTTAACGAGGCTACAATTTTGGCGGGAATTTTAGGCTCACCATATTTGTAAAGCGCTAAGGCAACCATTCCCTGCATATAAAAATCTTTCTTTGTCCAATATTGTACCGCTTGATTTTTGTAATAATTAAACGCTGCTGCAGTGGCTTCTGGCACAGGAATATCGTTGATGAAAAATGAACGCACATACAGATAATGGATTTGCATATAGCCCAAATTGTCTTTTTTCAAACAGTCGTCGTTGCAATGTTTTTTAAGGTCATTATAACTTTTTTCTAACTGTTTGTCTAAAAACGGAATAGCACTTTTTATGATGTTCCAAACTATGGGGTTGTTTTTTATTTCTGTTACGCCGAGTTTGTTTAAATGTCCAAAACCGCCTACGATATGCTGTGTAATGTACCAACTTTCCGACATCCCTTTAAACCATGGGAATCCGCCGTTGGGGGTTTGTATTTCCGATAGTTTCTTGATGGCTGTGTTGTTTTCCATTGCCATGCGATTCAAATCGAATAACAGCCCAATTCTGCGTTTTCTTTCACTTTCGTTTTGTGCGTTTAACAACCACGGGGTTTCTTCTATCAGCAACGCTTTCAATTCTTGGTTTTTCTCTAAATTAGAGAGCAGTGCCTTGCTGTCGGGGATTGTTCTCCACAACTCGAAAACACGTTGTATTTTCGGGTCGCTGTTGGCAATGTGCGAGGAGAGCGAGTTGGCGTAGAAGCGCGAGAAAACTTGCTCGGCGCAGTCGTGGGGATACTCCATGAGATAGGGCAGCGCTTGCACCGCGTACCACGCAGGGTTTGCCGTAAATTCAAGCGTAAAACTTTCATTACGCAAGGTGTTCGATTTATTATTTGCCAAACTGTTGAAGGTAAAGTTCTTTGTTCCGGCTTTTCTTACCGGCAACGGCAAAGATTCCGTAACGAGCATTTTATTGGTAAGAACAGGCAATATTCGCTCTTCGCCATCGGAGTGGTTTTTGCCCTCGGCGATGATTCTTATGCCCACTGCGGATAGTCCTTCGGGGATTGTTATTTGCCACTCAACTAAGGTGTTACCGTCTTTAGCAACACTAAAACCAACTTCATTAACCTCAGTAGAATTTAAAGATTTAAGATTTAAAAATTTAAGATTTAAGGATTTAAGGGTTTCAACGTCGAAAAATTCAATTTTGGCTGTTCCGGTAATATCTGTTTCTGAAACGTTGTTAATTTTTGCCGAAATGGTCATTTTATCGTTTTCTCTGAAAAACCTCGGCAGGTTTGGCATCACCATCAATTCTTTTTGGGTAACAATCTCTTCGGTTATTGTTCCTATTTTAAGGTCTTTGGTATGCGCAAGTCCCATGAAATTCCAGCGGGTTAAACTTTCGGGCATGGTAAAGTTCAGGAATATTTCGCCGGCTTCGTTGGTGGTTAAGGTGGGATAGAAAAAGGCAGTTTCAGCAAAGTTTTGTCGAATTTGGATTGGGGGTGAAGATTGGATGCTCTCTTCTCCTGCTTCCATTTCTCCTTTATTACTCGTGGAATATACTTCGTTACCCGTCAATTTTGTGCTTGAAGTCGTATTATCCTGACTAAATACAGGTGGTACATATCCAACTTCTATTCCCTGATACCCATCTTCTAGTATGGTTCGATAAGATACTCCACCTTTTCCATTCATCCCAGAACCTGAATATGGAAGAAATAAAATCAAATCAGGGTTAATTATTTTCAAAGGAAGAGGTATGCTATAAAAATCTTTGGTTTGGGACAATGAAGAGGCTAATTTTAAGTTAAGTGCATTCCAATTTAACCAAAAACCATACTTTGGAAAAGGATTTAAAGCCCAATTGTTTTTCGCAAAGATATCAAGCGAAGCATCATACAAAGAAGCCATAAATTCAGATTCGGCAGGTTTTGAAAGATAATCTGTAATTTTTAGTTTCCAACATTCACTTGACTCGGGTAATGTTTTATCTCTAAATGAAATAAATTTAATGTCCAATTTTTTGTTTTTCCAATTCACATTTATAGTTTTAGTATAATTGTAAACTCGCCCTTCTTTTACAAAAAATAGATTCACAATTACATCTCCTCTATAGATTTCCTCTATTGGAATTTCAATTTTTTTAATTTCCGAACTTAATGTAATGGTTTCCGATTTGGACAGTTTTCCTTTCACTCCTAAGTCATAAAACAGATGTACATCTTTGTAAGAAGAGCCTACATATAGCGTTACTGTTTCACCGGGCTGTGCGGAGGTTTTATCGGCATAGAAAAAATCGGTAAGATTAGCCGGCATTTTTTTATCTTTTTCAGAAAACAAAACAAACTCCTGTATATTTTCTACCGGATTTCCCCATTTATCAATTGATTTTAAAACCATGCGGTAAATGCCGGAACTCCATTTCTCAACACCTGTAAATGTTATTTTTTTATTATCCGCAGTATTTATTTTTTTCTGAAAAACAGTCTTTTCTATCTCAAAAGTAGAGAAATCTGTTTCGTTATCAAATTCGTGTCCGGGATATTGTTTGTACCATTCTTCTTTGGAATACAACGGTTTATTTATTCTTTCCCACGGTTTTTTGGCTACTAAGGGTTTGTTGTCTTTTAATTTGAATACCTGAATCTCAACATGGGCAGGTACAAAAGCGCCTGAGACATTTTGGGTATTTATTAAAATGCTATCTATCTGTTCTTTAATAATATATGATTGTATGTTGCTTGATAGTTCCAACGTTCGATTTGACACAAAAACTGAGGCTGAAGTGGTTTGTGTTTCTCCGTTAATATCTGTTACCGTAACGTTTATTGTATAATTATAAGCCACATACTGTTTTAACAATTCAATTTCATCTACTTCTGCTTTAAAGTTAATTTTAAATTTTCCTTCATCATCTAAAAATATATCTCCAAAAGCAATCTCCTTGGGAGAAACATTTCCAAAAAAAGGCATACCTCGTACCCCGTACCACGGTCTCCAAAGCGGGTTCCGTACCACCGTATAGGAAACTTTTGCATCGGTAAGCGCTGTGCCTGAGTAAGTGGTAGCAACTCCTTCAACAGTAACGTTGTCGTTAATCCTATATTCGCCTTCAATCGGCATGGTTTTCACTTCAAACATCGGGCGTTTGTATTCTTCAACTTTTATGCTAATACTCCCATTATTAGTTTGAATAGTGAAATTTCCTGTTAAAACTCCCAACGGGATAGTAAATGCTCCCGAAATAGAACCATATTCATTAGAAACCACGTCGAGACTTGAAATATTTTGCCAATTCACATCTTTTAAAAAAACCTTAGTAGCATGATTGGGTAAAATTTCAACCTCATCGCCCTGTTTTTCCAAACAAATCCCCTTAAAATATACCGTTTGTCCGGGACGATATATCGCTCTGTCGGTAAACAAATTAATCTCAGTTCTTTTTTGCGCTTCCCGCTCCGGATATGAAGAAAGATTGGTGTTTTCAGAAATAAAATCGTTTTTATAACTCACATCTACACGATAATAATTCGACCAGCGCTCTTTTTTATCCATATTAACCGCTGCATATCCTGTTTTATCTGTACTAAGGGTTAAGTCCTTTTTGTAAATGGATTTACGTTGGTTGTTATCGTATTCCCTTTTATAAAGTTCAATTTTTGCATTGGCAACAGGCTCTCCTGTATTTTTGTTAAGAATATATAAATCAGAACTATTATTGTTATATCCTTTCGTTATCATACTCAAATTGGAAGAGAAAAGAGAAGCGTACTCAAAGTAATTTTTCTCAAGTTGTAATTCTTTATTGGCATGTAAAAGAATTATATAAAATCCGGATGGTAAGGCGTCTGTTAGGTACTCCGTATAATGTGTGTTCTTATCGGTTGTTTGAGGTAATGTTACGATTCTTGTATCCCCTGTTTTCTTAGATATTTTTAATAATTCAGGCAAATACTCACTAAATTCTCGCCAATCACCGCGGATAGCTAAATAATCATCATAATCACATTTTAGAACAGTTAAAAAAACCATATCTGTATTACAATAGGTTATCCTTAATGGAAATTTTTCGAGAGCAGTTACTACATTTTCCACTTTAAATGAAAAACGTATTCTTTCAATATCATTTTTTAAATTAATACATGCAGAGGTATATCTTGCGTTAGGAAAACGGGTAATAACCTCATCAAGCAGTTCTATTGCTTTTACCTTGTGCATTTTATATTGGAATGTTGTAGAATCTAAAAAGTTATAAGACTCTCCTAACTTGTTGTAATATTTTGCTAATTCCCAATTTATTTTCGCCAATTCAGGATTATTATTATATTTTTTCTGCAGGGCAACAAGTGCTTCCTCCCATATTTTATCTTTGCCGGCAGTTGTCAGGTTATTTTTAACAAAATTCAATCTTAATAAATCCGTATTTATTAACGCTTCAGTATTTTTAGAATTATCCAAACGAAATTTGAGCCAATTTTGGAAAATTTTCAATGCGGCAGTTTTATAAGAAAGCGTGTCGCCTAATATCTGCAAAGCTACAAATGTCTCTGCATCGGAAAGATAATTATTATCTTTGAATTTGTTATTAGCAGCAGAATTATCATAATCATAAAATCTGCTGCCTGTTTCTTCACTCAGTTGGGTTATTACATAATATGCCACAAAATCGTATAACGTGGGAAAACTTGATTTTGATTCTTTTGCTTCTTGAATAAACTCAGAATAATCTGCAATATCCTCATTTTTAAGAATATCGTCAAATGCCAAGAGATGATTTTTAATAATTCTGTCTTGAAACTTTGTTTTATCCCAAGTGGCAATATCCTTATTTTCAAAGCCAAAAGTTACCGAACGTTGGTTTATTTGCCATGAATTTCTGTTAAAATACTCGTGGTACATGGCAGCTAAAAAAAGGTGCATGAATGGTTTAACGATACCGGCGTAACTCGGCATTTTCGACTCTAATTCGATGATTGTGGTTTTTATGCCGTTTTCTTCTAAGGTTTTTGTATAACTCATTTTATGCACAATTGCCTTAATGATTTGTTTTTCATTATTTTCTGAAACAGCAAGATTGTAGATCTCCTCCACCGTTTTTAATGCGGATTGGGGTAATCCATCGTTGTTAAACTGTTCCACCTGTTTCCACAGTTTTTCATAATCTTCAAGGGACGTGGGTTTGTTTTGTGCAAAAGCGTTCATGGTAAATAGTATGGTTATGGCTGTAAGGGTTAATTTGATGAATTTATTCATAGGTGGGGGGTTTATTACAAATATTATTAACGTAAGTTTGTTAAATCTTATTTTGAAGGGCTGTCTATCTTTACATAAAAAGTAAATAACCGATACAGTATCCCTGTATCTTTTGTACCTTTGTGCTGATTTTTTTTCAACACAGAAACACAAAGTTCGCAAAGAACGCAGAGGTTTTTCTCAAAGCTCATAAGGTTTACAAATTTTATTTTACTGTAAAATAGCACTTTGC